>CESO01060694.1_pt1 | contig 28002 bp, 23 predicted proteins | sample 356341 | NCBI WGS metagenome assembly CESO01 (sample SAMEA2621812, study PRJEB7988) | marine metagenome | biome: marine biome (ENVO:00000447); feature: deep chlorophyll maximum layer (ENVO:xxxxxxxx); material: "saline water (ENVO:00002010), including plankton (ENVO:xxxxxxxx)" | depth 35 m | reverse complement strand
CATATATTTATTTTGGCTAAACCTTTTTCATTTATATAGAGATTCATAGGAATTATAGTAAAACCCGAATTATTAATTTCTTTTTTTAATTTTTTCAATTCATTTTTATTCAATAAAAGTTTCCTTGTAGCTTTTGGTTTGTGGTTATACTTATTCCCATATCTATACTCTTCAATATTAATATTTATGGCGAACAATTCGTCATTTTCATTAAATTCACAAAAACTTTCAGTTATAGAGGCTTTTCCTTCTCTTAACGATTTTATTTCTGTTCCATTTAGAACAATTCCAGCTTTATATTCTTCAATTATTGTATATTGAAAGACAGCTTTTTTATTTTTTATGTTAATTTTCTTTGCCACTTTATAAATTTAAGTTTAAATAATTTAATATTTTAAAATGTACTTTAAAATTTAATGGCATAACTCTTGAAACGTTTATATATGATCTTACTTATATTTTATTATCATTAAAATACAATGTAATTATGACTGAATAGTTTTGAAAATGACATTTTGACTTAAATATTTTTTAAATGAAAAATAAAAATTTCTTATCAATTGACAATTTGTCACTTAGAGAATTAGAATCAAATTCAGATTTAATACCTTTGTTGACAGCTGAGGATGAAGAAGCCCTGGAGAAAGAGAATTTACCTAAATCTGTTCCCATTCTACCTCTTAGAAATACAGTTTTATTTCCTGGTGTTGTTATTCCAATTTCTGCAGGAAGAGATAAAGCGATAAAATTAATTAATGATGCTAACGATTCTGATAAAATTATTGGAGTTGTTGCGCAAATTGATAAAAATATTCAAGACCCTTCTCCTAAAGAGATATTCAATATTGGTACTGTTGCTCAAATTATTAAGGTTTTAAAAATGCCAGATGGAAATCTTACAATAATTATTCAGGGTAAGAAGAGATTTAAAATAAAAAAAATAATTTCAGATACTCCATATTTAAAATCTGAAATTGAAAAAATCAGTGATGAAAAATTTAATCATAAAAACAAGGAGTTTAAGGCAATTATTGATTCCATAAAAGATCTTGCACTACAAATAATTCAAGAAAATCAGAGCATACCCTCTGAGGCTTCATTTGCTATTAAGAATATCGAAAGTTCATCTTTTTTAATAAATTTTGTGTCATCAAACATGAATTTATCAGTTGTTGAAAAACAAGAAATATTATCATTAAAATCTATAAAAAAAAGAGCCCTTATATGTTTAAAATACATGAATATTGAATATCAGAAATTAGAATTGAAAAATGATATTCAGTCCAGAGTCAGAAACGACCTTGACAAGCAACAAAGGGAATACTATCTTCATCAACAAATGAAAACTATTCAAGAGGAATTAGGAGGTGTTTCTTATGATCAGGAATTACAAGAAATGGATAAAAAATCAAAAAATAAGCTATGGGGTAATAAAGTTAAAGATCATTTTGAAAAAGAACTATCCAAATTAAAAAGAATGAATTCTCAAGTTTCTGAATATTCAATACAAAGAAATTATCTAGATCTTCTTTTAGATTTGCCTTGGGGAAAATATTCAAAGGATAAATTTAATCTTAAAAGAGCTGAACAAATTTTAGATAGAGACCATTTTGGTTTAGAGGAAGTAAAAAAAAGGATTCTTGAGTATATAGCAGTTCTTAAATTGAGAAATGATATGAAATCTCCTATTATATGTTTAATTGGGCCACCTGGAGTTGGTAAAACCTCCCTTGGTAAATCTATTTCTCAGGCTTTGGGTAGGACTTATATTAGAGTTTCATTAGGAGGAATGCGGGATGAGTCAGAGATTAGGGGTCACAGAAGGACATATATAGGTGCACTTCCAGGTAGAATTATTCAAAATATAAAGAAAGCTAGTACTTCTAATCCTGTATTTGTCTTAGATGAGATTGATAAGCTAACTTCTAACTCACAAGGAGATCCTTCTTCGGCACTTCTTGAGGTTTTAGATCCTGAACAAAATAATGATTTTTATGATAATTTTCTTGAGCTAGGATATGATTTATCAAGAGTTATGTTTATTGCAACTGCAAATGATATAAGTTCAATTCATCCTGCTTTGAGGGACCGAATGGAAATAATAAATGTCAATGGATATACTTTGGAAGAAAAAATAGAAATTGCCAAGAAACATTTATTTACAAAGCAACTCAAGGAACATGGGATTAACAAGGATAAATTATCACTTAATAAATCAGTTTTAGAAAAAATTATTGATGGATATACTCGAGAATCAGGGGTAAGAGGCTTGGAAAAACAACTAGCTAAATTAATCCGTTTTGTTGCTAAATCAATAGTAATGAAAGAGAATTATAATATAAAAGTTAATGTAAAAGATTTAAATAAAATTTTAGGACCAATTAAAGTAGAAAGAGATGTGTATGAAAAAAATGAAATTGCAGGTGTAGTAGTTGGGCTTGCTTGGACTTCATTTGGAGGTGATATATTATATATAGAGTCTTCAATATCTAAAGGCAAAGGGTTATTGTCAATAACAGGAAACTTGGGGAAAATAATGAAAGAATCAGCTACAATAGCATTAGAATACATAAAGTCCAGTGCAAATAAATTTGGATTATCTGATTTCAAGTTTGAAAAATATAATATTCATATTCATGTTCCTGAAGGATCAACACCAAAAGATGGACCAAGTGCAGGAATTACTATTTTAACATCATTAATTTCATTATTAAGCCAGAAAAGAGTTAAAAAGCATTTGTCTATGACAGGTGAAATCACTTTGCGAGGGAAAGTGTTACCTGTTGGTGGTATAAAAGAAAAAATTTTAGCTGCAAAAAGATCAAAAATTAAAGAAATTATTTTATCGAGATCTAATAAAAAGGAAGTTGATGAAATTAACTCAAAATATACAAAGGGATTAAAATTCCACTTTTTAAGTCATATTGACGAGGTAATTGATATCGCAATAACTGATCAAAAAGCGAAAATGGTTAAAAATTTATAAAATATAAAATGTTTGTGATTTTATGATTAATAAAATAATTACAATCGATGGCTTCGCATCAACTGGAAAAAGTACTATTTCTAAGAAATTAGCTAACAATTTAGGATATTTGCACATTGATACGGGACAAATGTATAGGGCTATAACTATAAAAGCAATTAATGAAAAAGCAATAATTGATGAAAGAATTAATAAAAATTTAATTAAAAAAATAATTGATAATTCAATTTTTTCAATATCAAAAAAAAATAACTCAATAATTTTAAATAATAAAGAATATGGTGATGAATTAAGATCAATATCAGTCTCAGATAAAGTCTCAAAAATATCTTCGTTAAAATTAGTAAGAGAATTCATGGTAATTGAACAAAGAAAACTAGCTAAAAATAAAAATGTTGTTGTTGAAGGTAGAGATATTGGAACTATTGTTTTTCCTTTTGCATCCAAAAAATTCTTTATGAATGCTGATCCCAATGTAAGAGCTAGAAGGAGATTTTATCAATTAAAAAAAATTGATTCTGAAATTTCATTTGATCAAGTATTGAAAAATGTTTTAAAAAGAGATTTTGTTGATTCCAATAGGGAAATTGCTCCATTAAAAAAACCCGAAGATTCCATTGAAATAGATACTTCTTCATTGAATATTAATGAAGTTTTTAACTTAATGCTAAGTTACCTCTAAAATAAAAAAATAGTTTTTTTGTTAAAAATGAATTAAAATTATAAATTTGCAACCCTTTTGTTTGAATATAGAAAGATGCAAAAGTTAAATTATTATTAACATTCTTCTACTTATTTTATCATGTAAAATCTTTCTAATTTGTTAAGTAGAATACAAATTTTAAAAGGTAATGGCCGTAAAAAATCCTTCAAAATCAACTTCAGTTAAATCAAAATCTTTGAAAAAGAGTAAAGAATCTACAACTGATAAAGAGAATAAAGTAAAAGAAACAAAAAAAACTTCTACTAAAAAATCCACAAAATCAAAAGAGACTAAGAAACCTATTGTAAAGAAAATTTCTAAGGTAAAAGAAGTTAAGAAAACTAATATTGTTTCTAAGCAAAATGATCAAAAAAAACCTAATATCAAGAAAAAAAGTGATAAAAAAAAGGAGTCCACTAAACCTTTATCTAAAAGAGTTTTAGAATCAAAGAAACCTTCATCTTTATCCAAAAAAAATATAAAATCTGAAGAAAAGAATGATTTAACAAAAAAAGAACTTTTATCTAAATCAATAAATAAGGAAATTGAATTTTTTCAAGATGAGACTAACAAAAGTCAGAGTGAATTTTTAAATAAATTTGATTGGCAAAATTATGAGGAGGGTATAGAAGCAATATCTGAAAAGAAACTTATTGAGTTTGAAAAGTTAGTAAAAGAAAATTTTGTAGATACATCTGATGATGATGTAATTGAAGGTGAAGTAGTCTATATGACTGATAGAGAGGCAATAATTGATATTAATGCCAAGTCTGAGGGTGTTATATCTTTGAATGAGTTTAGGTATAATCCTGATTTAAAATTAGGAGATAAAGTTGAAGTGATTGTTGATTCAAGAGAAGATAAAACTGGACAACTAGTTCTTTCACATAGAAAGGCACGAGTCATCAAGGCTTGGGATAGAGTTAATAGTGCTCATGATACTGGAGAGGTTGTTAATGGTTTTGTAAAATGTAAAACAAAAGGTGGAATGATTGTTGACGTATTTGGTATTGAAGCATTTCTTCCAGGTTCTCAAATAGATGTTAAACCAATAAGAGATTATGATCAATATGTTAATAAAAATATGGAATTTAAGGTTGTTAAAATTAATCATGAATTCAAAAATATTGTTGTTTCACATAAAGCTTTAATTGAAGCTGATATTGAAGAACAAAAGAAAGAAATAATTGGTCAACTTGAAAAGGGACAAGTTCTAGAAGGTACTGTAAAAAACATTACATCTTATGGTGTTTTTATTGATTTAGGGGGAGTAGATGGTTTAATACATATAACAGATTTGTCCTGGAGTAGGATTAACAATCCTAATGATTTACTTCAATTAGATCAAAAACTGAATGTAGTTATTTTAGATTTTGATGACAACAAATCCAGAATTCAGTTAGGTTTAAAACAGTTAACCTCTCACCCATGGGAAAATCTTTCTGATAAGGTTAAAGAAGGAGCAAAGGTGAAAGGTAAAGTTGTTGTAATTGCCGATTATGGAGCTTTTATTGAAATTGAAGATGGAGTAGAAGGTTTAGTTCATGTTTCTGAAATGTCATGGTCAACTCATTTAAGATCTGCTCAGGATTTTGTTTCAGTGGGGGATGAGGTTGAAGCAGTTGTCTTAACACTTGACAGGGATTCAAGAAAAATGTCTCTTGGATTTAAACAATTGACTAAGGACCCTTGGATTGATATTTCTAAAAAATATCCAATTTCTTCAAAACATAAAGGTATCGTTAGGAATTTTACCAATTTTGGAGTCTTTATTGAACTTGAAGAGGGAATTGATGGTTTAGCTTACATTTCTGATCTTTCATGGACAAAGAAAATTAAGCACCCATCAGAAATTTTATCCGTAAATGACTCAATTGATGTTGTTGTTCTTGAATTAGATATTAATGGTCGTAAATTAAGTCTAGGACACAAACAAACTATTCCAAATCCATGGGATAAATATGAAAAAGAATTTTCATTAGATTCAATACATTCATCTAAAATATCAGACATTGTTGATAAAGGAGCAATTGTGAAATTCAATGAAGATGTGGTTGGCTTTGTTCCGTCAAGATTCCTGGAAAAAGTAGATGGAACTAAACTAAAGAAAGGAGATACTGCAGATTTTAAAATTATTGAATTTAATAAAGAATTTAAAAGAGTTGTTATTTCTCATACTTCAGTTTTTAGAGATAAAGAGAAGAAGAACTTCAAAAAAACAACAAAAAAAAATACATCATCTAGCTCAGAAAAAACTACATTAGGCGACCTTGACGCCCTTGCAGGTTTAAAAGAAAAGATGGATAAAAAGTAATTTTGTGTTCCAATTTTAATTTCAAACATAATTAATTGTCAGTTTTTAATATAATTATAATATTTTTGCATTAATATACCTTTAATGTCAAAGAAAGAAATTTTAAATAAAAATCAAGTTGACACAATATTAAATAGATTAGTCTGCCAGTTATTAGAAAATCATACTTTTTTGGAAAATACTGTTTTAATTGGTCTTCAGCCAAGAGGTGTTTTTCTACTTGACAAGTTAATTTACATCATCAAAAATGATTATGGAATTAAAAGTATTAACTATGGAAAATTAGATATTACTTTTTTTAGAGATGATTTCAGAAGATTAAATAAACAATTAACTGCTAATTTTTCTAAAATGAATATTTCTGTAGAAGGCAAAAAAGTTATACTTGTAGATGATGTTTTATATACTGGAAGAAGTATACGGTCAGCATTAACAGCAATTGATACTTTTGGTAGACCAATTAAAATTGAATTATTAGTTCTTATCGATAGACGATATAGTAGAGAATTACCAATTCAACCAGATTATGTTGGTATTCAAGTTGATACCATTCAAAATGATAGAGTTGTTGTAGAATGGGAGGATAATAAAAAAAATGATTCAATTTATTTAATTAAAGATTCATGAATCCTAAAGAATTAAGTGTAAACCATTTACTTGGAATAAAATACTTAAACGTCTCCGACGTTAACTTAATTTTTGAAACTGCAGATTTTTTTAAAGAACTTATAAATAGACCTATAAAGAAAGTCCCAACTTTAAGGGATATTACTATTGCAAATTTATTTTTTGAAAACAGTACAAGAACAAAATTATCTTTTGAGTTAGCCCAAAAAAGACTAAGTGCAGATGTTATCAACTTTTCTGCTTCACAGTCATCAATAAATAAAGGAGAAACATTAATTGACACTGTTAAAAACATTTTAGCTATGAAAGTTGATATGATTGTAATACGTCATCCTAATCCAGGCACTGCTGACTTTTTATCTAAGAATATTGATTCTTGTGTAATTAATGCTGGGGATGGAACTCATGAACACCCTACTCAAGCATTATTAGATGCTTATTCTCTAATAGAAAAATTTGGCAACCTTGAAAATAAAAAGGTTTTAATAGTTGGTGATATTATGCATTCAAGAGTTGCTTTATCAAATATTTTTTTGTTAAAAATGCTTGGTGCTATCGTTAAATTGTGTTCTCCAAAGTCTTTAATCCCTCATCATATCGAATCTTTAGGAGTTTCTTTTGAGCCTGATTTTAAAAAAGCAATAAAGTGGTGTGATGCAGTAAATATGTTAAGAGTCCAAAATGAAAGAATGATTCAAAATTATTTTCCTTCAATTCATGAATACAAGAATTTATATGGTCTAAATTTATCACTATTGAAAAGTATTAACAGGGATATTGTTATTCTTCATCCTGGCCCAATAAACAGAGGTGTTGAAATCACATCTGATGTTGCTGATTCAGAACATTCTATTATTTTAGATCAGGTAGAAAATGGAGTTGCAATTAGGATGGCAATTATTTACTTACTTGCATCAAAAATTATAATTCCTAAAACATGAAAATTGAATTTAAAAACAATATTTTATTAATATATAATGATAAAAAAGATTATTATAATGGTTATTTTTTAAATTTATTTGATACAAAATATAATACTTCTGACTGGGTCATTGTAATAAAAAACACTAAAGATTTTTATTTAATAAATAATGAAATTGTAAGTCTCCAAAAAAAAAAGATTAACAACAATCTATATTCGTTAGTAGTCGTTTTATTATTTAAAGAAGAAGTCCCATTTATTGAATCAATAAACTATGCTCCTTCATTAATTGAAGCTTTTGATATAATTGAAATAGAGAGAATTGAAAGGGACTTAAAAATTTAAATATAAAAAATGAAACTCACAATTTTAGGTTGTCATTCTGCTACTCCAAAAGTAAATGCTCACACTAGCTCTCAATTACTTGAAGTAAATGGAGACCTTTTTTTGATAGATTGTGGAGAGAATACTCAAATTCAATTAAGGAAATTTGGTATTAAATTTAATAGAATTAGAAATATATTTATTTCTCATTTACATGGTGACCACTTTTATGGATTAATCGGTCTTATAAGTACCTTCAGACTATTAGGCCGCGAATCTGAACTTAATGTCTTCGGTCCAAAGGGTATTAAAGAAATAATTACTCTTCAATTGAGTTACTCAAAATCTTGGACAAATTATAATTTAATTTTTCATGAACTTTCCTCCGAAAAAAGTGAGGTTATTTTCGAAAACAATAAAATCGTTATTTCAACAATACCTCTAAATCATAGGGTATATACTAATGGCTTTCTTTTTAAGGAGAAAATTGGATTAAGGAAAATCAATAAAAGCGCAAAAAATTTAAATTTGGTTGACCGTTCATTTTATCAGAATCTAAAATTAGGAAAAGATTTTGTTGACCATAATGGAAAATTAATTTCAAATGCTGAATTAACATTTAATCCAAACAAACCTAAATCATATGCTTATTGTAGTGATACTAAATATGAAGAATCAATTGTTCCAATTATTAAGGGAGTAGATGTCCTTTATCATGAGTCAACTTTTTTAGAAGAACATTCTAAAATAGCATTAAAAACAAAACATTGCACAGCAGCCCAAGCTGGTAAAATATCTAAGCTCTCAAATTCTAAAAAACTGATTTTAGGACATTTTTCAACAAGATATAGTGATTTTTCAAAATTTATTGATGAGGCAAAAAATAATTTTGAAAATGTTGAATTAGCTTATGATGGAAAAATTATAGAGTTTTAATTTTCTTTATTTAATAATTATTTATACTTATTGTAAATTGCACTAATGAAAAAAAATAATATTGGACATTTAAGAAAATCTTACGATAAGCATCAACTTAATGATAATTTAAATTACAACTCTCCTTTTTCTCTATTTAAATTGTGGTTTGATGAAGCCACGAAAGACGAAAGGATTGAAGAAGTTAATGCAATGACTTTATCAACCATATCTAAAGATGGTTTTCCTCGATCTAGGATAGTTCTTTTAAAGGAATACAGTATAGATGGATTTATTTTTTATACAAATTACAATAGTATAAAAGGTAGATCAATATCTATTAATCCTAAAGTATGTTTGAAGTTTTTTTGGCCATCATTAGAAAAACAAATTATATTGAAAGGCAATGCGAGTAAAGTTTCAAAGAAGAAATCTGACAAATATTTTGACTCTAGACCTGAAGGTAGTAAGATGGGTGCAATAGTTTCTCCTCAAAGTGAAAAAATTTTAAATAGAGATTTTTTAGAGGGTAGACTATTAAATTATATTGATAAAAAAAATAAATTAAAAAGACCTAACTATTGGGGAGGCTATATAGTTAAAGTTGTCTCATTTGAATTTTGGCAAGGAAGGCCAAATAGACTTCATGACAGGATTTTATTTGAACTTTATAAAAATAAATGGAATAAATTTAGACTTGCTCCTTAGGTTATGAAAAAATTAATATTATTACGACATGCGAAATCTTCATGGGAAAATAATCTCTTAGATAGAGACAGGCCTTTGTCAGAAAAGGGGGTTTCTACTTTAAATAGAGTTATAAATGAATCAAGAGAAATATTTAATTCTTCTGATGTAGTTTTTGTAAGTCCTGCAAATAGAGCACTTCATACTGCATCAATTATGATTAATTTAACTAAAATTTCATTTAAAAAACTTATTGTCGTTGAAGCTTTATATACTTTTAATCATATTGATATAATAAATTTTATTAAAAAAGTTGATAATATTTATAATCAAGTAATAATAGTTGGTCATAATCCTGCATTCACCTCTACTGCAAATTTTTTTTCTTTAAATAAGGATTATTATATGTCTACTTCAAGTTGGGTTAAAATTGAATTTCAAACGAATGATTGGGCTAAAATTGATAAAGGCATCTCTTCATTTGGTTCTCGAAAAACTTTAAATTTGTAATAATATAATATGGAATTTAATAGATATGTTAATAGAGAATTAAGTTGGTTAGACTTTAACGCTAGAGTTCTTCAAGAAGCTTCCGACAAAAAAGTCCCATTAATTGAGAGATTGAGGTTTCTTGGTATTTTTTCAAATAATTTGGATGAATTTTTTAAAGTAAGATATGCTACAGTTCAAAGAATAGCATTATCTAATAAAACTGGAAAAAAAGCCCTTGGTATTAGTGCTGAAGAATTACTAGAACAAATTACTGATAAATCAATTAGTATTCAAAAAGACAGTTTAGATGTTTTAAACTCTATACTTTCTGAATTAAAAAAAGAGAATATTTTTTTTATTGACGGAAATGATGTTGACAATTCACAAATTGATTTTTTAAAAGAATATTTTATACAAAAGGTTAGTCCTGCTTTGGTTACAATCATTTTATCAAAATCAAAAAAACAAGACCTGAAAGACAATAAGGCATTTTTAATTTCAAAAATTTCTTATGAAAATGAAAAAAATGAATCTATTTATGCTTTAATTGAAATCCCTGAGGAAATTGATAGGTTTGTAGTTTTGCCATTTAATGGTAAAACTCAATATATAATGATGTTGGACGATTTAATTAGATTTAATTCTCATTTAATTTTTAGTATGTTTAATTATTCTAATATTGAAAGTCACATGGTTAAAATAACCAGGGATGCTGAACTTGATTTTGGGGGTGATGTTAGTAAAAGTTATGTAAATAAAATCATTGAAAGTGTTAAAGACCGTATTAAGGGGGATCCAGTTAGAATGGTTTATGATAAAAATATTCCAAAGACTACTCTTGATTTTTTAATAGAAAGGTTAAATATTTCCTCTTATGATAGTCTTATACCCGGAGGAAGATACCACAGGAGAAGAGATTATATGAATTTCCCAAGTATTAATAGAAATGATTTACTTTATGAAAAATTTAAGCCACTTGAAATTAAAGGACTAAGTTTAGAGAAAAATATTTTAGAATCAATTTTAAAAAAGGATTATTTATTATATACTCCTTATATATCCTTTTCTTATGTTATTAAGTTTTTAAGAGAAGCCGCTTTAGACCCATTTGTTAAATCAATAAAAATAACTCTTTATAGATTATCAAAAGATTCTCAGGTTATAAGTTCATTGATTAATGCTTCAAAGAATGGAAAAAAAGTTATTGTTCAAATTGAACTTCAAGCAAGGTTTGACGAGGAAAACAATATTAACTTTGCTGAATTGCTGGAGTCTGCAGGCGTTGAATTAATTTTTGGCGTCCCTGGGTTAAAAGTTCATAGCAAGATATGTGTTATTGAAAAAATAATTAATAATAAAAATATAAAATTTGGCTTTTTGAGTACTGGTAATTTTAATGAATCTACATCAAAGGTCTATACTGATTTAACATTATTTACCTCAGATCAAAAAATTTTAAAGGAAGTAAATAAGGTTTTTAGTTTTTTGAAAGTAAATTATAAAATAAAAAAATACAATCATTTAATTGTCTCTCCTCATTATACATTTAGATCTCTTATTAAATTGATTGATAATGAAATTGAAAATTCACATAATGGTATAAAAGCTGAGATCAATATTAAGATAAATAGTATAACTAGTTATAAAATTATTGATAAATTATATGATGCAAGTATTTCAGGCGTTAAAATAAATATGATTGTCAGAGGTGTGTGTTGTTTAATCCCAGGTATCAAGGGTCTAAGCGAAAACATAAGAGTTATAAGCGTTGTTGATAAATTTTTAGAACATTCCAGGATTTTCTCCTTTCATAATGGTGGTGATCTGAAAGTATATTTATCTTCATCTGATTTAATGACTAGAAGTTTAGATAATAGGGTAGAAGTCACTTTTCCAGTTTATGATAAAGATATAATTAATCAAGTAATGGAAACTTTTAAGATTAGTTGGGGCGATAATGTGAAATCAAGAAATGTAAATGGTGAAAATCATAATTCTTTTGTTCCAAAAAGTTCTGAAAAATCTGTTCGCTCACAATGGGATATATACGATTATTTTAAAAGCTATATGAAATAATAAAATGAAAATTGAAAAGTATGCTGCAATTGATATTGGATCTAATGCTATTAGAATTTTAATTTCAAATGTATTTATTCTTAAACAAAAACCCCCCTTATTTTTAAAGAGTTCAATTGTAAGAGTCCCTGTTAGGCTAGGTGAAGACTCGTTTACTTCTGGTGAAATATCAAAGAAAAGTATTAAAATGATGATTAGAGCTTTAAAAGCATTCAGGATTTTAATTAAAATTCATCAGGTTAAGGACTATATGATTTGCGCAACATCAGCTTTAAGAGAATCAAGTAATTCCTCTAGTATAGTTAAACTTATAAAAAAAAAATTAAATCTTAATATTCAAATTATTGATGGCATAAAGGAAGCTGAGTTAATATCAAATAATAGGATTTTTGAAAATTTAAATTCAATTAATCTTAAAAACTTTTTATTTGTTGATGTTGGGGGTGGTAGTGTTGAATTTAGCTTAATAATAAAATCCAAAAAAGTTTTATCAAAATCTTTTAAAATGGGAACTGTTAGATACTTAAATAAAAGTATTAAAAAAAGAATTTGGACTGAAATTGAAAAATGGATCAAGTCAAATACCAAAGGGCTTTCAAAAATATATATATTAGGATCTGGGGGTAACATTAATAAAGTATCAAAGATATTGAATATTAAAGATGGGAATCCCCTTACTTTATTAAAATTAAAAATACTTTTTAATTCACTATCCAGTCTTTCTTATTATGATAGAATGTATAGATATGGATTGAATCCAGACAGAGCGGATGTAATATTACCCGCAATCGAAATTTTTTTAAAAGTTGCATTTTGGAGTGGAGCTAATAAAATATTCATACCAAAAATTGGTTTGTCTGATGGAATAATAAAAGAATTATACAAGAAAAATCATAAATAAAAATTGCAAAAATTATAATTCTAATCCAAATTCATCTTTTAACTTTAGTATTAAAGAATTAGTTTCAACAAATTTTTTAAATTTCTCTTCGTGACTATAGATAAAAGATTTTTTTTGCTCCAATTCATTTACAATTATTTTGATTTTAATCAATGAATTATTGAGTTTAAATTTTAGAAAATCTAATATTTCAAATAATTCTTTTTCTAATTCAACTTTATTTATTTCTGAAGGAACTTCAAATTCAATTGAATAATTTTCTTTTAATTTAGGATTATTAATTTTCAGAATAGAGGCAATATTTTGTTGCATATTTGTTTTTTTTAAAATATAATATTGATCCCAAATATTTAATAAATCTTTTTCATTGAAGTCTTCTTTTTTTTTATTTTTTATACTTAAAGTATTTTCTTTTTTATCTTTCCAATCTTTTTTTTCTTTAATACTAGACAAGGAAAGACTTGAAATCCCTGACGGGTTTTTTATAAAATTCTTCTTTTTTGATGAATTTTCATCTACTTCTGATTGACTATTATATTTTTTATCAGATGAAATTTTTATTTTCGGCTCAATTACTATTTCTTTTACTGGAACTTCATAATTTTTATAATTAGTAATTGGAATTAGTTTTTTTTTTCTCCATTATAATGGAGTGATGAAATTTTCATTAAAGTTAATTCTACTAGTAATCTTTTGTTATTACTGTTTTTATACTTTAATTCACATTCATTAGCTAAATCTATAGATTTAATTAAAATTTCATAGTTAAATTTTGAACTTTGGGTTTTTAAAAGGATTCTTGAATTCTCTTCGACTTCAATTAACTTTGTTGTCTCTTGGTCTTTTGAAATTAATAGATTCCTAAAATGTGAAGATAATCCAATAATTAATTCATGAGGATCAAAACCATTATTAATAATTTCATTTAATTTGATTAATATTCCAGGTATATTTTTATCAATAATTTTATTAGTTATTTCTATGTATAAAGATCTTGTTAAAAGATTGAGATTTTTAGATACAGATATTTCTGTTAAATTTAATTCACAAAAACTACACATTTGATCATAAATCGATAAAGCATCCCGTAGAGCACCATCAGCTTTTTCTGCTATAATTTGTAAAGCATTTTCTTCATATTTAACTTCATTTTCTCTAGAAATTTTAATCAAATAATTTTTAATATCTAATAAGCTTATTCTTTTGAACTCAAAGATTTGACACCTTGATAAAATTGTTGGTAAAATTTTATTTTTTTCAGTTGTTGCCAATATAAAAATAACGTATTTTGGAGGCTCTTCAAGTGTTTTTAAAAAAGCATTAAAGGCAGAAGTTGATAGCATATGTGCCTCATCTATTATGTAAACTTTATATAGTCCTGACTGAGGAGGAATTCTAACTTGGTCGTTAAGCCTTCTAATATCCTCAACCGAATTATTTGAAGCAGCGTCTAGTTCGAAAATATTATATGAAAAGTTATTTGCAGAATTAGTATCGGAATTTATTTTTTTTGACAATATCCTTGCACAAGTTGTTTTTCCAACTCCTCTTGGACCACAAAAAAGAAGAGCTTGTGCTAATTGATTTGTTTTTATTGATTTTTCAAGAGTATCAGTAATAGATTTTTGACCAATAACGTCCTCAAACTCTTTTGGTCTATATTTTAATGCTGAGACTTTGAATTGATTCATACTATTCAAAAATATAAAAATCAGATATTTTATTGTAACCAATCATTTTTTTTTTATTCCATATTGTTAACAAATGACTAAATTTGTTGTAAGCAGGCTATCCTATCGCTTTTTTTTAAAAGAGGAAAGTCCGGACACCATAGGACAGTATAGCGGGTAACACCCGTCGTTCATTTTGAATAGGAATAGTGCAACAGAAAGGATGTACAGATAATGCTGTAGTGAAATCATGTAAACTCTATACGGTGAAACGCCAAGTATATTTACAATTGAGAGTTGTCCACTCAAAGTAAAAGGGTAGGCGGTTTGAGCTTTTAAGTAATTAAAAGCCTAGATAAATGATAGGACTAGACAGAATCCGGCTTATTGCCTGCTTATTTTTTAAAAAAACTAAAAGAATTGCTTCCGTATTTTTTATCAAAGTGCCATTTTGTGTGTTCATTGAATGAGAAATATCCATTATGCTCTAATATTAAAACACCATTATCATTTAAAAATTTATTATGAAATATTAAATCAACTATTTCAATGTATTTTTCTTTATCAAAATCATATGGTGGATCAGCAAAAATTATATCGAAAGAATATTCGATTCTTTTTGACAAAAATTTGAAAACATTCATTTTTATAGTATTAAATTGAAATTTTAAATTTCCCATTATTTTTTTTATGTGTTTGATACATTTGGGGTTATTTTCAATTAAAGTTATTTTTTTCACACCCCTAGAAGCAAACTCACAACTTATATTTCCTGTTCCAGCAAATAATTCTAAAACCGAAATATTTTTCCATAAATAATGGTTGTTTAAAATATTGAAAATAGCTTCTTTTGCTTTACCAGTAGTTGGTTTAGCTATTAATTTTCTTGGGGCATTAATCTTTCTACCCTTGTGAAAGCCAGATATTATTCTCATTACTTAAAGAGGTTACAAAAGAACGGTGATTGGTGAGATTCAATCTTTTTTTTATTGCAACTTGAAATTAAAAAATTCGAATCAGAGTGATAATCATTAATAGATTTGTAATAATTATTAAAAATTGAATATTTTCCTAAGAAAGTTATTGTAAACTCTTTTGAATCTAAATGGTGAATTTCAGTTATATATAACAAGAAATATAAAAAGTCATCCTCATTTTTATGATTATAGGTATTAAATAATAATAATTGAGAGCTTTGAAAAAGAAAAATTTCAAAATAATCTTTTCTTAAATTAATATATAATTGTTTTTTTAATTTTCCATTTGATCTATAAGAAAGTTCTTCAATAAGGAAGGTAACAAAATGCTTTGATTTAATGGCTGGAAAAAACTCGTTTAAAAGTTTAATATTACTATCATTTTCATAATATACAACAGCTTGATTTGTTTTTGGAATGAGATCATATTTAATAACTTTATCTTCTAATTTTATAGAGGATTCAAGGTAATATTTTGCTTTTTTTTCATCAAATAATATTTTTGGAATAATTGCCGGGGGATATGAAAAATATAATAAACTACTTTTCTTCGTAATCAATTTTTTTTTATTCAACCATTCTAAAAATTCATTTGAGGATATTTTTTTTTCATTTATTTCATAGAAATGAACTTCGCTGAAAGTAGAAAAAGAAAAACCATTAGCAAAACTATGGATGGATAATTCGTTAGGTTTTAAATAAATATTATTGAGTTGCATCAAATATTGTAGGCCAATTACCGTTTACACTAACATCAGATAGTGAGCCTAGGATTATTTCAGATCCGTTAACTCCATCTACAGAAATAGTTTCATTTTCTTGACTTACGAGGAAATCATCTTGATCGTAAAGAATAATATTTTTAGAAACTTTTACCTCAAATACAGGAACTTTATAATTATTTTTATTTATTATTTGTGAATTAATGGTGAATTTTTCGTCAACACCTTCAATTGGAATTTGACTCATTAACTTATAGTTATCATTGTCTTTAAAAAGTGAGTCTTTCACACTTACTGTGCCAAGTGTATCAATTACTATTACTTCTTTTAGCATATCAATTCTGTATGTTCGATTATACTCTAAAAATGAAGAATCTCTTTTTTCAACTAAAGTAAATATCCCATTTTCAATAAATGAAACAAGACTATCAAAATTATCGGAATAAATTCCATTTACATCTTTGTATGCAATTTGGGCTGTTCTGATTTCTTTAAGTCTGTTTATAACTTTTTTGTATCGTTCGGTTTTTACTTTATTAAAGTTTATGGGACTATTTATTGAGGTATAAATTTTATAGCTAAAAAAAACAATTAGTAACCATAAAATAGATTGAATTACAATTTTATATTTTGAAGCCATTTGTGTAAATAATTTGTATCTCAAACAAATCTACAAATTTTTTTAATTCTTAAAAGTATTTATAAATGAATTATCTTAATTTTAAACCAATGACTCCAATAGAAATTAAATCATTACTAGTTAATAAATTCATTTATTCTCCAACCAATTCTCAAATAAAAGCTATCGAATTATTTGTTGATTTCTTAATTTCAAAAAATATAGATGAAATATTTATTTTGAAGGGCTATGCTGGAACTGGTAAATCTAGTTTAATTGGATATTTAGTATCAAATATTCCAAAATTGAGTTATAAAACAGTTTTGTTGGCTCCTACAGGAAGAGCTGCTAAGGTTTTTTCAAATTATTCGAATAAAAAGGCTAAAACAATTCATAAACAAATATATTTTTCTAAATCAGAAACTTCTGGAACGATAAAATTCAATTTAAAATTGAATAAGTATAAAAAAGCATTATTTATAATTGACGAATCATCAATGATTAGTGGAGATAGTAAAGACTCAAATCTTTTTCAAAATAATTCTTTGTTGGATGATTTAATAAAATATGTTTATTCAGGAGAAAATTGCAAATTAATTTTTGTAGGCGATCCTGCTCAACTACCACCTATTAATTTTAAAAAAAATCCAGCATTAGACAAAAATTACCTTTCTGAAAAATTCGACAAAAAAATCAATGAATTTGAACTTAAAGATGTTGTAAGACAAGAAAAAAATTCATCTACTCTGATGAATGCAACTAAAATTAGAGATGCTATTTTTAGTAAAAATTTTAAACAATTTAAATTTACAAAAATTGATGATACTAAATTTATTAGGCTTAAAGATTCAAATGATATTTTTGATTCAATTGACAATCTATTTAACAGCTCTAGTAAGTCAGATTCAGTTGTAATTGTTCGATCAAATAAAAGGGCTAATCAGTACAATAGTCAAATAAGAAGTAAAATATTATTTTTAGAATCTGAATTAAATGTTGGTGAAGAGTTTATGGTTGTTAAAAATAATTACTATTGGCTTACTGATGAATCAATTCCTGGATTTATTGCAAATGGTGATTTAATTAGAGTAGTAAAAATTATAAGTCATCATGAGATTTATAATTTTAATTTTATTAAGGTCATAGTAGAGCTAGTTGATTATCCTGATGAAAATTCTTTTGAAACAATTTTATTAAGTAACACACTAAATTCTGAATCTCCTTCATTAACTTCCGAAGAATCTAAAAAACTATACAATGAAGTCCAAAAAGATTATTTAAATATTAATTCTAAATATAAAAGATTTCTCTTAATCAAAAAAAATCAATTTTTCAATGCTTTACAAATCAAATATTCATATGCAATTACATGTCATAAATCTCAGGGCGGGCAATGGGAAAATGTTTTTGTTGAATATCCTTATTTACCTGATGGTCCAAATATAGATTTTTTTAGATGGCTATATACTGCCATTACAAGAGCTAAAAAAAGAGTTTTTTTGATAGGTTTTCCTGAAAGTTATTTTTTATAAAAAATTTAAATGTTAATCTGTTATTTCGATATTATGATAAATATTTTGCACATCATCATCATTCTCAATATTTTGAATTAAGATGTCAATTTTTTTAGTTTCCTCAGAATTTAATTTAATTGTATTTTTTGGAAATCTTTCGAATCCAGAATAAATTATTTTTATTGATTTTCTTTCCAGTTCTTTTTGAATTAGTCCAAAATTTTCAAAATCACCATATAAATTTATGACATTATCATCCATAAAAACTTCATCAACTCCAAAATCAATAAATTCAAATTCAAGTTCTTCGATATCTATTGATTCAGAATCAATCTTAAAATTACATTTCCTTTCAAATATAAATTCTACAGATCCTGATGTACTTAAACTCCCCTCTGATTTATTAAAGTAACTTCTTAAATTAGCAACTGTTCTATTATTATTATCTGTTGCAGTTTCTACTAATATAGCAATACCATAAGGACCATATCCTTCATACAATAACTCTTTATAACTCTCAGAGTTTTGTTCTGAAGCCTTTTTAATTGCCCTTTCAATATTCTCTTTTGGCATATTTACTGACTTTGCATTTTGAATTACAGATCTTAACCTAGAATTGTTAATTGGATCTGGACCACTTTCTTTTACAGATATAGAAATTTCTTTACCAATTCTGGTAAAAGCTTTTGAGATTTTAGACCATCGCTTCATTTTTCTTGCCTTCCTAAATTCAAATGCTCTCCCCATTTATAATTTTAAATTAAAGATAGTTTTTTGAAATATAAATATCACTTAAAACTGATTCATAATTGAAATCAAGATGTTCTGGCAACTTATTTTTCTTTGATAAAACAGCAATATACCTTAATTGATTTGTTGTGTAAATATGTTTAAATAAGACTTTATTATTATTTGATACTTTTTTGGTAATTAATTTTAAAAGATCATAATGGGATATAAGATCTCTAGACCCTAAATGAAATATACCTGAAAGTTTTTTGTTTATTATGTAATGAATTTGTTGACTTAATTTTAAATCACTATTAATGTTGATAATTGTATTTGGATAAACATCAATTGGAATATTATTTTTGATGTAAAACTTTATCTCTTCAATTCTTGGCGATCTTTTCCCAAAAATCATAGGTAGCCTTGCAATAACATACTTTGACGGATTTAACTTAAATAATTTATTTTCAATACTTATTTTAATTTTCCCATAATTACTTTCAGATAATGTTTTGTCATATTCATATGAAGGATAATGATGGAAGGCATCAAAAACATTTGAAGAAGATAAAAATAAAATTCTACAATTATAACTTTTGACATATTCAATTATTATATCATGAGCAAAAAATTGGTTTTTAAAATCACCTCTCAACGATGAAATAATTAGATTTGGCCTTGTATTTTTTAAGATTTTTGTTAAATCATGTTTGTTAATATCATAATGAAAAAAATTTTTATTTTTATTGAATTTTTTATTTGAAAAAAAAGTGCCATATACTCTATAAAAATTATTCAATTCTTTATAAATTTTAGATCCTATATATCCACTTGCACCTATTATTAATATTTTTTTCAATTTTTATTTTTTAAATAAAAGGAACTTTTGAAATCTGAGCTTTAATAAGTTTATTTCTTATTCCAATTAATATTGTCTTGGTATTCATGAGTTCACTTGTTTTTATATATCCCATTCCAATTCCAATTCCTAGAGTTGGGGATTGAGTTCCTGAAGTTACTTTTCCAATTATTTGTTCCTTTAAATTAAAAATTTTATAATCTTTTCTTGGAATACCTTTTTCGATTAGCTTGAAACCTATCAGTTTATTAATTGATTTTTTTAAAATTTCTTTTTTTAAAATATTTGAATTAATAAAATTAAATTGATTCTTTGTAATCCATCCCAAACCAGCTTCAATTGGAGATGTATTTTCATTTAATTCATTTCCATAAAGACAATATCCCATTTCGAGTCTTAGAGTATCACGAGCCGCTAATCCTATTGGTTCAATTTCAAAATCTTTACCTACTTTCATGACATTATTCCATAGATTTTCTAAATTAGAATTTTTTGCATACAATTCTAAACCGCCAGAGCCAGTATATCCTGTTTTAGAAACAATCACATTATCAATATTTGCAAAATTAATTGTTCTATGCTCATAATAATTAAAGGAAGACAAATCAAATAAAGTTAATTTTTGCATTGCTTCAATCGCTTTAGGACCTTGAACTGACAACAAACCATAGGAGTTAGATTCATCTTTCAAATCTGCATTAAAATTTTTATTTATATTTTTAATCCACTCCCAGTCTTTTTGAATATTTGAGGCATTTACTACCATCAAATATTTTTCATTTTCTAATTGATATAATATTAAATCATCAACAACTCCTCCAGATAAATTTGGCATATAGTTATATTGTGCTTTCCCAGGTGAAAGTTTAGATATGTCATTACTACAAATTTTTTGTAATAATTCATATGCTTTAGGGCCTTCAATAAAAAATTCTCCCATATGAGAAACATCAAAAACCCCTAAATTCCTCCTTACATTTCCGTGTTCGTAATTGATACTTTTATATAATATTGGCATTTCGTATCCTGCAAAATTTGACATTTTTGCTCCAAGTTTTTTATGAATCTTATTTAGTTGTGTTTTTTTCATTTACAATATTTACTATAAAAATATTACATTTAAAAATAAATTTTAAGTTTAGTATTATAAATAATGGTATGATTAATTTAAACAATTTTAAAAAACCTAAGAAAAAGTAATTACTATTTTATTAAATAATCTTTAAGCTCTATATATGTATTTATCTTGGTACTTCTTTTTTCTTTTTTGAGAATTTTTTTTATTTTTTCGGGTAATTTTAATTTTATATCAAGTGTATTTTCGACTACGTCAATAAATTTAATTGGATGTGCAGTTTCCATAAAAACCCCAATTTTATTATTGTGATTTTTTAAATATTTTTTTAATCCTAAATACCCAACTGCTCCATGAGGATCTGCTATAAAATTTGAATTTTTATATATTTCTTTAATCGCTTCTTTTGTTTTGTTATCTTCAAATTTGAATCCTGAAAGATTTGATTTAATAATATTATAATTATTATTAAATATTTTTGAAATCCTAATAAAATTGCTAGGATCCCCCACATCCATTGCATTAGAAATAGTTTGAATTGAACTTTTAGGTGAATATTTACTTGTTTTTAAATATCTAGGAATAACATCGTTAATATTAGTAGAGGCTATAAAATGATCAATTGGTAAACCCATTTTTTTTGCTAATAGTCCAGCACATATGTTTCCAAAATTTCCACTAGGCACTGATATCACAATTGGTTTATTAAATTTTTTTAATTCTTTGTAAGCAAAAAAATAATAAAACATTTGAGGTAACCATCGTCCAATATTTATTGAGTTAGCTGAAGTTAGTCTAATTGACTTTAATATATCTTTATCTAAAAATGATTTTTTAACCATTTCTTGACAATCGTCAAAAGTACCATTTACTTCTAAAGCCGAAATATTTCTTCCCAGTGTTGTAAGTTGCTTTTCCTGTATGTTACTTACTTTTTTACTTGGATATAGAATAATTACATTAATTCCTTTTACATCTAAAAACCCGTCTGCAACTGCTCCTCCTGTGTCACCTGATGTTGCAACCAAAACAGTTATTTCTTTAGTTTTTTTTTCTTTATTAAAATAACCTAAACATCTAGCCATAAATCTTGCCCCTACATCTTTGAATGCAAGTGTTGGGCCATGATATAATTCCATCGAATGTATATTTTCACTAATTTTAATTATAGGAAATTTAAATGATAATGTTTCATGTATAATTTTTTTAAGTTCATTTTTTGGAATATCTGATTTAACAAATGGTAATATAGATTCGTATGCGATTTCGTATTCAGTTAAATCCTCAATCTTTTTTATAAAGGACTTTTGAAGTTTAGGAATCTTTTCTGGAAAATATAAACCTTTATCAGGAGCTAATCCACTAATAACAGCTTCTTTGAATGATACTTTAGATGAATTATTATTTAGACTAGAATAAATCATTTAAAATCAATTAATTTAATTCCAGTTGGATTTATTTGTGAAGTGTATGAATGAAATTTAAGTTTTAATGGAATTAAAATCTTTGCCATTTCGATTGTTACGGATTTTGCCGTTTTTTCACCTTTTGATAATGCAAAAACTGAAGGCCCCGATCCTGAAATCCCTGATCCAAGAGCACCATAATCCTTACATGTTTTTTTCAATTCACTAAAGGCAGGAATTAGATCAGATCTATGAGGTTCGACAAGAACATCAATAAGTGATCTACTAATAAGGTTGTAATCATGTGAATAAAGTCCACTTATTAAAGATGCAATATTTGCTGATTGTTGAATGGCCTTTTCTAAAGTTACTTTTTGTTTTAAAACAGATCTTGAATCTGAAGTTTTCAATTCAATTTCAGGATGAATAATTGATACAAAGAGATTTTTTGGAAATGGAAGGCTGACTATGTCAAGAGAATTAATATCTCTTACTAGGGTAAATCCTCCAAGAAGAACAGGCGCAACATTGTCTGCATGAATACTGCCGCTAGCTAATTCCTCTCCTTTCATTGCAAATTTAATTAATTCTTTTCTTGAAAATGGTCTTCCTAAAAGCTCATTTATTCCAAATACAGCCCCTGCTGAACTTGCAGCACTACTTCCAATACCACTACCAGCTTTAATGTTTTTATAAATTTCAATTTCAAATCCAAAATTAGTAGGAAATTTATTTAATAACGAGTTGGCTGCAACTCCTGCCACATTTTTTTTTGATTCGTATGGCAAATTCTCACCTTTAATCTTTATAATATTAATACCAGGTTTCGATGTTTTTCTTATGATCATTTCATCTCCTATTTCATCAAGACAAAAACCCAATATATCAAATCCACATGATACATTTGCAACACTAGCAGGACAAAAAACTTTTACTTCATTCATTATTAACGTTTTCCTATTCTAATAATATCTGCAAAAATTCCTGAGGCAGTAACTTCAGCTCCCGCTCCAGCACCCTTTACAATTAGGGGTTGATTAGAATATCTATTAGTGTAAAATAAAACAATGTTATCACTTCCCTCAAGATCATAGAAATTATGACCTTTAGGTATTTCTTCGAGACCTACTTTAGCTTTTCCATTTTTAAGACTTGCTACATATTTTAACTTTGAATCATTTTCATTGGCATTTTTTAATATTTTATTAAAGTAATCTTCATGTTCAATTAATGATTGAAAGAATTCTTTGTTATTTGAAGTTTTTAGAGATTTTTTTGGTAGGAAGGGAGATATTTCGATCTCGTTCAATTCGATTTTTAATCCACTTTCCCTTGCTAAAATTAATATTTTTCTAGCAACATCAATTCCACTTAAATCAATTTTTGGATCAGGTTCAGTATATCCTTCCTCTTGGGCTTTAAGGACTATTTTATGAAAAGGATTATTTAAACTAAAATTATTAAAAATGAAATTTAAACTCCCTGATAAAACTGCCTTAATTTCATTTACTTGATCTCCTGACGCAATAAGATTATTTAAAGTATCAATTATTGGAAGTCCAGCCCCCACATTTGTTTCGAATAAAAAAGGACTTCCAAATTTTCTTGATAGATTTTTTAAATTCAAATAGTTTTTTAAAGTATCTGCACATGCAATTTTGTTACATGTTACAACTCCTATATTTGAATTTAAGTATTTCTCATATTCTAATGAAATAATACTACTTGCAGTATTATCTACAAAAATACTATTCCTGTAGTTTAATTTTTTAGCATGTTTATAAAATCTTTCAACATCAGTTTTTTCACTATTTTTTAAAGATTTTTTCCAATTTTTGATTAAAATAGGATTAGTTCCTAAAATCATATTTTTAGAATTTGATAGAGCTATAACTCTTATTCTTAATTTTAGATTTTCCCTTAAATAATTAGTTTGATTTTCAATTTGCTCTAACAGTTTACTTCCTACATTACCAACACCAATAATAAATAAATTCAACTCTTTTATATTCTCTTCAAAAAATCTTTCATGTAAAGTATTTAGTGCTTTTTTGCAATCTCTCTTTTTAATAATTATTGAAATATTTCTTTCAGATGCACCTTGGGCAATGGCTCTTATATTGACATTATTTTTACCTAAAGAACTAAACATTTTTCCACTAATTCCTTGGTGGTCTTTCATTTTTTCACCAACCATTGCAATGTTAACTAAACCATTTTCAACAAATGTTGGAGAGACCTTTTTTTGACTAATTTCAAATTCAAACTCATTGTCAATTGCATTTTTTGCGATATATGCATCAATTTGTTTTACACCAATACATATTGATTGTTCAGATGATGCCTGAGTTATCATTATTACATTTATATTTTCTTTTAATAATACTTCAAATAATCTTTTTGAAAAACCAGGAATACCAATCATCCCACTTCCTTCAAGGCTAATGAGGGAAATATCATCAATATGACTTATGCCTTTAACAACTTGTTTGTTTTTTGATGAAGATTTAGAATTAATAAGAGTTCCTTCATCATTTGGTCGAAAAGTGTTTTTTATTTTTACAGGTATATTTTTTTCTACAAGTGGTTGAAGAGTTGGAGGAAAAATAACTTTTGCACCAAAATGTGAGAGTTCCATAGCTTCAAAGTAAGTTAATTTATCAATGGGAGTTGCTTGGCTTACTATTTTAGGATTTGCTGTATACATACCGCTGACATCAGTCCATATTTCAAGAACTTTTGCATTTAATATATTAGCAATAATAGATGCAGTATAGTCTGATCCACCTCTACCTAGAGTAGTTAAGTCACCATTAGAGTTTGATGAAATAAATCCCGGAAGAATTGTGATTTTAGATTTTAATGTTTTAAAAATCGATAAAGTTTTTTTTTCTGTTTTATTCCAATCAACTATATCTTTATTATTCCTTTTGTTCGTTGTAATTATTTTTCTTGAATCAATTAATTGAATATCTAGATTGTTTTCTTTAAAAATTTCATAAATAATTTTGCTTGAAAGAACTTCTCCAAAGCTTAAAATTTTAGAAATTGTTTTTGAAGTCAATTCATTTAAAACTAATATCCCATCAAGGGTGACTTCCAATCTATTTAATTCATTTTTTAAAAAACTGATCGTTTTACTTTGATTGACAATTTTTATTGATTTTTTTATTAATTCAATATGTCTTTTTTTAATTATGTCTAACTCCAAGCTAAATGACTTATCATTTTTCAGTGCTTTATTCATAATTAGATCTAATAAGTCAGTTACTCCTCCAAGTGCTGAAACTACCACCACAGATTTATCTGATTGTTTTGATACAATTTCAATAACTTTATTAATTGAAATATTATTTGCTACTGAAGTACCGCCAAATTTTAAAACTTTCATATTTTTTTACTTTGAATAAAGTAAACGAAGTTACTTTATATAAATTAAACTCTAATAAAAGAGGGTTATTTTATTTAGTTCTGAATTAAAAATCAAAAAAATATTTGATTTGTGAATATATTTTTTACCCCATTACAGGGTAATAGCTGAATTTGAAAGTCTAGTCATTTCAGCTAAAATAATAAAAGATAAAATTGATTTAATTATTGTTTTCATTATTATACAAAAATAATTAAAAATGTAAATCTAGGAAACTAATTTATCTACTTTATTTATAGATAAATTTTTGTTTTATTTTTTTGTTAGTATTAGAGAATCAGAATTTTTATTTACATCAATGAAAATTGAGTCGCCTTCATTTAATTTATTATTTACTATTTCCTCAGCAATCAAATCTTCTATATACTTTTGAATTGCTCTTGAAAGTGGGCGAGCTCCATATTTCTTATCAAAACCTTTATCACAAACAAATTCTTTTGTTTTTTTTGAAATTTCAATAGAGTAACCAAGTTTAATTACTCTTTCTTCTAATTTTCTGAGTTCAATTTCTACTATTTTAATTATATCTTTTTTATCCAGAGAATTAAAAATAACAATATCATCAATCCTATTTAAAAATTCAGGAGCAAAAGTTTTTTTCAGAGAATTCTCAATAATATTTTTTTCTAAATCTTGGGACTGAGCTTTTTGCGAAGATGTAGAAAAACCGACTCCAGTACCGAAATCTTTAATTTGTCTGGCACCTATATTAGATGTCATAATGATAATTGTGTTTTGAAAATTAATTTTTCTTCCTGAGCTATCAGTTAAGTAACCGTCATCTAAGACTTGTAAAAGCATATTAAAAATATCAGGATGTGCTTTTTCAACTTCATCAAGTAGAATAACGGAGTAAGGTTTTAACCTGACTTTTTCGCTAAGTTGACCACCTTCCTCATAACCAACGTAGCCAGGAGGTGAGCCTATTAATCTTGAAACGGCAAATTTTTCCATATACTCACTCATATCAATCCTAATAAGACTTTCTTCAGACTCGAATATTTCAGATGCTAAAATTTTCGCCAATTGAGTTTTACCTACTCCAGTTTGGCCTAAAAATATAAAGGAACCAATTGGCTTTTCAACAACCTTTAAGCCAGCTCTATTTCTTTGAATAGCTTTAACAACTTTTTCAACTGCATTTTTTTGACCAATTAACTTAGTTCCTATTGTATCAGCTAATTTTGATAATTTGTTTTTTTCTTTTTTTACAATTTTATTCACAGGAATATTACTCATCATAGAAACAACATCAGCAATTTGGTTTTCATCTACCTCGATTTTATTCAATTTTGATTCCTCATCCCATTTTTTTTGAGCTAAAATCAAATCTCTCTCAATCTTTTTTTCATCGTCTCTCAACTTAGCAGCTTCTTCATATTTTTGTTTTTTAACGACGCTATTTTTTAATTCTTTTATTTTTTCAAGGCTTTCTTCAAGTTTTACAATATTATCGGGTACATTCATATTGTTTATATGAACTCTTGATCCTGCTTCATCAAGGGCGTCGATAGCCTTGTCAGGTAAAAATCGATCCGATATGTATCTATAGGTAAGATCAACACAAGAATTTAGTGCTTCATCAGTGTAAATTACATTATGGTGATTTTCATATTTTTCTTTTATATTCTTAAGTATTTCGTATGTTTCTTCGACAGATGTTTCTTCAACAATAATTTTTTGAAATCTTCTCTCTAAGGCACCATCCTTTTCAATATTTTGTCTATATTCATCCAAAGTGGTAGCTCCTATGCACTGAATTTCGCCTCTTGCTAATGCAGGCTTAAACATATTTGAAGCATCGAGGCTGCCAGTGGCACCACCAGCACCAACAATTGTATGAATTTCGTCTATAAACAAAATGATATTATCATTTTTTTCAAGTTCATTCATTACAGCTTTCATTCTTTCTTCAAATTGCCCTCTGTATTTTGTTCCTGCAACTAATGCTGCTAAATCTAGCATTACTATTCTTTTTCCGAACAATACTCTAGATACTTTTTTTTGTTCAATTCTTAAAGCCAGTCCTTCAGCAATAGCTGATTTACCAACTC
>CESO01078446.1_pt1 | contig 28051 bp, 16 predicted proteins | sample 356341 | NCBI WGS metagenome assembly CESO01 (sample SAMEA2621812, study PRJEB7988) | marine metagenome | biome: marine biome (ENVO:00000447); feature: deep chlorophyll maximum layer (ENVO:xxxxxxxx); material: "saline water (ENVO:00002010), including plankton (ENVO:xxxxxxxx)" | depth 35 m | reverse complement strand
TTATTCTTTTTTTATACTAATATATGCACAGATTAGAGCAGAATATTCGCCATAGCAATATGCTGTGATACACTTTGCTCATTAACAACTGGTTAGACCTTTATCGTGAACCTCTATTTCCGACTCATTTTATTGTTTTTTAAAATTAAACGTAATCGTGATTACCAAGACTTACTTGATACGATTGATATTGAATTTAAAGCATTACCCACTGACTGTGATATAAATTTTCATCTGACTAACTCTCGGTATTTAGGCATCATGGATTTAGCACGTACTTGGATGACTGAGCGGGTTGGATTGTTGCAGCATATTATGAAGCGTCGTTGGTTTCCAATCGTTAACGCGACGGCAATCACCTACATTCGAGACATTAAACCGATGCAAAAATACACAGTAAGCACGCGTTTAGTCGGATGGGATCATAAGTATTTTTATATTGAGCAAAAGTTTCATTCAGAGCGTGGCTTACATGCTATTGCTTATGTACGCGGTGTATTCAAGCGTAAGAAAGGAGTGGTTAGTGTTGAAGAAATGCTTGAAGTTGCTGGGTTTAAAGGTGTTGCGCCTATTTTACCGGCAGAGATAATGCATTGGAAAGAAATGCTTGAGCAAAAAAAGATCACTAATCAATGATGTTAATACGCTGCCAATACACTCACTATTAGCACGTATAAGTATAATGCTCAAAGTAAAAAAAATGCCAGCGATTTGCTGGCATTTTTGAGGCTTTGAACACAATTTATTTCGCTGCACACACCGTGTGGCTAACAAACGTTAAGTCGTTTATGTGCGAAGGACCGTCCATAATGAATGTCGCTTCTGCAGTGTTCTGATCTAAGCGGTAGATTTTGGCATTTTCACTATTTTCTCTGCCAGAAATATAAATAGTGCCGTCATCTGCAATGGCAATGCCAGAAGCCCAATTAATGCCATGCTCGCCAACCAGTGTTAATTCAAAGCTGCCTTCATCTAATGTGTAAAGTGCTTTACCTGTAAGCACATATAACACGTTATTGTCGTTTGAATAAGCAATGTCACCATCTGCAAATGTGTCGCCAGAGTATGAAAGCTTACCAAGCACAGTTTTATTACCTGTTGCTAAATCAAAGTCGTACATATAAGTTTTGCTTGTCGCACGAAGTGATAGACCATCAGGCGTGATAGCTGAGCGGTAAATAGGGAACGATGTACTATTGGCAACTTCTGCTTGCACGTTACTTGCTAAATCTAAGCTGAAGATTTGAGATGCTTTTGTAGTGCTATCTAGTTGCTGCATGAAATAAAGCACACCCTCATTGCTGGCAATGTTCGATGCTGTATTCGTAATACCTGCCACAACAGTGACAGCATTTGACTCTGGATTAAAGTGGTATACATACCCTTCAGTCTCAGAGCCAAAGTTATTGATACCATACAAGCCAGTCGTCACAGCGCAAGGTGCAGGTACTTCAGTTAAGGAAACATTATCAAGTAATGCACCTACAGAATCTGAGCTACCACGGCCGATAAATTCGAGTACGGAGTTAGCATTGGTGGCCTCTACGTTGAAGGTATATTTGGTCCAACCTTTTGCACTGCTGTTAATGACCGCGAGTGAGTTTCCATTCCATTTTACTTCAGCTTTATTGGTATGATTGTTACCAACAATGCGTGCTGAATAATAAAAGCTCAATTCATATTTTTTTCCAGCTTGAGTGGCAATATTTTGCACAATACCGTAATTCGATGTTGAATCTAGCTCTAGATATTGCATGCCGTCTTGTGCTGTAATTAAGCCAAGTTTATTGGTTTGAATTTCAAATTTTGCATAGCCACTACGATCCCAGTGAGGAATATCACTGAATAGTTGCCATTGTCCTGAGTTTGCTGTTACAGCGTTAGTATTCTCAAAAGAGCCATTTGTAACTAAATTGGTGTTAGCCAATGCGATGCTTGTTGCAATAGTGAAAGGTAATATTGCAAATTTAGAAATCAGTTTTTTCATGATAACCTTATTTGTTAACATTTAATTAATGTGAGCTGGTATCATTTTACTGCTTTAGGATAGAAGTATTCAAACGAGGAACGGTCCTGTTTATATGCGAAATACCCTAATAATTAGGTAACTTATTGACGATAAAACAGTTGTTTTATCTTTGGGAAAATTCTGATTTTTCAATTACTTTGGAGGTTTAAAATGCTAAACCTCCTTTAGTATGGTTTTTATTTTACTTTGTCATTATTTAGTTAATCTTGTTCTGACTTGTTCGCAAACCACCCCGCTTTTTGATTTCGATTTAACTTACCCAATACTTTTATGGCTTTTTCTAATGTGATGCGTTGATCAGCAATGTCTTGGTAAATTTGATTCGCGCGCTTTTTACGTTTAACAGCAGCTCCTGCATCTAAAAAAGATTCAACGACTTGGTTAAAGTAACGTGTAAAAGCATGTTGATGTTGTTGTGTGTGTTGTTGCTTGTTATCTGTTTTATCTAGTTTGTTGAATAGACTTGTGATCTCAGCTTGGCAAAACTCATTTTGCGCCAATGCACTTTTCTTTAAAAGCGCTAGTTTTTCTTGAAGATAATCAATATCTAAACGATTGAAAGACACAATCATATTTAAATTAGACAGTGTACTCCTAAACTCTTTGGCCGTGCATTGCTCATCAAAAAGGTGTTCTACCGAGTGTGAAATCTTTTGCCACTGTTGCCATGCATAAACATAATTGAGGCCGACACCTTTAATATTTTGCATCCCAACAATGACTTGATGAGTATTTGCTAATGCTAAGTCAGAGATTGTGTCGGTGAGTGCATCCGCAGATAAACTACTATCATCAAGCAAGGTCACTTTTGATTTTGCAATACTGAGTAGTTGCTGCTTGATTTCTTCACTGTGCTTAGATGTGTCTTGTTTTAAAGAGTCTAAGGTTGTTCGGGCTTGATAATGTTTTAGATTTAATAGGATTGTCGAAATTTCCTTTTTACTCGCATCCGTGAGTACTTCTCTTATATCGGTTTTATTTACAGAAGTGCGGTGCGCCAACAAGAGTAATTTCTCAGCAATATCTTCATCATAGGCGTTAACTAAACGTGCCTTTAGTTGACAAGATGATATTAAATTAAGCTGAGTGAGTAAAATCTCAAGGGCTTTGGTGTCGTTATTGCTGATAATTTTATCGATGCGCTCTGTGAGTGCTTGCAGGTAATAACTATAAAAACCATCGACGTTAGTACCAATGACAACGATGCGGTCAAATCGCAAATCATGGCTTAAAATGCCGGCAAACACCTTGGAGCGTGCCACACGATCATTACGGTTATTGATTAAGGCGATCACTTGCGTATCTGCTTTATTATTTAAATCATAAAGGCTCAATCGCTGCCAATTTTCTAGTGTTGCTAGGCGCTCATTGGCTGACATGCTATTAACAAACGACTGAGATATTGCGCCTATGCGTGCCTGTGGGTAGTGTTGCAATACGCCGATATCAGGAATAATGCGTGCAGAGGTTTCTTTAAACACATAGTCTTTACTAAGGCCGATGTGTTGCGCCATTTTACACACAAGGGCAATATTAGCGGGGTGTTCTTGATATGGGTATAAAGCACGAATATCGTCAGTAACTTGCATACCATCTGCCCAATGCACTTGAATTAAACTGGCATTTTTTCGTTTGGCATTGAGTTCTAAAATCGGCGCCATATTTTGTTCACTGGTAAAAACAAGGCTATTCTCACCAATGAAATGACTTGTTTCGTTTGCAACATCAATGCCTGTGGGGCCTAATATATCTTCATGATCTGGGTATGCATTGGTTATTGTTGAAAAGTTATCTTGCATCCAGTTTCTCAGAATACGGACATAACGAGGTGTTAACCCCATGCATTCCCACAAAAACACATCGGCCTTAACATTTTTTGCAAAATGAAGCACATCACCTTGCTCCCAAATACTGGCTTTATCGAATGGTCTGAACAAGGGGATTTCGAATTGCTCACCACTGGCTCTTGCATAAATTAATGTGGCTTCACAGCCTGTTGTTTTACTGATTAGCTTTAAACTCAAGCTACTAAACAGTGCTGCTTTTAATCGCTCTGTACCTGATTTTCCGCGAGTACCCCAACCACCAATAGATACAGGAATTTGCGCTCTGTCGGCGCGAATTTGGCGGCTCACTTTTATGTGGCGTGTCCAAAAGTAACCTATGAAAGCCAGCACGAAAAATACCAGCTGACCAATACTGTTTTGATAAATTGAATAGGCATATTCTTTAAAGCTCACCCAAATATTAAACATAAAAGGGGTAACGGCGAGTTTTTTATACAGAGTCGCAATACTTGATTCTACCGGGAAGTCGCTATCGAGTACCGCACCATATTGTTGGAAATCAAATGTAAATCCTTTCGCTCTTAAAGCATTTAAAAAATTATTTTGCTCTATGTCAGAGCCGTTTCGTAAATTATTAAGTTCTTCAAAGTTAAGTGAAATCCAGCAGTATGCTTGAATGCGTTTAAATACTGTTTTGGGTGGTGTTACAACTAATATGCCATCAGGGGTATAGGTTTTCGCTGGGGCTTTTAAGTTATCTTGCGATAAAGTACTTAAAAGAAAGTCGAGCAATGGCAAATGAGGACGCGAACTAAATTGTAGGTCATCAAATCGCGGTTCGCCGGGGACATCTGTTTGGCTAATTTCTGCGACAGTGCAGCTAGGAACATGCATGTATGCACTGGGTTTTCTTGCTTGTAAATGGTTATAGCTTTGGCGCTTACCTGTACTGGGGTTTTTAAATTCATGCCAAAAGCGCCAAAAGCGGAAGCCGCGTTGATAACCTTGATTTATGTGCCAACCTTGTTTCTTTTGACTCACATTGTAGGCTTCATATTTTTGAGCCTGTTGACTTAAAAGCCGGCCTAGTAGTGCTTCGTCAATGTTTTGGTTATTGATTGACGAATGGGTGTTTAAGTTTGCCTCGAGTTCAGCAACGTGTTGTTGGTGCATAAAACTGACAAGTTGTTCACGGACACGGCTAATAATCCGCTTTATGGCAAGGTTTTGTTGTGCTTCAAGGTGTTTATTTAAGGTGTCGATGAAGCGCTTGAAAATCGTATTGGCTTGTTGCTCCTCACACTCAACCTGTAAATTAAACATAATACGTGGTGCAAGTTCGAGCAATAAACGTTGCTCTGCAAAATGTTGAGCTTGCATAAGTTGCTGTTGCCAAATAATCAAGCTGTGTTGCCCATCGCTAAATCGGGTTGCGGTTAATTGTTTAATTAATGTGAGCCTGATTGCGAGGTGGGTTTCTTTTTCTAAACGCTCGGTTATTAGTGCAAGTGCGAATGAGCACGGCAGAATAAAACATTGTTCTATCACACTTTGACGCACGCGCGGGTAGGGATGAGCTGCCAGCAACTGTAACAGGTTTTGATTTGCCTCATTGAGCGTTTGTTGTTTACTGATGATGGCTGAAAAAGCGCTTAGCAAAAATAATTGCTGGCGGTCAACTTTACCCGTATTTGGGACCTCTAAGTCAATGTGCGAACGCATGAAGTAACGGGTAAAGGTGGGGCGAAGGTTGATCAGTATTTCTAATATATCCACTTTGGCTGCATGTGGTGTGGTTGATTTCTCAAGTGACAGTAACAGCATTTCAACCAGATCAGCGCTAAATTCCGGATCGTCCACATGCTCGCTTAATAAAGTAACTTGGTTTGCCAAGGCTCTAAAAAGAGAGTTTTTTATTGCATCATTATCAGTGTGTTCGAGTAAATCTAAAAAAAAGCTTTCTAAATTTACGGTTTGCCATGACTGCTCTATTTCATGTAAATGAAGGCATAAATAACGGTGCGTTAAGTCGCCCAGTTTACCAATTAAAAACTTTAATGATTGCTCAAGTTCAGACACTTTATCTTGATAACGGTTGATCATGGCCCCTTCATCAAACCAACGTGTGAAGGCTTCTTGATCTTGTTGTAACTGTTGTTTATCAGCCCCTAACGTGGCCGCATAATCCAGTATATGGAACTGTCTTTCTGCTTTGAGTTCGGCATGACTTAGCTTTTCTATAAAACGGCTGTGATCAGCATCTAACTTTGTAAGTTGATGTTGTAGGGTATCTATTTTATGAGTTAAAAAGGCAATTGCTTGCAGTAATAACCAGTCATCTTCGTCGTGTCCGTCTGGTTGGTTCTTGATCAATTCCCACTGACTTAGCTCGTTGACTAATTGACGGTATTTTTGCCTGTAGAGATCTAACCAAAAGCTTGCGATATCTGCAAAAAGTAAGGTTTCTAAGCGTTTTTTAAGTTCTTTACTGCTCATAATCTCTTCGCTCTAGCAAATGGTTAAGTTGAAGTGTCGGAAAAATAATTTCATCATGGGCATAGGGAGCAAAGCCAGTATGCTGATTATTGCCCGATGAAAATTCCAGACTGATATTATGGTTATTCCATCCCCAGTCTTGCTGCCAACTGATTTTTAGCCAACCCTGTGAGAAGGAGCCTATATCAATTTGTTTTTGCCAAGCTACCCGACTGATGTACTGCCACGTGGCTGTTGCACGATGATCATCGGCAAAACGGTAGTAGCTATCAAGACCAACTTGCAAAATGTGACCATGGTAATATTGGTTCCAACTGCTGTTAAACCGCAAATAATCAAGACTTAGCCAATCATCATTTGAGCCAGATGCAACACCAAAGTTGAGGTAGTTATCTACCCAAGGTTGGTAGCGATATTGGTAAGAACCTTGCCAGCCAGAAGCATGATTTTCACGATAAAAATTAAAAATATTTGAGTTTAGTTTCTTGTCATTGAGGTAGTCGTTTAAGTCTGCGCTACTGGTGTGAATAAAAGGGGCAACAGACCATTGATGCCGATGCACTGTATCTTGGCGCCATACTTGTCCAATACTAATCGCGCCATTTAACGCGTATTGGCTATCTGAGTTATCACGACTAAGCTGCCATCGACTTGTGATCTGTGAATCGATAAACCAATGACTCGTGTCATCAAGCCAAGAGTGGTAACCATTTAAGGCAATGAAGTCATGCTGCTTTTCGTCAAACGCATAATAGCCTTCTAATTGATACCAATGTTGTTGATCATTAAAGCGAAGCCTCACACCTATGTCGGTTTCTTGTTGTGCAGGAATGTCTTCTGCACTTTGAAATATATGTTGTCGATCAAAGCGAATAAAGCCTTGTAGGTTGGTCTCATCGCTATGCAAAGTGGCTTGCTTATTCACTATTTTAGGTGCTGATGGTGCCTGATAAGTGATTAGTTCTGGCAGTGGCGTATCGATGTCAGAAAAACTCGTAATCTTGTTGTTTCTTTCACTTAAATGCCAACGATAGAGGCGTACATACTTTAATTGATCCGTGCGCACTTCAATTTTACCTGCTGGATGGAAAAAACGACGCTCGCTGCGTTTGTTTTCATTCATCTCTTCTAGTTTTACTAATGTATCGGCAGGTAAGTTAGCAATAAGTGGCGTATCAGCTGATACAGTATAAAACGCTAAATTTGTTGGTAGCGGCAACGCTCTCCATTGCCCCGCAATATATTGCTCTGCTTCAATAGCAAGCTGTTGCGACAGGTATGGGTTGAGCCAACGTACGGCAATTGTATTGTTGTTTAACTCTCGCTTATTAAAAGTGAATGGAATGCTTTGCTGCTCAGAAACAGACCACACCTTTTGTTGATTTGCTAACTGAAAAGAGATATTTGCTCTATTTGCACGCGCTAATTCTGCGCTAGAAAAGTTAAATTTAAAGCGAATTTGTGTGCCTTCAGTCTTCGTTAAATCAACGTATAAAGTATGAAAAGGGCGTAATAAAATCCCTTGCTCTGGTGCGGATTGAGTCGTGTGTTGAGCAAACCTGTCGGCAAAACTACGTTGTTCAGTCTCTTGCATATTAAACAGACGTGTACCAGCGAAATCGAGCATGCTTTCAATGGGCTGCCACTGACCAAAGCGTTCAATTCTATTTTGTAAGAAAACTGAATGGGCAGAGGGGGGAAGCGTGTCGATTCGTTGCAGCAGTTGTGTGTACTGATTATTGCTGAGACGTTTTTCAGATAGTAGATACAACCCATTGATAAGGAGTTTGTTTGGCGTTGTATCGTACGCATGAATAAGCGAGCTAATATCATCGCTGGTTGCTTGAGTGGTGGCATCAGAATAATAATCAAAAAGTGCAAATAACTGCTTTGGAATAACACTTATATCAAGGTAAGCAGCTTGATTGGTGGTCACAGTGAGCGTTTCACCGGCTTGCAAGCTAATAACCAAATTAGCGGCAATAGAGACTGCTTGCTGATTACTGACGAATTGGGATGTGGCCGCTATATCACTAAAAATGGGCATTAACTTATGCTGATACTGACTATCAGCTTTCAACCACGCGGTATGATATTCACCACTTTGATCGGCTTTAGTCCGCGCCTTTATGCTTAAATGCATTGCGTGGTTAGCGGTAAATACCCAAGGTATATCGTTATTAACGAGGGTGCTTTGTTGTTTTCCTTCTGGGTTAATCAACGCGTATTGCGAGCCAATAGAGCGCTGGTAAAGTGCCTCTTCAGGTTTTTCAAGTTCCGTTAAACTCTGATAATTGAGCGCACTAAAACTGTGTTCAACCTGTGTTTGCGCCTGGGTGTGATGAGCAAGCCATACTGCTAAACGGTTCTTTTGCTGTTTTACTGCGAGGTTTATAAGGTGAGCTTCACATTGCTCTATTGTCCTCACGTTCCCCGCACATAATGCAAAAAGTTTATGCTCGATTTGTTCTGCTTGATAGGCACGAACAAGGGATTGTGCGGCATAGTGCTTTAACTGAGCGTGCTGCGCGCTTTTATACAAGCCTTCAAGGTAGCTGTTGGCAAGGTGAAACTGATGTTGTTCACGCAGTATGGCTACTCTTAGCTGCCATGCTTGAATTGCAATATCAGGGTCTGGGCTTGTGCTCAACGGTTTCAATAAAGCCAGTGCTTCTAGAGGCGCTGATGTAGCAATATGTTGTGCTTTTGTGAGTGACGCTTGCCAGTCTATATCGGGGTTATTTTGCAAAGCCGGTGTATAGGGTTCGATTGAAGCCACATAGTCGTCATGTTGTTTGTTTAAATAACGACTCAATAAATTAGCGATAATAGGGCTTGTTTCAGTGAGGTCTCCCTGTTGCTGATACAGTAATTCGTCACTCGGTAAGGAGGCGAGTGTTCTCGCATACAGGGCAAAATCGATAGGCTTCGAGGTGTTGGTTAGCCTTTTAATCGTTACCGATGAGGTTGAAATAGGCACCGAAATCATAAGTGTTTGATAATGTTCGGTCGCTTTTAGGTTTATAAGCCAATTACGCTCACCCGCGGTTAACTGAAATTGGGTGTCTTGTTGCGTTTTTGCAATAAGGGTTAACCACGGCGTTGCACGTTGTTGAATGCTTAAATCGAACTCAATGGGTTGGTGTCCAAGGTAGGTTAATTCGCGCACTTGCTGATTAATACGTGGGTAAAACCGCTCATCAACGAGGCGTTGCTCCACTAATTCGCTAATGATTTTGCTATGCATTTGTAGTGATGAATGCTCAGTGCTGCCAGTGAGGTTTGATTGCACTGTCATCATCGATAATAAGTTGTAATGACGTTTTAGCGAAAGCGGGTTGTTTTGTGTGTATACATCATCGCTAAACACACTAAAAGAGTGTGTGTTATAAACCGATTCAATCGCTTCATTTGCGGTTGTTAGCCAATAGGGGAGTAACAGTTTTTCTTGTTCTTTTTCGGCTGCGCGGTCATCATAAATAGCGCGGTGGCTTTGCTCAATTTTAATATACGCATTGGTGTGACTTTTAAGAGTTAAATACTGCCCAGCCGCAATGGCAAGGTAGTCACTGTTTACAAGTCCAACATCGTATTCGCTAAACTCAAATGCTTGGCTATTTATGGTATTTACTCTGGCAACCAGTTCGTTATCAATAGATGCGTACACCACACCATTAGGATCGGGCTGCTGCATATTTTGACGTACAGAGATCGTTAGTTTTTTTGCAGCAGGAAAAAACAGTTTCACTTCTTCATTTTTTTTGAGCGCATAATACCGCTCATTTCCTTGGGCAGAGCTTAGTTGTATGGAAGGAGCGGCTATTTTTATGGCGCGCCTAAAGCTGTCTCTTGCGCCTTGGTAATGGCCTATCATGGCAGTAAATTCAGCACGCTCGTCGAGATGATTTTGTATGGCAATAATGCGGTTATGCCCAGTGGCTGGCAGCTGACAGCGTTTGGTATTACAAAGTAAGTCGCTGTGAATGCGTAAGCGTTGTTGTAAATACTGCGAGTTCCCTGCACTTAGAATAAACTGATTTAAAAGTGCGGGGGCTATTTCAAGCCAATGACCTTCTGGTAGCCACAAATAACGGTGCTGTTTGGCATCAAAAGTTAGGTGCTGCGTTGTCGCCATAGGCGATAAGTGTGGTGATGTGTTTAACCAAGTAGGGGGCATCAGCACGGCGTGTTTTGGCTGTGAGGCTTTGGCTGGCTGACATAGCAGCAGCGTTATACTAACGAGAGCAATTACGAAGTAAGGCATTGTTTAAACAGCTTTAATAAGTGGTTATCAGTAATTAATTTTTCGCGAATTTCGCGGCTTAATTCAATATGGATAAATTGACTATTGCTTGGCGCAAGGGTTGTGAGTATATTTTTTGTTCCTCCAAGCTCATAAATATCTCGGCCATAGAGCATCACAGTAACGTTTAGTTTTTCATTTAGGCAGTCGGTGATATTACGTGTAAATAACGATGCATTTTCACGACCTTGACTGACAATAATGTCGGCTTTTCTGCCTTGATTAGTTTTACGTTTTTCTTTGGCGAATCCATGTAATTGGAAAATGGTAAAAGACTCAACGGTATCCGCATAGGCTAAAATAAATGCATTTGCAGCACTTTCTTTATATTTACCAAAGTCAATCAGCACGCCATTTGCATCGCGACTTGTGCGGTGCTTGGTATTGGTAAGGAGTACCTGGCAGTCATTAAATAGGGAGCGTGCAATATCTAAAGTATGCAGGTCATAGAAGCGGTGTGGGGCATACGCAATACAGGCATATCCGGTTTCTTTAAAATGTATTTCACCGCCAGAATCTAATGATTCCTTTGCGTATAACCCCCCATCCTTTAACGTGAAATGGGAAGGGACGGCCTCGCTATTTTTTAACCACTGCTGAAAGTCGGTATGAAGTTCAGAGATGTTTGATTCAGCTTGGCATGCCGAGACCAATAACCCCATGATAATGATGATAAACTTAATATTCATTGTTCCACCACCTTACTTTTTGCTCCCCCAGCGGGTACTCCTGAAGTATCGATAACCAGACTGTCTCAGATGCGCTAATTGTCAGCGAGTGCAGTTTATTTATGTCACTTGATACCGTATGCGTGACGCTAGGGTAGCTATTTAATTGGCTATTTTTTGGATGAATTAGAAACGCGTTAAGTAATTCTGAGCTATGCAATTGAACACGCTGTTTAGCGATACTGTACTCGCTGGTTAATCCTGATTTGTAATTAGCTTTTTCAAGAATGTTAAACTCAATAGGCTGTGCACTGCGCGAACGAAACAGCTTAAAGACCACACTCATTGGTTGTTCTTGCGCATCAAAGTTGAGTGTCAAAGGCGTATTTTTATTGAGTTGATAGAGGCGTTGTTTAATCCATGGTCTCTCACCATGCCAGTTTTGATAGGTTGCCGTTGCTTTATTTTGTAATTGTTTTAACTCAGTCGCTGACACATCTGATGCATTACGTTCTTGAGCACGGGTATTAGACAACCTAAAAATCAGTTTGTTATCACCCGTATCAGAATAACTGGCTGGGGTCTTAGGTGTGTAAAGTCCAAAGTTAAAAATTTGTGCCGGTTGTTTAGGTATAAAGTAACGGTCAGGGCTAAGTGCGAGGGCCACATTTGAAATAGGCAGTAGAGTGTAAAGCTCTCTTGGCTGATAAAAGGTCGTCATTGGCTCAACTTCAGCAGGGGGCGTAAAGGTTCGAATATTGGCAAAACGTGCCTGCTGTGTTAATTCAAAGTGATTATTCGCGCGTAGTTCGTACCACGCTGCAATATCATAAAATTGATCAATCGGCGTTGTGATATTTTGATGAGCAACTACACGCTGATAATGAAATTGTGCGTAACGAGCGCGCAACAGGACATAAGCGTCTTTATTCGCGTTTATTTGTACTCGATACGCATTAGCTGGCGTGCGCAAATAATACGAGGTGAGTAAACCAATACGCTGCCTTTGTGTTGTATCGTCGATAAGGCGATCGTAGTGTGAGACGTCGCCTTTATGCGCTAAAGAGTAGCGTTCGATTTCTGTGTGTGTTTGATCAAATAAAACGACCTCTAACTGACTTGTTTCTAAAGCACGTACGTCTAGCTTTAAGTCACTTTTGGGGTCAATATCAAACTCGACATTACCTTGCTCATTTATTAAATAACTGCCAGCATAACTCGTTAAAATTGGGGTGTCTGAGAGAGTTTGCCATTGAGTAAGTATCGCTTCATCACTACAAATACTCACTAATCCAGCTGCAATGAGCTGTGTTTGATAGCGGTTTTCAATATCGGTAGGAGCAAAGCTGACAGGCGTCGGCGCCGAGAATTGCAGTTTGTCATACCAAATTAAATGTGGCAGTTTTGCGCCTTCTTTGACGGTGAAAATAAGGCTGTCGGGTTCATCTAAGCGAACGCTGGCGCATAAACCCTCTTCGGTAAAGTAAGCACCTAAATCGTGCTGCTCAGCACTAAAGTCATAGGTCAACACGTTATAGGGGAGGCTTTCGTAGAGAATATCAGATTTAAAGTCGATATCTGGAATACCTTGCGGGGCGATTTTCTGCCACCAATAAGCCATCGCATTACTGATTTCGTTACTGGTTAAGGCATTTTCACCTAACGTTAAATAGTTTGTTGCCCGTTGACGGCGATCTAATGGTCTTTTAAGCCATGTGTTAAGAGGATCAATACTTTGTTCAGGGGTTTTAGCATGCACACGAACGACCACTCCTTGAAGATTAGCCTGTTCGGGGATCATAGTCAGCTCTAAGCTGGTCGCATGTGGGTAATGAGCTATGGGTAAGTAAAAAGATTGTCCCGAGGCAACACTCAAGGATTGTTTGTTTTCAATAATTTGCTTAACTTTTTGGCCGTCTAAGTCGGTGTACAGCTTAGACGCATGATGATAAACATCGTCTAAAATCACACGCTCTTGTTGGTCATACAGAACATACTTAATAGCGTAGTTAACCGGTTGATCAAAAGAAATCGAGTTATCAAATACGGCATTAGAAAGAATGCGCAACGAGTGGGTCCGCTGATTCGAAAAATTGAATCGCAGCGGCTTATCGCTACTCAACCATTGCACATTAGAGCGTGTTTCTTCGCCTGTGCTGGCACCAATAGGCTCAGCTGAATCGAGCCAAACAAAAAAGTGTCGACCTAAGAACAGTAGGAAGAATACCACACTGACAATAACAAGTAGCGCAAGCAAGCGTTTAATTAAATACACTGTCGCCTCCGCTCATCATAAGATTAAACCCATCTAGGTCAAATAGCTGATTTTTAGTGGGGTAATATATGGCTGTGATTTTGCTGTTGTGTTTGAACATTAAAGCATATTTATTGACATGCTCTAACTCAATTGTGTGCAGTGAACATTTATTCATTTCGTTGCATAATCGTGCTAAAGACGTGAGACGTTGGTTCGCGGCGTAGCTATCAATAATGCTCTTCATATTTTGCTTATCAAGGTCGCTTAACGCTTGCCAGTTCGATGGCGACAAAGTAGCGAGATTGATCACTGTTAGTGTTGGTGTGTTCGAAATAGCCAGTAAACGCTGTAACAAACTGGTTTGGCTTACTGAAAATTGTGTTTTGAAATCAGACGCTAACCACAAGGTTGCCAGCTCGCTATTCGCATTAAATTGTTGATAGCCCGCTTGAGGAGAGTTACCAATTTCAAGCCCTCTGGTTGCTGCTTGTCCTTCAACAACTTGATACTTAATTCCCAAAGCTGTTAACTGATTACTCAGTTGATTCATCAGTGGTGTGGCAAGCTCATTAATCTGTGTCGTCGAGAACGCGATAGCATTCGGGCGCACCCAAGAAGGCGCGCTGTGGCTTCTTATCTGAATGTTTAAACTGGGTGTCATTTCATTAAAGCGTAAGTAGCTTTGATGAACGATATTAAATAACGACTCTACATTATCGACGGCTAATACATTCGCTTTTGGATGTGCATACGGATGAGCACCCGCAATTGCTAAGTAAGCTGCATTGGTGCGGCTGAACAACTCGCTGGCAACAGCCAATGTATTACTTTCAAATAAAGGGCGGGGAACACTAAGAGTGATAGACTCATGTTCACTTAACTTAAAGATATATAAGCCCTGACCTTGCTGATACGCTTGGTTTTTGTCCTGAGGGCTCAATAGTAAATAGCGGCCGTTCATTGTCTGGACCTGTTGTAATTGGTAGTTAAGTAACTCAGCAGTGCCATTAATTTGTTTTAACTGATTTAGGTTATTCTCATTGAGAGGATCATTTCCTATCTGTGCAATTAATTTATACAGTGGTTTGAGTATTTCGAACTCCCAAAGGGCCACTTGGTTTTTAGACAGTGGTTGATATTTAAAACTGCCTTTTTCACTGATATGCACAGAAAAATCATCAATTATTTGGTTAATGTCTCGTTCTAATTTATTAAACTGAAGTGTGCTGTAGCGTTTATTATCGCGATAAGCATTGGCTAATATGCTCGCGTAGTTGTCGCTATCTAAAAACACCTCAAGCAAGGAGCCCGAAAATTGTGAGGTGGGTAGACTATTTACTGTTGCGCTACCAAAGAACGTTTCTTCAGACCCCATAAATTGGTGAATTTCTCGTTGGCTTATTGATGCAGGAAGTTGATTATAAATCCAATATTGGCTCTGTGATTTTGCTGGAGAATCATTTAAAGAGACTTTAGTAAAGTGGTTAGACTCACGTACCTGCAATACTTCATCAGTGTTAAGTGCCGTAATAAATGCCTGATAGAAAGGACTTTGTTGATTCTCTTGCGCTAACGTTTGTTGTGGTGTCTTTGCGGTACCATAAACCAGCGCTTTGCTATTGAGGTGCTGAAATATAAGCCCTGCTGAATCACTTGCTAAACTTTCGGTGATAGGAAATGGTACGGTGATCAATAAAGGCGTTGATTGCGGATTTTTATTTAATACGAAAAGGCCGCGCTGCTGATCTTCAAACGTGTCTATTATATAAATATAGTCTTCATCACTTTCAAGTCTGAATCCTATCGGGTTAAACAGCGCGTTAAGACTGGCTATCGATTGATTATTTTTAATCGCCTGATTAACTTGGTAAACCCCATATTTAAAATCAGTGACAGCTTGATTTGCTTTATAGCTACTCACGGTGACTTTGCTTGACTGTGCGGTATATAAATAACTTTTGTAACGGCTGATTTGCTGGTCAAGGGTGAATACGTGGTGACTCTGAATGTCTGAAGTCTCAGTGTGTTTTGACAGCATTGACGGAACAAGCATCACAATAAAACCAACCAAAATGGCAAATGCCCCCCCAACGACTGAAGTTTGAAACGTTGCCCTGATCACCAGCCCTAATGCGTTTTTTTGGTAAATTTTGAGTGCAAGTAAGGTGGCAAGCATATAACCAAATGCAAACGTATCGGTGACCTTTATAGCGGGGAAATACCACACCACAATGTAGTTGAGAATAAGTTTATACACGAAGCCAATAGTGAAGAAGAATAGCAGTAATCGAGCGCCTTCAATATTGGCGTGCTTAAGGCGAGTAAAGTGAATTAACGAGCCGCCTAACACTAAAATGACCGCTGTTTCAGCGAAAGAGGTCAACAGTTTACTGGGTTGAGTTAACTGAAGTGCTAATAAGGCGGGTAGCATTATTCCGTTAAATTCCCAGCCGTATTTTATGTTTGCTCTTGAGGCAATAAAGGCCGTGATCACTAAAATAATATAGGCCTTGGGAGCGGCAATAATGGATGCCGCAACGGCTTCGTACATAATACCTAAATTAGCAATACTGAAATTAGTAAACGGCATCAGTACGAAGCGAACGAGCACAAAGGTGATCACAAGTTGAATAAAGGTGACTTTTAGACCGTATTTGAAGCCGCCATTCCACATTACATTTGCTGTTAAAGCAATAATCACAAGACCCAAAGAGTACAGTTGTGACGCGTAGTCTAGGGTAATATCCCACTGACTTAATTGATTGGCAACGGGAGGCCACACTAACGTGTCCATACAAACACGTACTAAAATACTCAGCAATATAATGGCAAAAAACCGGTCACGACCAAACATCTCGCCATAACCACATTTTTCCATTATGTAATGGGCGCTAAATCGCATTAAGCCATAAACAACGATTGCTTCAATAATGATAACGACGGCAGATGTGGGACTGATGATGAGCAAAGGCACGATATAACCTGGCACCACAAGCCCCGTTAATGGGAAACCAAAACGTAAGTTCAATAGACAAACAACGGCCGTACCCACCCACACGGTGGTAATAACTGACTGTCCAAGGCCACTGCCTGCGGGAAAGAGAGCTAAGACAAAGTCCATTATTGCTCACTCAGGGTTTCATTATAACCGTCGTCGAGTTGTGGCTCATTCTTAAAGGTATCGAGAAATTCAAATAAAATACCCGATACTTGAAATGGTTCACCCGAAGCGGTTTGCGATCCATCGGTATGAATCGCTTTTATATTTAAAACATAATGTTGATTATTAAGGACTGCCGGTAAATGAATATCCGCCTTATTTAATGTGACATAGCGCAATTTACCTTTGGCTACTTCGCTATCAAGGGCGCAGCTATGACATAACAAATCTAAGGCTGTCATTTCAAAAATGGTAAGCTGATGTTGCTTAGCAAAGTGTTCTAACGCTGCATTTGTTTGTACGACTTGACCGAACAGGTTAAAGAGAACCGTTGCGCAGCGTGTATGATTAAACACCAACTCTAAGGTTGTTAACTTTTGCTCCATGTCATTGAGCGAACGTTTAACTTGCTGATCGATTGGTTCATGTAGTTTGAACGAGACAAGTCTATTGAGTAAGTTCTGATTCTTCGCCTGAGTTGTTTTATAGATATGATAATGAAAGAGCAGTTCAGCGACTTGTGCTGCAAATTTGTTCACATTTTTCTCAAAGGCGTGTCGATCAAAAGTCTCATTTGGAATAACCGATAAAGCCCAAAAACCCCGAACATCACCCGCGTAAACAAGGGGGACCATAAACTCTATTTCGGTGTTGAGCACATTTTTAAAAAAAGGTCGGCTAATCTTTACAATACCCAGTGCTTTTAATGCGTCACTGTACGGGGATCGTTTGTAGTCACGGCGCATTTCTTGGATATTGTCGAGTTCGCAATTGATCGCTCTTATTTCAACAATGCGATGATCATCTTCTTTTCTCGCCAAAAAAATTGATTTTTCGAGATCTAATTGCTGGCTTATTAGTTGAATTATTGGATCCCATGGAGAGGCTTGCTCAATAAAGGTTTGCGGTAAAAAACGGCCCATCATTTTCTGTTGGATATTATTTACAACCCCTGTTAGCGCTTTATCTTCAGATAGTTTTCGTACAATCAAAGCCGAAAAAAGGGTCGAAAAGATAACAATAATGTATTGGCCAACAGGGATATAAACAGCAGCAAACTCGATACCAAGGTAACTGACCACGACCCAGAAAAGGCAACTTGCCAAGGCAATGACAAATGAGTAAATAACAGCCAGTTTTTGAAAGCTAAACAGCAGGCTAATTACCAGAGCAAGTTCAATGAGGGCGCTATAACTAGGTTTAAGCTCTATCACCGTGGTTGTTTTTTCGATACTGTCTGCGGCATAGGCCATAAGCAGGAGAGGATCGTTCAATCCCGTTAACTTAGGAGCATGAATATTTACATTAAACGCAGAACTTGTTTGGCCAACAATAATGACTTTATTCTTTAATTGTTCACTCATAACATCAGAGCTTAGAACCCGCTCAGCACTGAATTTAGGAAGAGCACTGACCGCTAACTTAAAATCAATTAGCCGAGGTTGCTGACCTTCATAGCCAAAAACAGTTTGCCAGATGCTATTACACAGAGATTCTTTATCATTGGCTGGGATTCGCATGTGGTAACTTGACCACATTTCAACACGTGGTACACAGTATTCGCTTTGCGTTATAGGATAATAAACACGGTTGGTAATTGAAGGTGGTATATTTTGGTTTGATAAAACGATAACGGCCTTGGGGTTATATTCAGTTATTTTTTTTATAAGTTCTGAATGGTTTTTAGCCAAGTTCTTACTTGTTATAAGTACGATATTGGTGTGCTGTGTTTCACCAAACGATACTAACTTTTGATAGAAATAAGCATTACTAGCTTGAAAAAGATTCAAAACATTATTAATCACCACTAAAGCAAACAAGCCAAGCGTAAGCCAAAAAATATGGTGATTCTTTAATAACAATAATCGTTGAGTGACAGCCACGCTTCTTCCTTAATCAAGTGAAGTAAAAGTGAGTGTTAAGCTTGCTGTATCGTTTACAGAGACCTTTAAAAAGTCATATCCGTGCATTTTATCTGTGTTCCACTGACTGTTTTGCAGTGCAACGCTTTTTTGCCATGAAATCATCGCAATATCATCAAAGCGAGTCATGGCCTCTCCCTTATTAGGAGCATAGTGCCTAAATTGTAGTTTTACACCCCGAGGTGGTTGTTTTTTTTGACCTAATGTAAATTCATCAGATGGTAATGTGAAATCGTGACTAAAGGATTGCCATGCTCTGTCACCACCTTCACTAATTAAGACCTGATGTTGTGAAAAAGCCAGATCATCTACCTCTGTGGTATAGGTGAGTAAGCTTTCTAGCTTGCCGCCGTTTTCAGATTGAATGTAACCAAATAAAGAAAACTGCTTGCTAAGCATTGGTTGAAAATTTTCATCAGTTAGCTCCATCACACGCATTGTGTGTCTAAAGGGAATGATTGAGGGGGTATTATCAAACTCATCGCGTGTTGAGCATAAAGCTTGAATGCCATTGTGCGGGTTTTCAGTGCAGGGTAAAACGCTATTACTGCTATGATCCCAGCGGCTAATTTCAAATGCCTCGCTGTCGTTATCCCAATCTTCAAAGTCCCCAAAGACCATTAAATCTCGCCCAAAAGTAAGCTCATTTAAAGTGCCATTGGTGACTTCTATTGCCGATAGATAGGCGGCAGAAGAGGGAGCATACTCACGTAAATCAAGGATAGGAGTCTGTGAATTTACTTCAACGCTGACTTTGTGATTGCGTTTGGTTGCGTGTGCTTTTTTAAAGTACACCTCAGCATAATTATCGCGGGGGATAAGCGTAATATTATCGTCTGAAAATTCGGCTAGGCGCCTTAATAAATAGTGACTTAAAAAGCCCGTTGTAAAACGTGGTTTGTAATCTTCAATAAAGATAGGGTAGGCAAATGCACGCTGAACGGTTTGAGTTTGTGAGTCTAATTCGACCATCACCGTTACCCCTAATAAGGTATCGAGGCGAGCTTGATCAAACACGAGGTTACCTAACCCTAAAATGGCAGGCACATTATTATATACCGCAAAACCTTGTGCTACATGAGGGTGGTGAGCAATGAGTAAGTCGGTATTTTGCGTTGATAAATCATCTAAGCGACTTGCAATAAAGCGCGAAGGAGAATAAGTGTATTCGTCGCCACCATGCATTTGCGCAATAACAAAATTACTTGGGTGTATTTTCTCAAGCGTTTCTTGCACATACTCTGCATTTGTTAAATCTGCAGCACCGCCTTTCATTGCATCGGTGACGTAAGTAAATTCGTGCTCTTTTCCGGTAATTGATGTAGCAGCAAAGAGTACTAAATTGAATGTGTCGAGCTGTGCTGTAATAGGGCTGAATGCAGCAAATTCATCAAGACCTGCACCACTATACAGCAGCCCTGTGTTTGATATTTCAAGTAGTGTGTCTTCTAAACCTGTTTGTAAATAATCGTAGATATGATTATTACCAAGTCCTACGTAATCAATCCCAATTTCTGTTAAGCCTTGTAACGAATCAGGTAACGAAAAAAAGCTAAATTCTTTGGTCGGATGAACGACAGCAGGGTTACTGGTAATCGGTGACTCTAAATTGACTGAAGCAAAATCTGCGTATTTAAACAGGGGAGCAACATCTTTAGTAATTGCGATGCTATCTGCTGCGGCTGTCGCTGGACGAATGAGTGCGTCACTCACATTGGGGATTGTGGTGCCCATTGTTGCGAGACTCGGGTCTAAGTAACGACGTCCAAACATTGAATCACCCCCAAATACCAGGCTTTTACTCGTTGCAGGTTTGGCGTGGAGTTTGATTTGTGTGGTTGTCGAGTTTGGGTGATTTACAAGAATACCTACTTTGGTAAAGTAACCATTCTGTTGAATTGTAATGGCATGATTACCGTAACCCAGCTTATCAATAAATACCTGACCACTATTGTCAGTCGTATATTGTTGCTCTGCAATAGTCAGCGGAATGTTACTTAAGGGAGTTAAGTCGTCATTAACGACAGTCAGCGAAACACTAGCATGGCCTGTTAAAAGAGATTCACGTGCGTCGATCACATCTTGCTTTTGTTGTTGAGGTTTATCCTCATTTGGATCTTTTACTCTGCATGCCACTAAACCAAGACAAACAAACAAAAGCAAAAAATTCACGACTACTTTAAACAAATGATCCTCGTTTTTACTTTATTTACATTTCTTTAGGGCAATATTTACTGCGGACGCATTCTATCGACGTTAACAGATTGGAACAACCAAACATTGACTCTGAAAATTCAGATATTGTCCTCATAAATGCAACATGCCATCTACTTTTATAACCAAAACTGTAATTTTAGTGCTTTGTTTGTGCACCGAGTGTTAAGTGTAGTTTAGATTTAATACTTCGCAGAATTTTACTTTTAATTTTATACAACTAGCGATGTGAAGAAAGGAATAAAAAGACAATAAAAAAGGCCTTCGCGGCCTTTTTGTGCGTATGGGCTTTCACAAAATGAAAGTTAGAATTTGTATTTAACACCTAACATAGTAACAACTGGATCGATTTCTACCGTTGATGTGAGTGCTTTTGCGCCATCTGCATACACGGTAGCATCAGTATCGATATCGATTAATGCAACCATACCGTGTAGACCCCAGTTTTCATTCATCATGTAGTTGAAACCAGCTTGTGCTGCAAAACCAAATGAATCATCTAATTTTACTTCTACATCGTTCGTACCCAGCGTTGCTTTTAACGCTGCTGAAGCCTGCTCATCAAAGAACGTTGTATAGTTGATACCGACACCCACAAATGGACGGAATTTGTAAGTTGAATCTAAAAAGTGATATTGCGCGATCAAAGACGGTGGTAATTGTTTAATGTCAGCAATCTTGTTGCCTGCTAAGCCACCCGTGCCTTGAACATCATGACTAAATGGGGTTGCTGCAACTAACTCAAGTACCCAATTATCATTAAATGCGTAATCGATAGTGATACCCACTTGTGTATTGTCATCACCACGTAAACCTAAAGTAGGTGCTTCGTTGATTTTTGAACTGTCGTTATCAGGGTTAACATTAATCGCACCGACGTTGACGCTTAAGTTAGCGTTTGCAACAGGAGAGAGTGCTAATAATGAAGTCAGTAATGCAATGCTTAATTTAGTTTTCATGCTGTTCTCCACGAACTACTTGTCTTGTTTGGTTGAGGCTATTATTACCGAGTCGACACAGCTAAAACCTGTTCTAGATCAAAGTTTCAAAAATGTTTGAACGAAGTGAAGCTTTTTTTTGATTTAGATTAAGTTTTTAACCAAGAACAGAAAAAAAGTAATTGACTCTTATCGGTTTTTTGAACCTCTAGAGTCGCTCTTTTTTATTGTTTATTTGTATTTAGTACATCTTAATCATTACTAAAAAAGGCCTGCAATTGTGCCCTCCTTTGGCTGAGAGGGGCGTTATTCATCATGGTTTTCGCAACAGTAACGTGCTGTGCAAAGCAGGCTTATTAATGAATGCAAATGACGATAATGCATGGCGAACAGTCATTACTTTCACTTTCACATTGCGGTAATAAAAGCGCGCTGTAATACCCTTACTTATCTCAGTGGCTAGGGTTATTATGAACTGCGTACTAAATTCACACGTTGAGCAACATTTATCTGCCTATGATGAGGTGGTTGATGTTTTACAAACCTTAATTCGATTTAAATCTGTCACACCCGCACAAGCAGGAGCGATTGATTGGTTAGCAAAAAAATTAACCACGGTTGGTTTTGAGTGTGATGTGTTTAGCGATAATCAAGTAACGAATCTAATCGCTAAAGTCTCATTTGGTGATGGACCCGTAGTGGCTTTCTCAGGGCATATTGATGTTGTTCCTGCTGCACAGGGGGATTGGAAAGTTGATGCGTTTTCGGGTGACATTGTTGATGGCGCTGTGTATGGACGCGGCGCCGCAGATATGAAAGGCGGTGTAGCTGCCATGTTATGTGCAACACAGGCGCTGCTGCAACAACGCAAAAACGTGCGAGGAACCTTTTATTGGTTGATCACCTCAGATGAAGAAGGCGAAGCCGAGTATGGTTCTCTTTTAATTGCACAGAAACTGGCTCAAAAAGGCGTCATACTGGATGGGTGCCTCGTGGGTGAGCCAACCAGTCATTTGCATGTTGGTGATACGATTAAAAATGGTCGCCGCGGAGCGCTCTCTGCACGTTTATTTATAAAAGGGAAAGCGGGGCATGTTGCTTATCCTGAGAACACCGTGAATGCGGCACATATTAGCGCAGAGGTCGTAAAGCGACTCATCGCCATTAACTGGTTTAAAGATGAACCAAGCTCAGAAACGACATTACAAGTAACCGGTATTAATATTGCCAATGTGGTCGATAATCTTGTGCCTGCACAGTGTGAATTAACGTTTAATGTACGTTACAGCCATGGCTATAAAAGTACCGATATAAAAAATGAAATTCAGGCTGCCTTGGCTGATCTTTCGCAGCACCTTCAGGTGCAGTGGGAGCGCCCATGTGAGTCTTATTACACCCCCCATAAATCAGGCGGCTGTTTGCTCAAACAGGTTGAGCAGGCGATACATCAAGTAACAGGCACATTTCCAGTCTTAAGCACTCATGGTGGTACATCAGATGGCCGTTTTTTTGCGAGTGAGCATACGCAAGTAATTGAATGTGGTGTGCGAAACCACACTATTCATCAGGTGAATGAACATGTTCCTGTGGCCGACTTACTACTCATTGAAAAAATTTACAGCGAGCTGTTGGTTAATATCTTTAGCAATGTTAACACCTAAAAAGCATAGATAATTGGCCGATATCCACTGTGTGTTTTAGCGAGACTCGCCCAAATAGCGTTTAGCTTTACTGGCCTTTACTTTATTAAGATCAACCAGTACAAGACCATCGATACAATTATTAAACTCAGGATCGATACTAAAGCTGAGAAATTGTACGCCACCGGGTTCGCATAATTCGGTATATTGTTTAAACAAAGTGGGGACTTGAGCGCCAATATTAGCCAGAATATGCTTCAGCTCTACAAAATCTTCTTTAATATCATTCCCAGAAAATAACTGAGTACATTGTTCACGCTGTTGTTCAGTATGACGAAATTCATTGTTGGGTATCGCTAATGTTTGCTGCGCACCGTAATAATGCTGATAGTAATGAACGAGTAAAGATTTTGCTTGTTCAGGTAAGGCATTTGATACACTAACAGCACCAAATAAATAGCGATATTGCGGGTACCGATTTACAAATGCACCAATACCAAACCATAAGTAATCGAGGCTTTTTCTGCCCCAATATTTGGGTTGTACAAAACTGCGACCCAGCTCAATACCTTGTGCGAAATATGGCGCCATTTCGTCGCTGTAACTAAATAAGCTATCGGTATACAGTCCCTTTTGGCCATGTTTTTCTATAATATCTTTTGCACACGCAAGACGATATGCACCAACTAGTTCCAGTTGTTTTGCATCCCACAGTACGAGGTGCTGATAATCCATATCGTATTTATCAATATCACGTCGCTTACCACTGCCTTCACCGACAGCACGAAAGGCTATTTCGCGTAAACGACCGAGTTCACGAAAAATCGGAGAGCTACCGCTATATCGATAAAGATAAATTTTCATTCCGTCTGATGTTTCACCGAGCAGTTCGCACTGTTCAATGGCTTTCTTTAAATCCTTAGTGGCTTCTGGGCTTGCGATTGGCGTTTGTGTTTTTAAAGGTAATGGCTTTTTAGTGATCAGGCGATAAAGCTGCTTTCTGATCAATTGCGCAATTTCTTTATCTTTTAAATTCTCAATTAAATATGACTCAGGCGGTATTGATGCACCAATTTCAAACTCTAACGATTTTTGTCGTTGTTTAAACATTTCTTTGACCAATAACAAGCTTGCTAATGGTTTGTAGATCATCGAAGTGCCATAAAATAGTGGGCTGTTTTTGGCTTTAATATAAATTGGCAAGATCGGCGCGTTGGCTTTTTTTGCCATGCGTAAAAAGCCGCTGTTCCACTTACAATCTTTGATACCTGTAGGGCTTAGGCGTGATACTTCACCAGCCGGAAATATTAACAATGCGCCTTCTGATTTTAAATGTTGTTGAATATTGGCCAGCTCTTTCTTTTTACTTGTCCCCGATAAGTTGTCGACGGGTAATAACAATGAGTGCATTGGCGTGATTGACATTAGCATGCGGTTAGCAACGACTTTAAGGTCGGGTCTAATGCTGGATAGCACTTTGATTAATGCTAATGCATCGAGCGAGCCAATTGGGTGGTTCGCAACAATAACAACATGGCCCTCACTGGGGATGTGTTCCATTTGTTTTGGTTTGTAACGTGTATCAAAGTCAAGTTCATCGAGTACTTGCTCAACAAACTCGAGTCCCTGTAAGTGAGGGTAGGCATCGCCAAAGGCAACAAACTCTTGTTCATGTAATAAATAGCCTAACCCCTTTTTTACCAACCCTTTTACTTTTGGTGAATTTTCTAACTGTGGTAAATTTGCTTCTATTACTTTATCAACACTGATCATACACACCTCAATCTTAAACGCATCTAGCGATATAAGTAGGGTAAAAGCTCGCTGTGACAGTTAAGTTGCAGTTGTGTGACTTTTTAAAGAGCGCTAACGATATGCGGAGAACACTATGATTTTACTTGTGGCAATCACTGGCCGAGATTGCAGTCAATTAATTGAACGATTACGTACTTTATTACCCGAAGTGGAAGTACAGTTGTGGTCAGAATGTACAGATTATAGCGCCGTTGAATTTGTATTGGCGTGGAATGCGCCTGCAGACTTATGGGCTAAACTCCCTAATTTAAAAGCTGTGTCGTCGTTTGGTGCAGGCGTAGACAGCATTGACTTAACGGCGATTGCCCCCTCTGTTCCTGTGGTACGTATTGTCGACGAGACCCTTGCCAGCGATATGGCTGAATATGTGTTGACCCATGTATTAGCGCAAAAATTAAGATTGAAAGAATATTTTTTAAAACAATCAAAAGGAGCATGGAAACCCAAACGAGCCTATGCACATCAGCATGTGGGTATTTTAGGCTATGGTGAGCTTGGAAAGGCATGTGCCAAACGTTTGGTGGCGAATGGTTTTACGGTAAGTGCATGGTCAAATAGCGAAAAACAAGAACAACAGGTTACTTGTTACCATACAGAAAATGGCTTGAATACAATGCTAAAACAGGTTGACTACTTGGTGTGTTTGTTGCCTCTTAATCAACATACTACAGGCATTATTGATGCTGCATTATTAAGTAAGCTGCAAAATCATGCGGTGCTCATTAATGTTGCCCGTGGTAAGCATGTCGTTGACGCCGACTTGCTGGCGGCTTTAGATAACAATTCCTTACGTGGCGCAACGCTTGATGTGTTCGCTGAAGAGCCTTTACCTGAAGGGCACCCATTTTGGTCTCATGATAAAATTACACTCACTCCTCATTGTGCTGCTTTATCGGATATAAACACGGTAACTGAACAAATTGCAGGTAATGTAAAAAGATTGCTAAATGGGGAAAGGCTAGTAAATCTGGTTGATAGAACAAAAGGTTATTGACATCTAATAAATTATTTTATTAAACAGCTTGTTAACATCTGTAACTTTGCTATGCTGTTGGTGGACAATAAACCAACAATAATAATAAGAGGTGTTATGAAATCTAATCAAGGTGGGGCAAAACTTAGCTTAGTGGTGGTGTCTGTAATCGTATTAGGTATATCTGCATGGTTTAATCAAGCCAATGCTGCAGGTGTTGACGTACCAGAAATTGTACAAAGTCAATCATAACGTTTTAAGAGGTGCTTCGCAAAGTGAGCGTTGCACCTGATTACATCTAAATTATGTTATTAACTTCTCTTAGAATGGCGCTCTCTATTCTCGTGCTTTTTCTCATCTGACTTTTTGATCATTACATAGGTAGCACCGTTGCCACCATGCTGCTTAAGTGCGCTGTGAAACGCAAGTACAGCGGGTATTTCTTGTAGCCACTTATTGGTGTAGCTTTTTAAGATACCCGGTTTTGATTTATTTTTAATACCAATTCCATGGCGAATTAACACCACGCGAATATTGCGCAGGTGGCAATCATTAATAAAATTGAATAAGGTGCTACGGGCATGTTGGAGTGCCTGTCCATGCAAATCTAGGGTTGCATCAAGCTGATATTTCGCTAAGCGAAGATTTTTATAAACTTGGGCTTGAACGCCATCTTTCTTGAACGCTAAAACTGCGTGTGGATCAAGTAATTCAACGAACTCACTGCGAAGGTAGTTTTCATCGATTGCGAGATCAGACTCAGCGGCTTTACGTTTTTCTTGTTGTGACAGAGAAGGGCCTTGCTTGGTGGTATCGAGTTTTACAGTATCGTGCTTGAGAGGCTTTACATCTTCCATAGAAGAGAGAAATAAGTCGAAGTCGTTTAATGACATAAGGCACCTCTAAAATATCTTTATACGGAATATATGGTATCTCAGTTCAGTCATATTGTAAGTAAAAAAAAGCCCAAACATAGCGATGTTTGGGCGTAAAGGATGATAGATGCGTTAAATGTTCTATCAAATAATCTTGGGAGAAGATTAACCTTGATTAATATTCAATTGGCCAAAAGTGTAGACCTTGAATAAATAAAATGTGTTGATCAACACTAAGCTCATATTTGAGATCACACTTGATGACATCAGATCTAAACTAAACGATAAAAATAATAAACTACACGCGCTAATAGCAGCAAAACGCAATAAGGTTAACTGATTAATAAAAAAAGCACCTAATCCTAGTGCAAGTAACGTAAAGTTTAAAAGCCAATCTAGCTCGTTTAGCATGGTCGTATCTAATAGTGTCTGTGTTGAAAAAGGAGCGCCATTATGGTGATCTTTTACACAGCTTTCAACCAAGTAATTTTTTATTTTCAGATTAGATTTTTTAATCCATTATTAGCTTTTTCATTGCCGCAAAAAACCCGCTTTGCTCTGTTACACGGTATTTTTGGCAACTCGCAGGGTCGCGTTTATCTTGGCATAAGTAAATCACATTACGGCTAAGGTCTGCGCGGGGTATAAGGGTTGAGTCAAAGAGGTTTGCCCCGAAGCCAAAAACACCTGGCCAATACACGCTTTGAGATACCATCCCCAGTTTTTCATAGGTAATGAGAACGGGCTTGGGCGTAATTAGCATAATTAATACAACAGTGGCAATTGCATACCAACGGTTTGCACTTTTTTTAACCGGTTCGGAGGCGCCTGCCTGCTGCACCGTTTGGGGGGAGACACGTTGCGGGTTTGCAGGTCGTCGTTTTGTTGTCGATGTTGGTTTTTTTCGTGCTGGTGTTTTACCTAACAGCGATTGTTTTTTTATTTTATTAGACATAAAGCTTATCTGGCCTTTT
>CESO01039022.1_pt1 | contig 28115 bp, 25 predicted proteins | sample 356341 | NCBI WGS metagenome assembly CESO01 (sample SAMEA2621812, study PRJEB7988) | marine metagenome | biome: marine biome (ENVO:00000447); feature: deep chlorophyll maximum layer (ENVO:xxxxxxxx); material: "saline water (ENVO:00002010), including plankton (ENVO:xxxxxxxx)" | depth 35 m | reverse complement strand
CAACCCTACTTCGTTAACATTAAAATTTCTCGAAGATAACATCCTCCTTGCTTCATTCATTTTATAATCCAATAGGTAACCATAAACAGTATCTCCGTAAATTTGTTTGAATCCTTCTTTAAGTTTTTTAATATTCAATCCTATTTTTTCTGATAACTCAACTAATCCAGGAGGTTCAGCAATATTATTTAAAATTATTTCTTTAGCCATTCTAATTTTTCTGACATTATCCTCATCAACTAAAAAAGGGCATTGATCAAACATACTTTCTTCATTTTTATTAAAATATAAACTCATCAACTCATATACTTTACCTTTTAAATAAAGTGATTCCATACTTTTATGAATATTTAAATTAAAGATTTGATTTAATACTACTGACATGCTTGGACTAATAACGTTATTGTCATAATACTTTTTTTCAATATTATCAGAGCTCAAAAAATGAATATGATCTGCATCTTTGGAAAACAAACTATGAAATTTTTTAATTGAAATAATTACACTTATGACCCACGAATTTGGAAAAAGATTTAAATTTATTGGGAGAATTTTTTTTGGATTATATAGAAGAATAGAGTTTGATTCATGAACGCTAAATGAATAATTCCCCTCATTAAAAATAAAATCTGCTTGCCCTTTTAAACAAAAATGAAATTGAATAAAGCTACTATTTATTTGTTTATTTTTTAAAATTAATTGATCTAAATCGTTTTCAAAAATCAACACTGAAAAACCATCTTCAATTGAAAACTCTAAAAAAGTTCTTAAATCGTTATTTTTAATCATAAAATAGATTATTATTTAGACCTTTTCTAAATAAGTTTTAAACATTTTCTATCTTATTTAGTCATATTTTTACAAATAAAATAATAATATCCCAAAATTAATATATTTTGATATTAAAAGTACTTTTATCGTTGTTTTATTTTTAAAACGTAATATATTTTTGTAAAAAAAAGTTGTGATTTTTAGATCTAATAAAAAATTTTTTTTAGTTGGCATTAGTTATAAAAATGCTGATCTTGAAACAAGAGGAAGGTTTAATCTCAATAGAACACTATCATCACAGTTACTTAAAAGAGGTAAAGAAAAAAACTTTGATGACTTATTTGTTTTATCTACTTGTAATAGAACTGAAGTATATGCTGTTGCTAATAATTCAAATGATTTAATTGATCTTCTTTGTGAAAATTCTCTTGGCTCCAAGAAAGTTTTAAAAAAATTAGGCTATGTAATGGAAAACCAAAAAGCTATTAATCACCTTTTTAGAGTTGGAGCTGGACTTGATAGCCAAATTTTGGGTGATTTTGAAATTATTGGTCAAATAAAACAAAGTTTCTCTTTAGCTAAAAATTTATCAATAAAGAATTTTTTTATTGAAAGATTATTAAACCTTGTAATTCAAGCGAGTAAACTTATAAAAAATAAAACTAATATTTCTTCTGGAGCCGCATCGCTTTCATTTGCATCCGTTCAATACATAATTAATAACATAAAAAATATATCTGGAAAAAAAATACTATTATTTGGAACTGGTAAAATTGGAAGGAACACATGCGAAAATCTAATAAAGCACACAAAAAATAATCATATTTATTTAATTAATAGAACAAAAGAAAAAGCAGAAAAAGTTGCTATGAAATTCAATGTGAAGGTTAGAGATTATGGTTCACTCCCATCTGAAATTTCCGATTCTGACATCCTAATAGTTGCTACAAGCTCACTTAAGCCCACTATTGAAAAGGAACTTATTTTTTCTTCAAAAAAATTATTAATTCTAGATCTATCTGCTCCTAGTAATGTTAATTCTAATGTTAAAGATTTAAAAAATGTGGAACTTATTAATCTTGATGAACTTTCTCAAATTACTGATCAAACTCAAAAAAATAGATCAAAACAAGTTCCAAAGGCAGAAAAAATAATAAAAACTATTGAAACTGAATTTATGGAATGGGTTCGTCATAGACAATTTGTCCCAACAATTAAGGCATTTAGAGAAAAATTAATTTCTGAACAAAAAGGGCAAATCATTAATAAATTTAGGAAAAGAAAGAAATCACTTAGTCTTAATTGTGTGTCAGATAACATTATTGAGAAGTTAACGGGCCAATTTGCTTCTTACATCAAAGAGAATCCTGATAAAGCATATGAGACTACTAGTATGATGAAAAATATTTTTGAACTTGATATAAGAAGTGATGAATAAAGAAGTCCGAATTGGGACTAGAGATAGTGAGCTTGCAGTATGGCAAGCCTTAAAAGTTAAAAAAATGCTATCAAAAATTGGGATTAATTCTTCTTTATCCTTTATTAAAAGTGACGGTGACATAAACTTAACTAAACCTATATACGAAATGGGAATTCAGGGTGTTTTTACAAAATCATTGGACTCAGCTTTATTAAATGATAAAATTGATATCGCAGTTCACAGTATGAAAGATGTTCCAACCTCACTTGCATCTGGAATTAGCCAAGGTGCAATTCTAAAGAGAGAATCTGAACAGGACGTAATTTTAACTAAAACCTCATTTGAAAAATTAAATGAAAATAGTTTTATTGGAACAGGAAGTCTTAGAAGAAAAGCCCAATGGCTGAATAAATTTAAAAAACATAAAATTATTCCAATTAGAGGCAATATTAACACTAGGATAAAAAAACTTTCTAAAGAAAATTTAGATGGAATTATTTTATCTGAAGCTGCAATTCAAAGACTAAAAATAAGTGATAGAATTATAAAAACTCTTGAATGGATGATTCCTGCTCCAGCCCAAGGGGCAATAATGATTGTTTTGAAAAGTGATAATCATAAACTTAAAAAAAAAATCAGTTTGCTTAATGACAAGAATACTGAAATTTGCACCAAAATAGAAAGAGATTTTTTAAAAACTTTAGAAGGTGGTTGTTCAACTCCAATAGGTGCTTTTGCCAAAATCAAGGATAATCAAATAATTTTCAATGCAGGGATTTTTAGCCTCTGCGGCTCAAAAAAAATTACCATATCTAAAAAAAATATCGATATTAAATTTAAAGATTTAGGTCAAAAAGTTGCAAATGACCTATTAGTATCTGGAGCAAAAGAATTAATTGATGACTTTAAAAATGATATTAATGGTTTATAATATTTTATCAACTAAAATTTTAAAAGATAGGCATAGAAATGAATTTACTGATAGAAAATTCTCTTTAAATGAGAAAAATTTTATAAAAATTTCCCCTTTAAGTTTTTCTTTTAACAAAACAAACAGTCCAATAATTTTTTCTAGTAAAAATGCAGTGAAAATTGTTTTATCAAAAGATAAAATGAAAAAAAATTTAATTAAAAATGATTTCTTTTGTGTAGGTCATGAAACAAAAAAGTTATTAGTTAAAAATAATCTTAAGGTTATTTCCTCTTTCCCCAATGGATATGACTTAGCTGAATATTTAATTAAAAAGAAAATAAACAAAGACTACAGTTTTTTTTGTGGTAATAGAAGAATGAATACCATTGAAAAAAAACTCAAAGCAAAAAATTATTCTATTAAAACAATTGAAGTATATAAAACTGATCTAACTCCAAAAAAAATTTCAAAAAAATTCGATGCCATATTGTTTTTTAGCCCCTCCGGAGTAAAAAGTTTTTTAAGTATAAATTCGATAACCTCTGAAAGATGTTTTTGCATTGGTTCAACAACAGCATCAGAATTAATGCCTTTCACAAAAAAAATTCATATTTCTGAAAATCCTACTATTAAAAAACTTATATGGGAATTAAATAATTTTTATAATTAAAATTATGATAAAAAACGATTTATTAATTAGAGCATTAAATGGAGAATCGTGTAGTAGACCTCCTGTCTGGATGATGCGACAAGCAGGTAGATATTTACCTGAATTCATGAAACTAAAAAGAAAATATGACTTTTTCACAAGATGCCAAACACCTGAGTTAGCAACAGAAATTACCCTTATGCCCATAAAAGAAATCAATCCTGACGCCGCAATTATTTTTAGTGATATTTTAGTTGTTTTACAAGCTATGGATATAAAAGTAGAAATGAAAGATAACTTTGGACCTTATATACCAGAACCAATAAGAAGTTTAAACCAAATTGAAAAAATTATTGTTCCCGAGATTGAAGAATCACTTGGATATGTATTAAAAGCAATTAAATTAACAAAAAAAGAACTCAATAATTCAATCCCGTTAATTGGATTTGCTGGTGCTCCTTGGACCTTATTTTGTTACGCAGTAGAAGGGAGTGGATCTAAAAATTTTAATATAGCTAAAGAATTTATTTTTAAACACCCTGAAATAAGTCATAAGTTTTTACAAAAAATAACAAATACTAGCATTAAATATTTAAAATCAAAAGTTGATTCTGGAGCAGATGTAATTCAAATTTTTGACTCTTGGGGTGGTGTATTATCGCCAAAAGATTACTATTCTTTTTCATGGAAGTATAATAAACAAATTATTGACGCGCTCAAAGATTCAGCACATATAATAATTTTTGCAAAAGGATGTTGGTATGCTATTCAAGAAATGTCACTTTCTGGGGTAAGTGCAATTGGACTAGATTGGACTTGTTCTGCAGAATATGCAAGAAATCAATGTCGTAAAAAAATTACTCTTCAAGGTAATTATGATCCTTCAAAATTATTATCTCCTATTCCAAAAATAAAAGATGATGTAAGAAAAATGATTAAAGAATTTGGCAAAAAAAATTATATTGTGAATTTAGGACATGGCATTTTACCTAATATTCCTGTATCCCATGCCAAAGCATTTGTTGATAGTGTAAAAGAATTCAATAATTAATTTTGATGAAAAAAAATTTTTATAACTATTTACAGAACCTTCAAGACTCAATTACCTCAAAAATTGAAAAAATTGATGGTAAATCAACTTTTAAAGAAGATCTTTGGAGCCACCACGAAAATGGTGGAGGCAGAACAAGAGTGATTTCTGATGGAAATATATTTGAAAAAGGGGGTGTTAATATATCTTCTATCACCGGAACTTTACCTAAGATTATGCAATCTCAACTTAAAACTAAAAATAAAAACTTTTCTGCTTGTGGATTAAGTATTGTTTTTCATCCTTTAAACCCAATGATTCCAACTATTCACTTTAATATAAGATATTTTGAAATGCTCGATTTATCAGGTAATAAATGTGATCAATGGTTTGGAGGAGGTATTGATCTATCTCCTTATTATATATTTGAAAATGATGTGATTTTATTTCATAAAAATTGTAAAAAAATTTGTGATAAATATGGTGATAATTTATATGAAGAATATAAAAAAAAATGCGATGCTTATTTTTGGAATTCTCATAGAAATGAAGCTAGAGGAGTAGGTGGCTTATTTTTTGATTATTTAAAAGACACTCCAAAAAAATCAATAAAAGAATGGTTTTTATTTGTTAAAGAATTGGGAGATAATTTTTTGAAAATATATTTGAATATTGTTGATAAAAGAAAAAAAATGCCCTTTACAAAATCTGAAAAAAAATGGCAAGAAATAAGAAGAGGAAGATATGCTGAATTTAATTTAATTCATGATAAAGGCACTTTATTTGGAATTAAAACTAAAGGTAGAATTGAAAGTATTATGATGAGTCTCCCTCCTACTGTGAGATGGGAATATAATTTTTCTCCTAACCGTGGTACAAAAGAAGAGAAATTGATATCTGCCCTTAGAGAACCAAAAAAATGGATTAAATAAATTTAATTATATGTTTCCAATTAATAGAAATAGAAGACTTAGAAAAAATAATACTATAAGAAAGCTTGTTCAAGAAAATAATTTAAGTCCAAATGATTTTATAGTACCACTTTTTATTATTGAAGGTAAAAACAAAAAAGAAAAAATTGAATCAATGCCTGACTATTACAGATATAGTATTGATTTAATTAAAAAAGAAGTGAAAAAACTATGGGAGATTGGTTTAAAATCAGTTTTATTATTTGTAAAAGTTGATGAATCTTTAAAAGACAATAAAGGCTCAGAAGCTCTTAACCATGATGGCTTGATGCAAAGAGCTATTAAATCCATAAAAAATTCTGTTCCTGAAATGATTATAATTTCTGATGTTGCCCTTGATCCTTACTCCTCTTATGGTCACGATGGGATCGTTAAAGATGGAAAGATTTTAAATGATAAAACAATAGAGATTTTGTCTCATATGGCTCTTTCACATGCTAAATCTGGAGCTGATATTATTGCCCCAAGTGATATGATGGATGGGAGAATATTAGCAATTAGAAAAATTTTAGAAAAAAATAAATTTCATGATACAGGAATTATGAGTTATAGTGCTAAATATGCTTCATCGTTGTATGCTCCTTTTAGAAATGCATTAGACTCATCACCAGGGTTTGGAGATAAAAAAACATATCAACTTGATATTCATAATAGTAATCAAGCAATTAACCAAACAATAAATGATATTAAAGAAGGAGCTGATATTGTTATGATAAAACCTGGAATTGCATATCTTGACATTGTAAGTCAATTGAAATCAATAATTAATACTCCAATCGCTTGCTATCAAGTAAGTGGTGAATATTCCATGCTTAAAGCTGCCTCTAAATTAGGATATTTAGATTATGAATCTGTAATTTATGAACAACTTATTTCATTTAAAAGGGCAGGTGCAAAATTAATTGCTAGCTATTTTGCAAAAGAAATTACAAAAAAATTATAAGATGATTGTAAATTAATTATCATGAATAAAAAAGATGAACTTTTTAAGATTCAAAATTTAAAAATTTCAGTTGATAATTCTAAAATTATAGATGATTTAAATTTTAATATTCAAAAAAATGAAATTCTTGCTATTGTTGGTGAATCAGGAAGTGGAAAAACTATCACGGCACTATCTTTACTTGGCTTATTATCTAAGAAATTTAATTGTTCTGGCTCTATAAGTTTTGAGGACATATCATTATTAGATATTAAAGAAAAAGATTGGCTTAAAATTAGAGGTAAACAAATAGGAATAGTTTTCCAAGAACCTCAGTCCTCATTAAACCCTTCAATGAAATGCGGCCAGCAAATTAAAGAAGTTTTGGATATTCATTCTAATAAAAAAAAATCACAAAATGAATCAAAAAAAATAATATTAAAACAGCTTCTCCGAGTCAAATTAAAAGATCCTAATAGAATTTTCAATAGCTACCCTCACGAAATTAGTGGAGGGCAAAAACAAAGAGTTATGATTGCAATGGCACTAATATGTAATCCAAAAATTCTAATTGCTGACGAACCTACAACTGCCCTAGATGTTATTGTTCAAAAAGAAATAATCGATCTAATTAAAGAACTTCAGGTTTTAACCTCCATGAGTGTTTTATTTATCTCACATGATTTATCTCTAGTTTCTGAGCTAGCAAATAAAATTATTGTTTTAAGAGATGGTAAAATTATTGAAAAAGGTTCTGCTGATAAAGTTTTAAATAATCCAAAAAATAAATATACTAAAGATCTTATTAATTCAAAACCACCCATTAATTATAGACTGGAAAAATTACCCACAATTGATAATGGCAGTTCTAGAACTTATAAAAAAATTATCATACCTCATGAAAAAAGAATTAAAAATCAAATAAAAATCTATTCCAAAATTCCAATTTTAAAAGCGGAAGGTATTTACAAGAAGTTTATTGAGAAAAAGTCTTTTTTAAATAAGACTAAATACTTTGAAGCTTTAAAAAATATTAATTTCAAATTATATCCTGGAGAAACTTTAGGAATACTTGGCCCATCAGGATCTGGAAAATCAACATTAGGGAAAACTTTAAATTTTTTAGATCCGCCTACTTCAGGAAAAGTTTTTTTTAATAATAAGGTTATAAATGCAAATAAAAAAAATGACTTAAAAATTTTAAGAAAAAATATTCAGTTGGTCTTTCAAGATCCATATAGTGCACTCCATCCCAAAAAAACTATTGGAAATATCTTAATCGAAACTATTGATAACTATGAAAATAATACTTTAGAGGAAAATATATCAATTGCAAAAAAATTACTTGTTCAAGTAGGATTACCTCATGATTTTTTCAACAGATACTCATTTCAGCTTTCTGGCGGTCAAAGACAAAGAGTAGTAATTGCTAGAGCCCTAGCGGTAAAGCCTAAAATTCTTATTTTTGATGAATCTGTAGCTGCATTAGATATTTCAATACAAGCAAAAATTTTAAATTTACTAGCTGAATTGAGAACTAAACTAGAACTTTCATACATATTTATATCTCATGATATTTCAGTTGTCAAGTATATATCTGATAAAATTATTGTTATGGATAAAGGAAAAATAAAAGAATATGAAGAATCTGACAATTTGTATAAAAATCCAAAAAGCTCAATTACAAAACAACTTGTGAACTCAATACCTGGAATAGAATATAGAAAATTACGGTGAAGGATCTGGAATCAAGTTTTGAACTTTTTCAATTTTTTTTATAATCTCACTAGTCAATTTTATATCCACACTATTGATATTTTCAGTCAACTGTTCCATTGTTGTAGCACCAATTATGTTAGAAGTTACAAATGGCCTGTCTGTTACATAAGCAAGAGACAATTCAGTTAGTGAAATATTATTTTCCAAAGCAATTTTATAATATTTTTCAGTTGCTTGAATTGCATTGTTGCTACTATATCTCTTAAAATTAGGAAATAATTCTAATCTAGAATTTTTTGGCAATTTATTTTCTCTGTATTTACCTGACAATATTCCAAAAGCTAAAGGGGAATAAGCGAGTAATCCTACTTCTTCTCTAAAACATATTTCAGAGTTACCAACTTCAAAAATTCTATTTAATAAAGAATAAGGGTTTTGTATTGTAATCATTTTTGGTAAATTTTTCTTTGATAACTCTAAAAATTTCATCAACCCCCAAGGATTTTCATTTGACAAACCAATTTTTCTAATTTTACCAGAACTTATAAGTTCTTTTAGAGTCAATAAAACTTCTTCAAAATTTTCCTGCCATGTATCATCTTCATCTAATTTAAATCCCCTTTGACCAAAAGTATTTGTGCTTCTCTCTGGCCAATGTAATTGATACAAATCAATATAATCTGTTTTTAATCTGGCTAAACTTTTATTTACAGCCTCATTGATGTGTTCTTTCTTAAAGCTTAAATTATCTCTTATATGAGATGTGTATGAGCCAGGACCAGCAACTTTTGAAGCCAGAATAACTTTATCTCTTTTACTAGTTTTTTTAAGCCATGTCCCAATTATTCTTTCCGTTTCTCCTTGAGTTTTTTCACATGCAGGAACTGGATAAAGTTCAGCTGTGTCAAAAAAATTAACTCCTCGTTCAAAAGCGTAATCCATTTGAAGGTGACCTTCTAGTTCACTATTCTGTTTCCCATAAGTCATTGTGCCTAAACAAATTTTGCTTACTTTAATATTTGAATTGGGCAATGTTGTATATCTCATTACATGAAATTTAAAAGTTTAATTCAACACCAACAGGGCAATGGTCAGAGTGACAAACATCAGACAAAATATATGATTTATAAATATTTTCTTTAATTGAATTTGAAACTAAGTTATAATCAATTCTCCATCCCTTGTTATTTTGCCTGGAATTTGCTCTGTAACTCCACCAACTGTACTCATTAGGATTTTTATTTAATAATCTGAATGAATCTGTAAAGCCTAATTCTAAAAATTTGTCTAGCCACATTCTTTCTTCAATTAAAAAGCCGGATACATTTTTGTTTCTAATTGGATCATGTATATCGATATGTTTGTGACAAATATTATAATCACCACAAATAATTAAATTAGGGAATTCTTGTTTTAGATTATTAATATAATCTAAAAAATCATCCATAAACTTTAATTTATAATTAAGTCTCAAATTATTTGTGCCAGAAGGGAGATAAAGACTTATAACTGAAAATTTTTCAAAATCTGCTCTAATAACTCTTCCTTCAAAATCAATATGATTAATCCCAGTCCCATATTTTATTTTCTTAGGTTCAATTTTACTCAAAATTGCTACCCCACTATATCCCTTTTTCTGTGCTGAAAACCAAAAATTATAATATCCTAAAGAATTAAAAATTTCAAAATCAAACTGCTCTTTATTTGCTTTAATTTCTTGAAAACATATAATATCTGGAGATTCACTTTCAATCCAGTTTATTAAATTCTTTTTTAAAGCTGCTCTAATTCCATTGATATTGTAAGAAATTATTTTCATTCTGAACTAAATTTTTCTGTCCACTTTCTAAAATCTAATTTACTTCTAAGAAATTCATTAATTTTTTTAATTTCTATTCTTTTCTGGGTCATAGTATCTCTATCCCTTAGAGTAACTTTTTCATCTTTTATAGTTTGATGATCAATTGTCACACAAATAGGAGTCCCAATTGCATCTTGTCTTCTATATCTTCTTCCAATTGCGTCTTTTTCATCATAAACAACATTGAAATCCCATTTTAAATTATTGTATACCTTTTTGGCTAAATCTGATAATCCATCTTTTTTTACTAGAGGTAAAATAGCTGCTTTAATAGGTGATAATATCTCAGGTAATTTCAAAACAATTCTTGACGAACCATCTTCGAGTTTTTCTTCATCAAGGGAGGAAGAAAAAACTGCTAAAAACATTCTATCCAATCCAATTGATGTTTCAATGACATATGGAGTAAAGTTTTCATTTGATTTTTGATCAAAAAATTTAATTTTTTTACCTGAAAACTTTTCATGGCTTTTTAAATCAAAATCTGTTCTTGAATGAATGCCCTCTAATTCCTTAAATCCGAATGGAAAATTGAATTCAATATCTGATGCAGAATCTGCATAATGCGCTAACTTTTCATGATCATGAAAACGATAATTTTCTTTATTTAAACCAAGTGACAAATGCCATTTTAATCTTCTTTCTTTCCACTTTTGATACCAGCCCTTCTGAGATCCAGGCTTTACAAAAAATTGCATTTCCATTTGTTCAAACTCCCTCATTCTAAAAATAAATTGACGGGCAATAATTTCATTTCGAAAAGCTTTTCCTATTTGAGCAATACCAAATGGTATTTTTAATCTACTTGATTTCTGAACATTTAAAAAATTCAAAAATATACCTTGAGCTGTTTCAGGTCTGAGATAAAGATCCACTGAGGAGTCCGACGAAGCTCCAATTTTTGTTCCAAACATTAAATTAAATTGTCTTACCTCAGTCCAATTTTTAGATCCAGAAACTGGACAAGTTATTTCAAGTTCTTCAATTAATAATTTAACATCCTTTAAGTTGTTTTTTTCTAAAGATTTTCCAAGTCTTTTTAATATATCTTTAATCTTTTCATTGTAAAATTTTATTCTTGTGTTTGTATTTAAAAAATCTTTTTCATTAAATTTTTCTCCATACCTTTTTTTAGCTTTAATCAGTTCTTTTTGAATTTTTTTTTCAACCTTTGAACAATATTCTTCAATTAAAACGTCTGCCCTATATCTTTTTTTTGAATCTTTATTATCAATTAATGGATCATTAAAAGCATCAATATGACCAGAAGCCTTCCAAGTTGTTGGATGCATAAAAATAGATGAATCTATACCTACAATTTCGGAATTAATTTGAACCATTGATTTCCACCAATAATCCTTAATATTGTTTTTAAGTAAGACCCCGTTTTGACCGTAGTCATAAACTGCACTTAAACCGTCATATATCTCACTGGACTGAAAAATAAAGCCATATTCCTTGGCATGTGAAATAATTTTTTTAAAATCTAACATTTTATAAAAATAATTGTTTTTTAGATATTTTAATCTTTGAATAGAGATTATAATTAAAAAGATATTACATAAATAAAAATATTACTGTTAGATTTAAAAATATGTTTTTATTTTGTACTAATTCATAATTGAATGAAGAAATTAATTTTATTGGGTTTTTGTTTACTATTTCTTTTTTTACAAAATAGATGTGCAAAAAGGGGTATCCCTTCAGGTGGAGAAAAAGATACAATACCCCCAGTTATGATAAAGGCATCTCCTAAACAAAAATCAATTTTTTTTGATAAAGAAATAATTACTCTCAACTTTGATGAATATATTAAACTCAATGAAATCGATAAACAATTAATAATTTCTCCTCCCCTTGAAAAAAGCTTTTATGATATAAAGCCTAAAATTAGTGCCTCTAAAAAAATAGAAATCAAACTTTTAAAACCATTAGAAGAAAATACTACATATACTTTCAATTTTGGTAAAAGTATTCAAGATAATAATGAAGCAAATGAATTATCTTATTTTTCATATGCTCTTTCTACTGGAGAATCAATTGATTCCCTTGAGTTAAATGGAAAAATTAGTGATGCTATTAATAAAGAAGTTAGCCCAGCAATCTCATTACAATTATATCCAATTGATTCTACCTATAATGATTCCACTATTTTTCTTAAAAAGCCATTATATGTCTCCATTTCAGATAGTTTAAATTTTAAATTTGAAAATCTTAGAGCAGGAATATATGAATTGATAGCGATTGAAGATTTTGGGGGTAATTATTTTTTTGATCAGAATATTGACAAAATTGGATTTTTAGATAAAACAATTGAAATTCCCAAAGACACTTTCGCTGAACTTGTTTTATTTAAAGAAATTACAAATTTTGGATGGGGAATACCAAAGTATATTAATGATCATCATGTTGAATTTCCATATTACGGTGACTATGTAAATGATGAAATTACCCTTAAAAACATTGTTGATGAGGACTTTAGATTTTTAATAAATGAACACAGAACCAAAGACACATTAAATTTTTGGTATTCAAATACATCAAAATTTGATTCACTTATTTTTAATTTAAAAATCAAAGATACCTCTAAGACTGTTATTGTTAAGCCAAAAAAAATAATTAAAGATTCGCTTGTAATTAAAAATATTCAAAAAAATTTTTTAAATCTCTCCGATTCAATAATTATTGAAAGCAACTTACCCCTTTTAAACTTAAACTCAGAAAATATTAAGATCCTTGATGTTGATTCTTTGCAAGTCGATTTTAAATTAAGTATGGATGAAAATTTTGATAGGTTTTATATTAAAATAAATCCACTTCCAAACGACAATTACCGTGTGATTTTAAATCCAGATTCAGTTGAGGATCTATGGTATAATACAAATAAAAAACTAGAATTTAGTTTAAAAACTAAATCAGCTGAAGACTATGGGATTATTATAATTCAATTGCAAGGAGACATTCCTTTTTCTTATTTTATTGAGTTATTAGATTTTAAAGGGAATGTCACAAGAAAAAAATCGGGGGATACTTTAAACGACAGTTATACTTTTTCAAATTTAGAGCCTGGTAAATATAGTTTACGCTTAATTAAAGATTCAAATATGAATAATAAATGGGATACTGGTGATTACCTTAAAAAGATTAATCCTGAAAAAGTAATATACCTTCCTAAGGTAATTGATTTAAGGGCTAATTGGGAGATTAATGAAATTTTCCTTATTAATTAAATTAACCTTTTGCAGTTGCCCAAATATATTCTCTATTTAATCGAGCAATATTTTCAAGAGAAATACCTTTTGGACATTCAACTTCACAAGCCCCAGTATTTGTACAATTCCCAAATCCTTCTTCATCCATTTGATTAACCATATTTAAAACTCTATCGGTTGCTTCCACTTTCCCTTGAGGTAAAAGAGCATATTGTGAAACTTTGGCTGAAACAAAAAGCATAGCAGAGGCGTTTTTACAAGTTGCAACACATGCCCCGCAACCAATACAAGTAGCCGCGTCAAATGCCATATCAGCATTATGTTTATCAATTGGGATAGCATTAGCATCCTGAGTATTTCCAGATGTATTGATACTTATAAATCCACCTGCCTGTTGAATCCTGTCAAAAGAACTTCTATCAACAGCAAGATCTTTAATAATAGGAAAAGAATTAGCTCTAAAAGGCTCTATAGCTATTGTATCGCCATCTTTAAATTTTCGCATGTGCAATTGACAAGTGGTTATTAATTTGTCCGGCCCATGCGCTTCACCATTAATAAACATTGAACACATACCACATATACCTTCACGACAATCATGATCAAAAGCAACGGGGTCATCTCCATTTTTTATTAATTGTTCATTCAACATATCCATCATTTCTAAAAAAGACATATCAGGAGAGACATCTTCTATAGAATAATTGACCATTCCCCCTTTTGCGTCTTTGTTAGATTGTCTCCAAATTTTTAATTTTAAATTCATCTAATATTCTTATTTATAAGATCGTGTTTTTATTTCAACCTCTTCATAATTTAATTGTTCTTTGTGTAATTTAGCTTTACTAGGATCGCCTTTATGTTCCCAAGCAGAGACGAAAGTATAATTATTATCATCTCGCATGGCCTCCCCCTCTGGTGTTTGTGATTCTTCTCTAAAGTGACCTCCACATGACTCAGTTCGATCCAAGGCATCTTTTGCAAATAACTCACCTAATTCTAAAAAATCAGCAACTCTTCCAGCTTTTGCCAATTGTTCATTAAATTCATTTGATGAACCAGGTACTGTAACGTTTTGATGAAAATCTTTTCTTAGTTCTTTAATTTTTTTGATTGCTGATTTTAATTCTTTTTCATTTCTTGACATTCCACATTGATTCCACATAATCTTACCCAATTTTTTATGATAATAATCAACAGAGTTTTTACCATCATTGTTCAAAAATTTATTAATTTGGGATTTCACATCATTTTCAGCAATCTCAAACTCCTTTGTTTTTGTATCAATTTTGCCAGTTCTAATGTCATTTGAAAGATAATCGCCAATAGTGTAAGGTAAAACAAAATATCCGTCGGCAAGTCCTTGCATTAATGCCGAAGCACCAAGTCTATTTGCTCCATGATCTGAAAAATTTGCTTCACCGATTGCATAACACCCTTTAATAGTTGTCATAAGATTATAATCGACCCATACACCTCCCATTGTATAATGAACAGCAGGGAAAATCATCATTGGGGTCTCATAAGGATTTTGATCAACAATTTTCTCATACATTTGAAATAAATTACCATACTTAGACTTTACTACTTCTTTACCAAGTCTTTTAACCAATTTCATATCTTTCTCATCGAGCCCTTTAACATGTGCTTTTTCTTTACCGTATCGTAAAATAGAATCAGAAAAATCAAGATAAACAGCTTCACCAGTTTTATTAACTCCATAACCAGCGTCGCACCTTTCTTTTGCAGCACGTGATGCAACATCCCTTGGAACTAAATTTCCAAATGCAGGATATCTTCTCTCAAGATAGTAGTCTCTATCTTTTTCAGATATATCAACTGGCTTTAACACACCTTCTCTTATTGCTTTTACATCTTCAATTTTTTTTGGAACCCAAATTCTGCCGTCATTTCTCAATGATTCTGACATTAAAGTTAGTTTTGACTGGTGATCTCCAGACACAGGGATACACGTTGGGTGAATTTGAGTAAAACAAGGATTAGCAAAAAAAGCTCCTTTTTTGTGAATCTTCCATCCTGCAGAAACATTACTCCCCATTGCGTTTGTTGATAAAAAGAAAACATTACCATATCCACCAGATGCAATTACCACGGCATGAGCTCCATGCCTTTCAATTTTACCATTTACAAGATTTCTACTAATAATTCCTCTAGCTTTTCCATCAACAATAACAAGGTCCATCATTTCGTGACGATTATACATTTTAATTTTACCTCTTGAAATTTGACGATTCATTGCAGAATAAGCTCCCAAAAGTAATTGCTGCCCTGTTTGACCTTTAGCGTAAAAAGTTCTAGATACTAGAACTCCACCAAATGATCTATTATCAAGAAGACCACCATAGTCTCTAGCAAAAGGGACTCCTTGAGCTACACATTGATCAATTATATTAGTTGAAACTTCTGCAAGTCTATGAACGTTAGATTCTCTTGAACGATAATCTCCTCCCTTTATAGTATCGTAAAAAAGTCTATATGTTGAATCCCCATCACCTTGATAATTTTTAGCAGCGTTAATTCCACCTTGAGCAGCTATAGAATGTGCCCTTCTGGGAGAATCTTGAAAACAAAATGATTTAACATTATAACCAAGTTCTGCTAGGGTGGCTGAAGCTGATGCACCGGCAAGTCCAGTACCCACAACAATGACATCAATTAATCTTTTGTTTGCTGGACTAACTAGGTTAATATTACTTTTATGATTTATCCATTTTTCAGAAAGTTTACCACTTGGAACCTTACCATCAAGCTTAAATTTTTGATTATTAATTTTTTTAATATTAAGCTCTTTCCACCAATCATCTGCAATCTTGAATGCTCGAATTTTAAATTTTTTATTATTATTTTCCTGTTCAAGCGTCACAGGATTTGTTATTAAATGAAATGGAAGTGTTTTTATTAATCTTTTAGCTTTCCTTTTACCATTGACAGTCTCGTAGCCACCAAAATAATTTAATCTAATTGAGGAAGTCCCGTTTGAATTTTCTCTAAACCTAATTTTTACTTTTTTGACACTCATGATAAAGTAGATATTAATGCAAATTTATGAAAATAATTGAAGGTACACAAATAAATAGGGTACACTTTTTAATATTTTAATCAATCAAGGTACATTTTTATATTCAAGGTGCATAAATTTTAGTTTAAATAATGAAAAAGAGCAATTAATATAAACCCTAAAGGAATAATTATAGAAAAGGAAATAGTAAAAAACTTTAAACTGAGTGTATATTTATTATTAAACCCAATTGTTTGAAAAGAGGAACTAAAACCATGAAGCAAATGTAAAGAGAGAAAAATAAAAGATATATTATAAATAATAACCCGAGGTAAACTTTCAAATTTATGAACAAGTTCATCAAAATATCTATCAGGGTTTTCAGGAAGAAATTCTATATACTTATATTGCATTTCAGGAATCCAAAAATCATAAAAATGAAGACCCAAAAATGATAAAATAACAATTCCAGAGAGAATCATATTTCTTGATATCCATGATGAGTTCGCCTTGCCTTTAAAATTATAATATTTTTGATTACGAGAACTCCTATTTTTAAATTCTAGTATAAAACCCATAATGAAATGAAAAACAACACCAAAAATTAAAACAGGTTGAAGCACAAACTGAACTAAAGGATTGTTCCCCATAAAATGTGATAAAAAATTAAACATTTCTTTACTAAAAACAGATGTCAAATTAATAGTGAAATGCTGAAGTAAGAAGATAACTAAAAAAAGTCCTGATAATGCCATTAAGTATTTTCTAACTATTGAGGATTTGATTTTTAAGCTCATTTATTTTCTTACTTATTTACAAAATTAGGTCATAACCCCTTGTCATAAAAATATTTTAACTTTTTTTTTAGGACCTTTTATTAATATTTGAATACAATTTGAGTTAATACAATTTTATTTAATTTTACTATTATTATCTTTTATAAATGAAATACTCTCCCCTTTCAAAAAATTTTTATATTTCAAATAGGAAATCTTTTATGAAAAAGATGGATGGAAACAGCATTGCTGTTTTTAATTCTAATGATATTTATCCCACAGGGGCAGATAGCACTCTTCCTTTTGAGCAACATAGGGATATATTTTATTTAAGTGGAATTGACCAAGAAGAAACTATTTTATTACTTTATCCAGATTCAAAAGATGAAAATTTTAAGGAGGTTATTTTTATCAGGGAAACTAATCCCAAAATTCAAATTTGGGAAGGCCACAAATTTTCAAAAAAAGAAACTTCAAGATTATCAGGAATTAAGTCAGTTTATTGGTTAAAAGATTTTGACAAAATTTTTTCATTACTATGTTCAAAAATTGATAATATATATTGGAATAAAAATGAACACTACAGAGCTAACTCCCAAACTCAAACAAGAGAGGATAGATTTATTGAAAAATATAAATCTATTTATCCTGAAATTGCATCTAGAAGAAGTAATCCTATATTACAAGATTTAAGATCAGTGAAATCTGCTGAAGAAATTAATCAAATTCAAAATGCCTGTAACATAACTGAAAAAGGGTTTAGAAGAATATTAAAGTTTTTAAAACCTAATGTTTGGGAATATGAGATTGAAGCTGAATTCATTCATGAATTTATTAAAAACAAATCCAAAGGATTTGCATACTCACCAATTATTGCATCAGGTAAAAGCTCAAATATTTTACATTACAATTTAAATAATGCTAAATGTATTGCAAATGATCTAATATTAATTGACGTAGGGGCAGAATATGGAAATTACTCAAGTGATATGACTAGAACTTTGCCAATATCTGGAAAGTTTAATGAAAGACAAAGATCAGTCTATGAATCAGTACTAAACATAAAAAAAATTGCAACAAAACTTTTGAAACCTGGAATTAAATTTGATGAATATCATAAACAAGTTGGAGAAATTGTAACCTCAGAATTAATAAAATTAAATTTACTTAGTTTAAAGGATGTAAAAAATCAAAACAATGATAACCCTTTATATAAAAAATTTTTTATGCATGGAGTCTCTCACCACTTGGGCCTTGACACTCACGATTACGGTTTAATTGAAAACCCATTGAAAGCCAACATGGTTGTTACTGTTGAACCAGGTATATATATTCCAAAAGAAAAATTTGGTATTAGGCTTGAAGATGTAGTTTTAATTCAAGAAAAATCAGAGCCAATAAATCTTATGAATTCAATTCCAATAGAAATAGACGAAATAGAAAATTTAATGAGCTCTTGAAAATTAATTATACAAATCCTGGTATTCACCTTTTAATAAATTTAAATCTGAAATTAAATTTTTAATTTCATCCATATTAGTGCCATCATAAAAACCTCTAATTCTTTTCTCTGGATCCACAAGAACAAAGTTTTCAGTGTGAATTATATCGTTTGAATCACTATCCTTATCAATTTCTGCAACAAAAAATGATTTTCGTGCTAAATCATAAATTTGCTTTTTATCACCAGTTAATAAATTCCATTTTAAATCGTCCACTCCTTTTTCCTTAGCATACTTCTTTAACTGGGCAACTGAATCTGTTTTTGGATCTACAGAAAAAGAAACAATTAAAACATTGGGGTCATTCTTTATTTTTTCCTGAACTTTTAACATGTTATTTGTCATAATTGGACAAATAGAAGGGCAGGTTGTGAAAAAAAAATCCGCTACATAAATTTTATTATGATAAAATTCTTGAGATATATTATTCCCATTTTGATTAACTAAATTAAAATTAGAAATTTTATGAAATTTTTTTATATGCTGAAGGGAACTATCAACTAACTTAAAATTAACCTCAGCTGGCTGATATATTGGAAGAAATTCTTTAGGAGTTAAAATCTTATAAAACATTATCAATGTTATAATTGAAATAACTCCAATAATGGATAAAAACCTACTATATTTTTTAAAAAAATTTTTAATTAGCATTTTATTTTCAAAATTAATAGAATTTATATTCACTATCTAAATTATATTTAAAAATTATCTACCAGAACAAATTCTAAATTACTATTTTTGGCATTTATTTTATCTTTCAAACTATGAGTATAATAATGATAAAGGGGCTTCAACTTTTGTTAAGCCTTTCAATTTTAGTAATTCTTCATGAACTGGGTCACTTTATACCAGCGAAAATATTTAAGACTAGAGTTGAGAAATTTTATTTATTTTTTGATGTTAAATTTTCCTTATTAAAAAAGAAAATTGGAGATACTGAGTATGGTATAGGTTGGTTACCTCTTGGAGGATATGTAAAAATTTCTGGAATGATTGATGAGAGTATGGATACTGATCAAATGAAAAAACCACCAAAACCCTGGGAATTTAGATCTAAACCTGCTTGGCAAAGATTAATTATTATGCTGGGTGGGGTAACGGTCAATCTTTTGCTGGGATTTCTAATTTACATGATGATTTTATTTGTTTGGGGTAAAGATAACTTACACAGTGAATCTTTACCAAATGGTTTATCTCCATCTAGATTAGCAAAAGAAATTGGGTTTGAAGAAAAAGATAATATTATTACGGTTGATGGAGAAAAATTAGACAACGTATTAAATATTAATAGAAATTTATTTTTAAGAAATGTTGATCAAATAACTATAAAAAGAGTCAATGGATCTATTGAAACCTTATCAATTCCTGAAGACATGGGTCAAAAAATGTTTGAGTCAGGTGAAATGTTACCATTAACCCCTTCAATAGAATTAATTGTTGATGAAGTTGTTAAAAATAGTCCAGCTGAAAATTCTGGTTTACTTAAGGGTGACAAGATAATTGCTGTCAATGAAGATAAAATTTCTGATTTTAATAAATTTACAACCCTTTTAAGAACTAAAAAATTTGATTCTTTAAATTTAACTGTTTCAAGACTAAATAGATTTGACAGTTCCGAAGAAATTATTTTAAAAGTTTTTCCAAATGAAAATGGGACAATTGGTTTTTATAGGCAAACTATAGATTTTAAACATCAAGAATTATCTTTACTTGAAAGTATTACTGAGGGATTTTCTTATGGTTATTGGACATTACATGACTATATAGCACAATTCAAGTATGTATTTACTAAAAAAGGAGCTACCCAGATGGGAGGCTTTGGAGCAATTGGAAGTTTATTCCCCTCTCAATGGGACTGGAAAGGGTTTTGGTCAAGTACTGCACTTATATCTATAATTTTAGCTTTCATGAATATTCTACCTATTCCCGCTCTTGACGGCGGGCACGTAATGTTTTTATTTTATGAAATAATCACTGGAAGAAAACCAAATGATAAATTTATGGAAGTTGCTCAAATAATTGGATTTATTCTTCTTATAAGCCTTGTTCTATTTGCTAATGGCAATGATGTGTATCGCTGGCTCTTCAATTAGTATATTTAAATATATAAATTAGTGTTATTTATTCATTTTTATTTGACGTAAACAGAATCGTTTTTTTATATTTGATATCTATTTCAATTAAATTCATAGTAATGAAAAAAATAATTAATTCAATTTTTATCAGTTTATTTCTATTATTAAGCACCTCTATTTTTTCTCAAGAAGAAAAAACAATTGTTATTGAAGATTTTATTCAAGAACATGAAACTTTAATAAGTTACAGAGGTAATGACGGTGAAATTGATTGGGAATCAAAAAATGAAATTAACAAAAAAATACGTTTCTTTATTGAAGAGAAGTATCCTAACGTACTTTCAACAAGAAATATTATGTGGGACTCTTATGAGACCTATTTAAGCCCTTATGATCGTTATCACTTTCATACTTTTATTGCTGGAGTCAAGGTAAAAGATATTTCAAGGATGAAATACGTGAATGTACGTTATCATCCTGATACCCAAAAAGTAAATAGCACCTATGCTTGGGATGAAGAAGTGCAGGACTTTATAGAGTTAGATAAAGAAGAAGAAGAAGAAGAAGAAAAATAGTATTTTTTATCTACCCATTTATAATCTATTCAAATTATAGCCCATCCCCCTTGGCCTATCTTTAATTTAAACCTCTACAACCCTTTTAATAAACCATTATTTTGCTTTATTAAGTCATATTCTTAAAAATAAATTTCTATTTTTAAAAATCATTTTTGTATATTAAATGAGCTATTTTAAATAGCAAAAATTCTAAATCTAGATTTAATTACTATTTAGGATTAACCAAACAACAACTATGATTAGAATATTATCAATACTCCTATTCGCATATGCGATTTCATCTTACTCACAACAAATTTCTAAAGAAGAACTTGTTTTTCTTACCCCTGAATGGAAAGGAGATCGCTATCTAGACGGAAGACCAAAAGTTCCTGTCACCCTTCTAGAAAGAATGAAAAAAGTAACCTTAGAAGAGGCATGGGCAGTTTTAAGAAATGAAAATTATAAATATCAATACGCTGAAAATTGGATGACAATAAATCCAGATAGCGTTCTTGTTGGAAGAGCAGTTACTGCAATTTTTGTTCCTGGCAGACCAGATATTCATCGAGTTATTGATGAAAAAGGTCACGGCCAAGATGGAAGAATAAAATCTCAAAATTCCTGGACTATAGACCTCCTAGTCCCTGGAGATGTCTATGTGGTTGACCAGTTTGGTGCCCATATTGATGGCCCTACAATTGGTGATAATCTTGGTAATTCAATTTATGCAAAAACTGGAAATGGGATTGTCTATAATGGAGCCATTCGAGATATTAGTGGCCTAAAAGAAATTGGTTCATTTACATCTTTTTTTAAATCATATCATCCTTCACATCATTTGAATAAACCAGATGGTCAACTTAATACTACTTTAATAGGCATTAATAAACCTACTCGGATTGGAATGGCAACAGTAATGGCGGGAGATGTAGTTCTTGGAAGAGACGGTGGCGTTATTTTTATTCCTCCTCATTTAGTGGAAAAAGTTGTAAAAACCTCTGAGATTATTCGGCTACGTGATATGTTTGGACATTTAAGGCTTAGAGAACAAAAATATACTCCAGGACAAATTGATTCAAGATGGTCGGATGAAATCGAAAAAGATTTCTCTAAATGGCTCAATGATCAGATTGATGAACTTCCTGTTCCAAAAGAACAGATACAAGAGCTACTAAAAACCAGAACATGGTAAATTTTAATAATTAACATCTAAACTCTAAAACATAAATATGAAAAGTTCCAGAAGAGATTTTTTAACAAAAGCGATGGCAACAGGAGCATTGACCTCATTACCCTTTGCAAATTATGGTAAAGAATATGAAGATTCAATTAACCTTGCCCCCAAATTATCTTCACCATCTAATTTAAAAATAACTGACATAAAGTGTGCATATATTCGAAATGGTCACGGTCTGTTTGTTAAAATATATTCAAATCAAGATATTGTTGGTCACGGTGAAGGTGTTGATGCAACACCTGGGACTTATCATCTGGTTAAAATGTTTGGAAAAAGATTGAATGGTAAAAATCCGCTTAATGTCCACCGATTATTTGAAGATATTCGAAGGAGAGGATTTTTCGAAGGGGCACAATCAGGTATGTATGTATCCGTTTTAACTGCAGTTGAAACTGCGCTCTGGGATCTAGCAGGAAAAGCACTTGGGCTTCCGGTATATCAATTATTAGGTGGAAAGTTTAGAGATAAAATTAGGGTTTATATGGATACTGCCCTTTACCAAAGTAACCTTCCTGAACCAGAGGAATTTGCCGCAGCAGCCAGAGAGGCTGTCGATATGGGTTATAATGCAGTAAAATTTGATCTTGACCAAGCAAAAGATCCTAATAAATATGACCATTACAACTGGACTGCCAATAATGCTGAAATTGAAAGAATGTATAACCAAATGGCTGCCGCTAGAGAGGAGGTCGGACCATACATTGATATCTGTGCGGATATGCATGGAAGATATGATGCCATTACTGGAGAAAAAGTGGCAAAGATACTTGAGCCTTTGAATATGATGTGGTTGGAAGAACCAATACCAGCTGAAAATACTGACGCATATAAAAAGATTACCGAATCTACTACTACCCCAATTTGTGCGGGAGAAAACCACTATCTTGCACATGGATTTAGACCTTTATTAGAAAAAGGGGCAGTAGATATCATAATGCCTGATCTACAAAAAGCTGGAGGGTTAGGCGAAGGACAACGTATAGCAAATTTAGCTAACCTTTACTATGTTCCCTTTGCTCCTCATATGGTAGCTTCTTACCTTGGAGCAATGGCTGCCTGTCATGTATGCGCCTCAGTACCTAATTTCATGATTTTAGAATGGCAAATTTATTTTCATAAAAATCCAATGTTTAAAGAAATTGTAACTTTTGATGGTCCGATGACAGAAAATGGCTTTATTAAACTTTCTGAAAAACCAGGAATAGGAGTTGAAATAAATGAAGAGGGAATGAGAAAATATGCTGACAAAGGGGTTCCTTTTTTTGAATAATATTTGAGTTAAAATTTATAACTAAATCATTTCAAAAAAAAATATCTTGATAAAGATTAACCTTCATTCAATTTCACTTTGCATTGCATTGCTTCTAATAATTATTGGAGTAATTTTTGTGAATCATGGTCATCTTGCAATTTCAGGATTGATATTAATCACTTTTTTTGGATTACTTGCTCTTGGTTTTAGTGGTTATAAATCTCTTAAAGGATATGTTTTCACAACTATGATTTTCGCAGGGGTTACAGCTGCTCTTTTTTATCCCGAATATTTCATACAAATAGGAGATTTTAAAGTTACAACTCTAATTATTCCATTAATTCAAATAATTATGTTTGGTATGGGAACTTCTATGAGTCTTAATGATTTTGCAAGTATTTTCAAATCTCCAAAAGGCGTAATGATAGGGGTTACTGCACAATTAGGTATAATGCCTATTATAGGTTTCATTTTAGCAAAAATAAGTAATTTCCCACCAGAAATTGCTGCTGGAATTGTTCTTATAGGTTGTTCTCCAAGTGGTGTTGCCTCAAATGTTATGGCCTATTTAGCCAAAGCCAATTTAGCATTATCCATAACAATTACATCAATAGCCACTTTAATTGCTCCTTTTATAACTCCCCTATTAATGAGTTTACTTGCAGGGGAATTTATAGAAATTGATATTTTTGCGATGATGTGGAGTATTATTAAAATGATAATTATTCCAATAGGATCTGGATTATTATTTAATAAATTACGTGGGAATAGAGTAAAATGGTTAGATAAAGCATTACCAGTAGTGTCTATGCTAGCTATTGGTTTTATAATTACCATCATTACCGCCTCTGGTCGAGATAGTCTTCTAGAAATAGGAAGTGTTTTAATGATTTTAGTGCTAATTCACAATATATTTGGATATTTACTTGGCTATTGGTATGCGCGAATATTTAATCTCGCAGAACAAGATGCAAGAACAATTGCACTTGAAGTTGGAATGCAAAATGGAGGTCTTGCCTCAGGAATTGCAAACTCATTAGGAAAAATTGCAACTATGGGATTAGCCTCTGCAGTTTTCAGCCCTCTCATGAACATAACTGGCTCTATATTAGCTTCATATTGGGAAAAAAGGCCTTTGGACCAAAAAGAAAAGGGATAACTAAAAGTTATTCTTTACTCCCTTCCATAAAAGCATTCAATTCTCTATTAAACGCTTCATCCGAAAAAATTGCATTTATTTCAACAATCTTATCACCTTCCCATTTGTAACCAAAAAAACTAGGATTGGATAGTGTATCACCAGAGATCTTTGATACTGCTGACCAATCTGACCATTGACTAGTCCATACTTCTCCATAGCTTTCAGTGTATTCACCTCCGCCATTCTTTATATCTGATCCATTATAATTTACTGTCTCAATCCATCCATCAGGAAAAACTATATTATCGAACATTGAATGATGTAAGTTCCCGAGATCTGCAAATTCTTCTTTTGTATAAATTAAGGTATTAAACTTAACTACAGCATCATCGGCAACAATACTTACATCGAAATTGTTATCTACATAACCTTTCATCATAATAGAAACTTTTTTACTTTTTTCATCATTGACTGTTACAGTTGAAACAGACTCACTTTTATTTTCAGAACAACAAAAGAAAATAATTGTAATTAATAATATTGATATTTTTTTCATTTTTAATGATTTATAAGTTTATATTTTAAAATTAAGGTTTATTTAAAAAGAATATTTAAAATTTTATATAAACTGCTTTAACTATTAAAAAAAAGTTTGTAAAAAAGATAACTAAAAGCTATGGATGTTGATTTTTTTGACCTAAATAACATAAAAAAATAATTAATATTAAAATATCCAATAACTTATAAATTTAAAAACTTTTCCATCTCACCTAAAATGCTTGTTAGCAAAAATAATATATTGTTCCCAATCATAATCTGTTACGTCATGTTTCCCTTCTCTCAAATGGTATCCAACAGATCCATGAAATGAGGTATTAGTTGGTGGCAATTTGTCAATACCAATTCCTTTTTTTCCATAAATATTATATATCAATGATGCTTCTTTAGCTGCCAAAAATTCACCCTCGGGATCTGCCCAAGAATCATCACTAGCGCTAGCAACATATACTGGTCTTGGAGCAATAAGGGCAATTAACATATGTTGATCAACCTTAAGGCTTGATTCATTTTCATTAAAATTATGAAAATTCTTAGCAAACCAGTGAGGGAAGTTAGTATTTATGTCTAAAATCTTTTCGCCTATTCTTCTTCTTGAAATTGCTGCTCCACCACATCCTGAATTATTAGAAATCACCATACCAAATCGTAAATCAGTTGCTCCTGCCCATAAAGCAGTTTTTCCAAGACGAGAATGCCCAAAAAGTATTACCTTTTTTGGATCAATTAATTCCTCTGTTTCTAAATAATCCATTATCCTTGACATTCCCCATGCCCAAGCTGATATAGAACCCCATTCATTTTTGGTGGGTTTAATCTGTCCAGGCTTGTATAAAAGTGAATGTATACCATCTGAGAAATCATTTTTATCTGGATCAACATTATTATAATCAATTGTAGCTAATCCATATCCGGAATCAATTATTTTGTTTATAGCCCACCTAGACTCTCGGCTACCTCTTTTATTTTCTCTAATCTCTTCATGTTTTTCATTAGTCAATTCATTTTCTTTATTTCCATAGATTAAAATTGAAGGGTCATTGTTTACAGAGTGATTTCCTTCAAAATTATATGCTAAAAAAACTGGAGATTTAGTTTTTTTATTTGGAAGATAAATCAACAAGGTCATAATTACTGATTTTTTTCCTTTTTTAAAAATTAAGTTCACCTGCTTGCGAATAGCTTTACCCCCTAATGCGTTTTTATCAAAATCTAAGACCTCAACTTCATGGAAATTTAGTTCACCAGGTACAATACCATAAATATTATTAGCAAAATATGAATATATTTCTTCACGTCTAAAATTTTCCCATTCTCTAGCAGTGCTAATTTTTTTCCCACTATTTGAAATTAATAGCTTGGGTAATATGTATGATATTAAATCATTTTCATTTGCATTATTTTCTGTGTTCCCTTGAGCTGAAAGCTTAAAAATAAAAATAAAACAAATAAGACTTAAAAGTATTTTTTTAACCATAAGTTAGTTGTTGATCAATCTAAATATACAAAATTAACATAGAGGAAGGGACCCGAACCTTTTATATTAAAATAATACAATTCGTAATTAAGTTACTTACAAGATATAAAAAAAGGATAACTAAAAACCAACAAATCCAACACCTAAAAAAAGGGTAAGTTTAGGTGTTAATTGCAAAGAGAAGAGTGTGTTACGGACGTTTCAGAATATGTTTTTACAGAACCATCATCCTGAGTTACTTTAATAGAACGTACAGTACAAGTTGGGGTATTACACACTTCTCTATAAAAGTAATTACTGGATATAGCATTCCCCTCCTCGTCAGTGTAACTTATTTTGATTTCTAAATCTTTTGGATCGTTTACTAAAATTTCAGCACTAAAGTTATAACCATCATCTGTATTAGAACCCCTTTTTACAGAATCGCAATAAGTATCAAGATCAGGGTAGTACACTTCAACCTCTTTCAAAAATATATCTGAATCGTAAAAAAAGATATACTGGTCCGAAATTTCACCAGAATAAACGAAACCAGTTCCATCGTATTTTGTAAGAAACGCTTCAAAAGATACAAGACCATCTTTCCCTTTGGTACAAGACAAAACAAAAAATAGTGAAGTAAGCAGTAATAATTTTTTCATAAAATTTCTTAATTAAGTTGCGAATATAGTAAATAATATTTAGCGGTTCGAGTCCAGTTTGGATCCGAACCTTTTTATAATAAAATAATATAGAAATACTACATGTCGTATAGTCTATTTTCAATATCATTTCAATGAATCACCAACCATATATGTTATGCCATTTGAAAAAGGACATAACTTAGCTACTGGTAGACCAAAAGGAACACCAAATATAATTACAAATGAACTACGAAATCTCTGTAAAGAAACACTACAGGAGGAGATTATATGGTTTATAGAAAACAAAGATCAATTTGATCCTCATATTAGATTACAAGCCATGTTTAAATTGGCAAGTTTTGTTTTACCAAAAGTTGTAAGTATTAATTCTGATAAGGGTGAACCTTTTGACTTGAATTTTTAATTT
>CESO01024242.1_pt1 | contig 28181 bp, 26 predicted proteins | sample 356341 | NCBI WGS metagenome assembly CESO01 (sample SAMEA2621812, study PRJEB7988) | marine metagenome | biome: marine biome (ENVO:00000447); feature: deep chlorophyll maximum layer (ENVO:xxxxxxxx); material: "saline water (ENVO:00002010), including plankton (ENVO:xxxxxxxx)" | depth 35 m | reverse complement strand
GATTGGTTTAATATAGCGGCATATGAAAATGTAAATGTTTTAGAGGTTGAAGATAAGATCAAGACAACTTTAAAAAGAATTCATAGGGTTTCACCTGACGATAAGAGGGCTTTTGGATCATTTAATTTAGGAGAAATATTTAATAAAATAGTTGGATTCGCAAAGGGGATGACTTTTTTATCTTTAATTGTTGGTATTGCAACTATTCTTGCTGGAGTAATTGGAATAGGTAATATTTTACTTATATCAGTTAAGGAGAGAACTAAAGAACTAGGTGTAAGAAGGGCATTAGGTGCAACTCCAAATGAAATTAGAGGGCAAATATTATTAGAAAGTGTTTTTTTAACAATAATTGCTGGAATAATTGGTGTAATTTTAGGGTCATTTATATTAGCTGGGATTAATTATTTCACTTTAGATCTCGATGATTACCCATATACTAATCCAACTGTCCCAATATCATTTATATCAATTGCACTATTTATAATGATTTCACTTGGAACTTTAATAGGATTAATTCCTGCTCAAAGAGCTGTTAGTATAAAACCAATAGAGGCATTAAGGGAAGAATAATAAATTTATAATTAAATTAAAATGAAAATATTAAAATATATAGCGATTTCACTATTAGTTGGTGGAATATTATTTGCAGCTGCTTACTTTATTAAGACAAATAGTAAGCCAAAAATATCATTTGAAACTGAAAAGGCTAAGTTAAGAAACATTGAAATGAAAACAGTTGCAACTGGAAAAGTGATTCCTGAAGATGAGATTGAAATAAAGCCTCAAATTTCAGGTATACTTGACGAACTTTATGTTGAGGAGGGGGATTTAGTTAAAAATGGGGATCTACTTGCTAAAATTAAAGTTGTTCCAAACGAACAGTCTTTAAATTCATCAAAAGGAAGACTTGATAGAGCTCGAATAGTTTTAAAGAATGCTGAAATTGATTACGATAGAAATCTTGATTTATTTAATAAAAAAGTTATTAGCAAAAAAGAAATGGAGACAGTTCAACTAAATTATGATCAAGCAAGTCAAGAAGTTTCTAATGCTTTTTCTGATTTACAAATAATAAAATTAGGATCTGTAGGAGGATCTTCGGTTGCTAATACAAATATTAGATCCACTGTTGACGGTACTATTCTTGAAATACCAGTTAAAGAAGGACAGCAAGTTACTGAAAGTAATAATTTTAACCCTGGAACAACAATTGCAACAATAGCAGATTTAAATATTATGATATTTGAAGGAAAAGTTGATGAATCGGAAGTAGGCAAATTAAAAATCGGAATGCCCTTAGAAGTAACTTTAGGTGCCATTCAGGATCAAAAATTCAATGCTGATTTAAGATTTGTGGCACCCAAAGGTAATGAGGAAAGTGGTGCAGTAAAATTCAAAATAGAAGGGGATGTATATCTAGACTCGCTTTCATTTATAAGGGCAGGATATAGTGCAAATGCCTCATTAATATTAGAGAAAAAAGATAGCGTTTTATCTATTTCAGAATCTTTACTTCAGTTTGATAGGATAAGCGGTGAAAGTTATGTTGAAATTGAGATTGGAGATCAAAAATTCGAAAGGAAAAATATAAAAATGGGAATTTCTGATGGTATTAATGTTGAAATTATTTCTGGAATTGATATGCAAGATGAAATAAAAATTTGGAATAAAACTGAACCTTTTAAAGGCGAAGATGAAAATAATGATTCCAGACCTGGTAGAAAATAAAAAGATAAATTTATCCTAATGAAAATTAATTTAAAATTTAATGTTTGGCTTATAATTTTGATTTTAAGCAATAAAGTAATTTTTGGTCAAGATAAATATTGGACTCTTGAGCAATGTGTAACTCGTGCTTTTGAAAATAATATTACGATCAAACAAAGTCAGCTTCAACTTGAAAATTCAAATCTTGAAAAAAGTTCAGCTGTCGCAAATTTTTTCCCTAATGTTAATGCTTCTTTAAATCACTCTTGGAATTATGGATTGAATCAAAATATTACTACAGGTATTTTAGAAAATATAACCACACAATTTTCTTCTATGGCAGTAAATTTTGGAGTAGACGTATATAATGGCCTACAAAATGTTAGAAGACTTCATAGAGCTAATCTTTCTATTATTGCTAATGAATACAATATTGAAGACATAAAGGATGATATAGGTTTATTGGTTGCAAATGCATACTTGCAGATAATGTTTAATAGAGAAATATTAACTGTTCAGAAACAACAATTAGAAATTACAATAGAACAATTAGAAAGAACAAAAGCTCTAGTCCAAGCTGGAATAATTGTTGAAGGAGATTTGTTTGATATCGAAGCATCGTTAGCTAACCAACAGCAAACTTTAATTCAAGCTGAAAATGCATATAGAATAACTAAAATTAATTTAGCTCAATTATTATTAATTACTGATTATGAAAACTTTGAAATATCTAATGAAAATTATGATGTCCCCTTTTCTCAAATTTTAGATGAAAGTCCTAAAGATATTTTTATTAAAGCTTTAAGCCACAGAAATGATATAAAGCGTGCAATAACAAATCTTGAGATTGCTGAAACTGATATTGAAATTTCTAAAGGGGCGCTTCAACCCTCTATATCAGCATTTTATGGTTACAGTTCAAGAATTTCATATAGCGATAGAATAGAAAGGAGTGGAGAATTCAACTCAGTGCCTATTGGATATTTGTCAACCACAGGAGAACCTGTTTTAACTGATGTTGAAAAAACAAAAGTAGTTGGACCAATGTCAATTACAGATCAGCTAAATATGAATGATGGTCATAACTTTGGTTTACAATTAAGTATCCCTATTTTTAATAGATTAATAGCCAAAAATAATGTTAAGAGAAATTTAATCAATCTTGATATAGTTAAAAATCAATTTGAACAAGACAAATTAGATTTAGAAAATACTATTAATCAATCTTATAATAACACTAGTGCTGCATATAAGTTTTATCAAGCCACAAAAAAAACTGTTCTTGCTAGATCAGATTCATATAAAAACGCAAAAAATAAATTTGAAGCTGGCGTAATTAACTCTTATGAATTTTCTCAAATTAAACAACAATATGAAAGTTCTGTTTCAGATGAGGTAAGAGCAAAGTATGATTATATTTTTAAATTAAAAGTTTTAGAATTTTATTTTGGATTGAAACTAGAAATTTAGGTTAAATAAAAATGGCTCTTATTTTAAATATTGAATCTTCAACTAGTAATTGCTCTGTTTCACTTTCTAAAAACGGTAATTTAATTCACTTTATTGAAAAAAATGATCCAGAATTCAGTCAAAGTGATAACCTTCATTTATATATTAAAAAGCTATTGAGTGATTGTGATATCAGTATCAACAGTTTAGATGCTATATCAATTAGTAAAGGTCCAGGATCATATACAGGTTTAAGAATTGGAGTGGCTACTGCTAAAGGAATATGTTTTTCATGTGATTTACCTTTAATTTCTATTAACACATTAGAAATTTTAGCAGCAGCATATATTCCTGAAAATGAAACAAATATTATTGCTCTTTTAGATGCTAGAAGGATGGAAGTTTACTCAATGTTTTTAAATAGTAATCATGAAGTAATGGTTCCAACAAAAGCAGAAATTATTAATATAAATTCATTTAAAGATTTTATTAAAATTTCAAAAAAAGTTGTCATTATAGGAAATGGAGCTCAAAAGTGCAAAAAGGTTTTAATATCAGGTAAGATTTTTTATCCGAATGAACCCTTATTTCCATCATCAAAATTTATGTGTAAAAAGTCTGAAGAAAACTTTAAAAAAGAAAATTTTGAAGACATTGCATATTTTGAACCGTTTTATCTCAAAGACTTCTATACTTCAGCAAAAAAAAATTAGCCATTAACAGCGTTTACCTTTAATATTTTTCCCGGCAACATTTCTTTAAGCATATTTTCTATACCATTTTTAAGAGTGAATGTGGACGAGGGACAACCGCTACATGCACCCTGAAGAATTACATTAACAGATTTGTCTTCTTTTTTGTAGGATTCAAATAATATATTACCCCCGTCAGAGGCAACAGCAGGTTTTACGTATTCCTCAATTATAGAAATAATTTTTTTTGAAACATCATCTAAGGATTTATTATCTTCAGAAGCTTTGGATTTTTTATCAGTATAATTTTTATTTTTAGGATTTACAATTAAATTGTTATTCTCTAAAAAAGAACGAATAAATTCCCTGATTTCCATAACGGAATCCTCCCAAATAAGTTTTTCATTTTTAGTGATAGATATGTAGTTTTCACTTATGAAAACTTCTTTAATATCAAATTTTTTATATAATGCATAAGCAACAGGAGATTTTTTTTTAAACTGACTTATATCTTTATATTCGTATATATCATCAACTAATTTTTTGTTAGCTACAAATTTTATAACATTTGGATTTGGAGTGCTTTCAGCATAAATTGAAATAGGGCTTTTTTCAGTTAAATTTTCATTATTTAATATAATGCCTCCATCTTTAAGGAAATTTTGGATTTCAATAGCAACTTCTTCAATTACATCCTCCCATTTTAATATATCAAACTTTTCAAGCTCTATACTATCTGAGTTTAGTTTAACTGATTTAACAAATGGCAAATAAAACATTTTTTGAACAAGTTTAGAATTACTAGCATCATCAATTGAATTATAGACTATTGATTTATCAATTATTAATTTAGAAGCAAAAGAAAATTTTGCAATTGTTTTATCTTTATTTAAATAATATTTTACTTTATAATTTCCCATTAATTTTTTAACAAAAATAATGAATTACTTAAATAGATAAAGGTTATTTTTAAATTATAATTTTTCAATAATACAAAAATGATAATTAAATCGGTTAGAGGTTTTAAACCTATGTATGGAGATGATTGTTTTTTTGCTGAAAATTCTGTTTTAATAGGCGATGTGATTATGGGGAATAATTGTTCAATATGGTATTCAGCTGTTGTAAGAGGTGATGTGAATGCTATTAAAATTGGAGATAGAGTTAATATTCAGGATGGAGCAGTAATTCATGGAACTTATTTAAAAGCCAATACAGAAATCGGTAATGATGTTTCAATTGGTCATAATGCAATAGTTCATGGTTGTAAAATAGAAAATAGTGTTCTTATTGGGATGGGAAGTATAGTAATGGATAATAGTATTATTGAATCAAATTCAATAGTTGCAGCAGGCAGCGTTGTTCTAGAAAATACTCATATAAAAGCTGGATCAATTTTCGCCGGTGTTCCAGCAAAAAAAATAAAAAATATCAGTGAAGAACTAAAAAAGAATGAAATTGAGAGAATAGCATCAAGTTATATTAAATATTCAAATTGGTATAAAGATTTTACAAAATAATTTTCTTAAAAATTTGGTCTTTTAAAAAATAATTAATTTTTAAGGATTCTCCAGTTTGAAAAAATAAATCTAATTTATTTTTTTGTTCAATACTTAATAATTTGTGTTGAATCAGAATTCTTTTAGTTTGTTCAGCAACAGCAATACCAGTATCTACAATTTTCATTTTATTTTTTAAAACTTTATTAAGGACTGGAATTAAATGAGGATAATGAGTACATCCTAAAACTAAATGGTCTGCGTTTTTTTCTATCATTGGAGCTATATATGAGTTTAATATTTTTTTAGTTTTTAATTCATTTATTTTATTATTTTCAATTATTTCAATTAAGCCGACACCTTCTTTTTCAATTATTTTAATGTTCGAATTATACACTTTAATTGATTTAGAAAATAATGAACTTGACAAGGTGCCTTTAGTTGCTAAAACTCCTATTACTCCAGATTTACTATTTAATGATGCTGGTTTGATCCCAGGTTCAATTCCAATCAGTGGAGTAACGAACTCTTTACGTAAATTAGTTATTACATTTGTTGTAATTGTATTACAAGCAACTATTATTAATTTACAGTTTAGAGAAATTAATTTTTTTATTATTTTCTTACTTCTTGAATTGATGTTTGAAAGTGATAAATTTCCGTAAGGTGAAAATAGATTGTCAGCTATATAAATAATTTTTTCATTTGGAAGATTTTTTTTGATGTGAGTTAAAACAGTAAGCCCACCAACACCTGAATCAAAAATACCTATAGGCGAAGAAGATTTTTTTTCATTCATAATAAAAAAAACTGCCAGATAGGCAGTTTAGTACATAAATTAAAAAAAAATGAAATTAAAAACCTAATTCATTTTTAACTTCATTCATTAAGTCTTTTCCTTTAGCCATTATAACACTTCCTCCAGCACTAGAGTCTAAGACATAATCGAAACCCTGAGATGAAGCTACTTTTTCAATTGCTGCTTTAGCTTTCTCATATAATGGTTTCATCATTTCTACTTGTTTCTTTTGTAAATCTTCTGTAGCAGTTTGTCTAAAGGATTGAATATTTCGCTGCATACTTTCAAGTTCTTGTTCTCTAGCTTGATTAGTTAATGGATTTTGATTTTCCCTATCAGCAGAATATGACTGAGCTTTAGTTTGAAACTCTTTATAAGTGTTTTCTATTTCCGTAGTGTAAGTTTTCTCTAATTGTGCTAATTCTTTTTGTTTCGCAATAACTTCAGGCATTTCACTAATAAGTTTTTGAGTATCAATATGAGCAACTTTTGATTGAGCAAATGAAAAGCTTAAGCTTAAAAATAGGGATAATGTAATTAAAAATTTTAATTTTTTCATGTTATTGTATTTAACTTTTTTATTTCTTTTTTTGTTTTATTTTTCTTTCTTCAATTAACTTTTTTCTTTCTTTATTTCTCTGTTGAATTGAAATTTTTCTTAAAACGAGATCGCTAATATCGTAATTTTTTACGGAATATAACATAATTAATTCAGAAGATCTGTCAAATATAAAGTCATATTTTCTTTCAACTGCTATTTCTCTTACTGCCGTAAGAACTTGATCTTGAATCGGTTTAATTAATCTTAATCTCTGTTTTACAAGATCTCCATTCAATCCAAACCTTCTCTCTTGTAATGAAACTATAGATTTGGCAAAATCGCTGATTTCATCATTTCTATCTTCAATTAATTCAGGAGTTAAGAGTACTTTTTCTAAATTTAACTCATCTTGATATTTTTTTAATTGCAGTTTTTTTAGCTCGATTTCGTTTTGCCAGCTTATAATTCTTTCATCAATAAGTTTTTGAGCTATTTTGTATTCATCAATATTCCCTAAAATCGTTTTCATGTCTATGTAACCAATTCTTGTGCTTTTTTGAGAAAAGGAACTTTCTATAGTTAAGAAAAATAGAATTGATATTAAAAAATAATTTTTCATTTCTAAAATTGTTGACCGATTATAAAATGGGTTTCCCAACCATTTGGAGTCGATATTAAATCATTAGGGTTATCAAAACCATATCCAAAATCAATCCCAAGTAAGCCAAAAGCTGGCATAAATATTCTCACACCAAAACCACCTGATCTTTTAGAATTAAATGGATTAAAATCTTTAAAACTATCATATCCTTTTCCTGATTCAAGAAAACTTAAAGCATATATTGAAGCGGCAGGTTTTAATGAAATAGGATATCTAAGTTCAAAAGTGAATTTATTATATAATAAAGAGCCATTATTACTAGACAAAGATTGATTTTCGTAACCTCTAAGTGCAATATTTTCTCTTCCATCAAGTGAGTAATTCATCATTCCATCTCCCCCAAGATAAAACCTTTCAAAAGGAATTTCACCTCTATCTTTATTATAGGTGCCTAAAAATCCAAAATCTGCTTGTGTCTTTAAAACTAATTTGTCAAAAATATTTGTATACCATGCTCCTGAAAATTTAATTTTATAAAATTCTAGCCATTTAAATTTTTCTTGATCTATCAAAGCATTATCTGGAACTGGAACACCGTTAATTATAGTTTGAAATTCTTTTTCCTCTCCAAGATTTGAATAATCTCTTCCTGATATAAGTGAAAATGGTGGAGTAAGTTTGGCGCTAATTGTAAAAGTTGAACCCCCAATAGGGAATACAGGGTTTGTATAAGTGTTATTCCTACTTAAGGCTATTGTGTATGCAATATTATTTGATTCTCCATCTCCAAAAGTAAATAATCCAGTGAAATAGTTATTTAAATTATAGTATTGGTAAGAAATTGACTGAGACAAGGTAAAATAATCGTCAGGGACTCGAAGTCTTCTTGCTAAGCCAATTGAAATACTGCTTATTTCAAAAAATTGACTTTTATCAGCTCTGCCAGTGAAATAATCATATCTGTATTGAGTTGTTCTTGAGAGGGATGTAGATAATTGAACTGGTTGTCTTCCACCAAGCCATGGTTCAGAAAAAGAGAAGCTCGTTGTAGTATAAAATTGACTAGCTTGTAATCTTAGGCTCAAGGATTGACCGTCACCAGCAGGTATAGGAGTATAAGCCTCTTTATTGAAAAGATTCCTCATTGAAAAGTTACCAAAAGAAAGACCTAAAGTGCCAATAAACCCACCACCACCGTAACCACCTTGCAATTCAATTTGACTACCACTCGTTTCTTCAAGTCCAAATTCAATATCAACTGTTCCTTCATTTGGATTAACGTTTTTAAAATCTGGTTTTATATTTTCTGCATCAAAAAAACCTAGTTGCCCTAACTCTCTCACCGTTCTCACAACTTGATCTTTACTATAAAGTTCTCCTGGTTTGGTTCTTAATTCTCGGTATATCACATGATCATTTGTTCTATCATTACCAGCAACTGAAATTTTATTAAAATTTGCTAATTTTCCTTCTGTTACTCTTATTTCAAAATTAATCGTATCATTTTCTGCACTAACTTCAACAGCATTTATATTTGAAAAAAGATAACCATTATTTTGATAAAGATTAGTAATGTCCTCTCCGTCTGGTTTAGTTTCATCAGCTATCCTTTTTTTAAGAAGCACACCATTGTATATTTCCCCTTTATTAATTCCTAGGACTCTTTGAAGTTGATTATCTGTATAAGCAGAATTCCCAATAAATTTTATATCACCAAATCTGTATTGATTCCCTTCTTCAAAACTCATTTTTATTTTAAGAGTATTGTTTTTATTAACAATCACGGTATCATTTATTATCCTTGCATCTCTATATCCTTTTTCTTTATAATAGTCAACTATTTTTTCTAAATCCTCAATATAATCTTCCTCAATAAATTTCGACTTTTTCCAAAACCTTAAAACATTTTTTATTTTAGTGTTTTTCATTTTCTTTCTTAATTTATAGGACTTTATTTTTTTATTACCTGTAAACTCAAATGAATTTATTTTTACTCTATTTCCTTTATCAATATTTATTAAAAGATTAAATCTATTATTTCCAATTGTGTCAGGTTTAGTGTCTAAATACACTTTAGTATTTAAATATCCTTCTTTTTGATATTTTGAAATTATGTAGTTTTTGGTATTTGTTAAAAAACTTTCAGATAGTTTTTTACCTGGTTTTAAATCTGTGTCATCTTTAATACTTTGGATTTTATTTTTTTTTATACCTTGAACTTTTACATTTGAAAGAGTTGGTAATTCTTTGATTTCTATTTCAATTGATATTTTATTTCCATCAACTTTTGTTGCATAAAAATTGATATCACTAAAAAGTTCTAATTTCCACAATTTTCGAATTATTAGTCCAGTTTCTTCACCAGGCAAAAATATTTTTTGGCCAAGTTTAAGACCGCTATAGGATATAACTGTCTGGTTGTTGAAATTCTTTAGACCTTTAATAGATATTGAATCAAGAATATATTCTTTCCCTGAAACGAAACCTTCAACTTGAGAAAAGACGTTAATACTATAAATACAAAAAAACATGATCATAATAATTTTAATCGATGTTTTTTTAGAAGTAATATTATTAAATTTGATCACTTGTTTTTCCAAATCTTCTTTCTCTATTTTGATAACTTATAATTGCGTCATGTAAGCATTTTTCATTAAAATCCGGCCAAAGCACATTTGAAAAATAAAGCTCAGCGTATGCTATTTTCCATAGTAAAAAATTACTTATTCTTTGTTCTCCACTTGTTCTAATTAATAAATCTACATCAGGTAAATTTCGAGTGTAAAGATGATTATTAATTATTAATTCATCAATTTTTTTTGGTGAAATTATATTATTTTTAACTTTTTCCAAAAGTAATTTAAAAGCATTGGATATATCTTCTTTTCCTCCATAGTTAATTGCAACCGTTAAAGTTAATTTATTGTTGTTTTTAGTTTTATTTACGGTTTTAATTAAATTTGATTTTACATTTTCGGGGAGTTTTTCTAAATCGCCTATTGTTTCCAATTTAATTTTATTCTCCATCATCGTTTTTAATTCTTTTTTAAGAACTAAAACAATTAAGCTCATTATTGTGGAAATTTCTTTCTTTGGTCTCTTCCAATTTTCAGTTGAAAATGCAAAAAGGGTTAAATATGAAATATTCAATCTTGCACTTTCTTCAATAAGTTTTTTTAAAGCTTTTACTCCGTTTTGGTGACCAAACAATCTGTTTTTACCTTTTTTTTTCGCCCATCTGCCATTTCCATCCATTATAACGGCAATATGTTTTGGTATATTTTTATGATCGATTTCCATCATTTTTCTTTACAATAACAAGGCATTCTGCCGAAAGTATAACTGAATGTAATTCCACTAAAAGTGTACCAATCTTTATTTGATAATTCTCCAAATTTAAGATCTTTATTGTCAGAAAATTCTTTTATAGGATTACTGGAATCAATATTATCTGTAAAAGTATATCTAAAGCCAAATTCAACACCAATAACAAAATCAGAAGAAATATTAGTTTTTAAACCTAAAATAATTGGTAAAGCAAAATTCAATTCTTCATCATATTTTTCAGCAATTTTTGAACTAAAATTCATTTTTAAAAGTGAATATTTAAAGTAATTAATCCCAGTATAAATATATGGTGAATAATACATTTGTTCATCATGAAGATTGAAATCAAAAAAATTAAATTCAATTCCAGCTGAAAACTCTTGAATATTATTTTTAAAACTAAGCCCTCTAGAAATTCTATTAATATCTTTACTTTTAGTGTCTGAACCTTCTAATCTAGATGATTTAAAACTAGCTCGCAATGAATACCTTGTAGTAATATTCCATTTATATAATAATCCAAAAGAAGTTGAACTAGGCTTAATAAATTCTGTACCTCCAATGTCACCTATAAAGTTACTGCCTCCAACAAATAAGCCAAATTCGTGCATTTGTGAGTTAGAAAAATTTAATGAAAATATTAAAATAATCCAACATAAGAATCTTTTCATTTGATTAAGGGACAGCTAATATAAAAAAACACATTTGAACACAAACTTTAAGTAAGTATAATTAAAACTGATTTTTATTAGAATTATTGTTTAATTCCTTGTATCTAATCCCCAAAAAAACTTTTCTCTTAAAGTATTAATAAATGAATTATCATCTAACTCAACAGTATATATGTAAAATGGCGCTTTTTTTATTAAAATCTCTGTCTCTGAGGGTAAAGTTAAAATTCTTGAATCCAAAGAAATTAGATGTTCTTTAGCTCTTCCCGTGACTTGGAGCTTTATTTCATTATCATCATTAATTATTAATGGTCTAATATTGATGTTGTGAGGTGCAATTGGAGTTAAAACAAAGCTAGAAGTTTGAGGGGTCATTATTGGACCTCCACTACTTAGAGAATAACCCGTTGAACCAGTTGGAGTTGCAATTATCAATCCATCTGCCCAAAATGTTGTTAAAGGTAAGTCATTTAAAAATGATGAGATACTGATTAGAGAAGCAGTATTTTTTCTACTGACACTAATTTCATTTAGTGCAAAATTAAAATCAAATATATTTTCATTTAATCCAGGAATTGATACTTCTAATAAAGATCTTCTTATAATTGAATATTTTGAATTAATTAATTGATTTATCCCTGATTTTAGTGATTCTTTTTGAAGACTAGTTAAGAAGCCTAATCTACCCGTATTAATTCCTAAAATTGGTATATTACTGTCTTGTGTTTTTGTTACAGAGTGGAGCATAGATCCATCTCCGCCGATTGAAAATACAAAATCAAAATCGGAATTAATTTTATCAAATATTTTTATTTTTTTAGAGACTTCCATGATTTTAGTGTACTTTTCTAATTCTGAATCAATGAAAACATCAATTTCCATGGATGAAAGATGTTTAATTACTTTAATAGTATAATTTAAAGACGGAGAGTCATTGAATGGACAAATTACAGCTATTTTCATAAAATATTTTAGACTAAATTACAAAAACAATACAATGGAGTATTATCTAATTAAAATTTATTTTTAAATGAGGGTATAATTGAATTAATTAGCATTTAATTTGTAAAAAAAAGTCTAATGATTAAATTGAGTGTTAACATAAATAAAATTGCAACTTTAAGAAATGCAAGAGGTGAAAATCAACCAGATTTGTTAAAGGTGGCAAAAGATATTCAAAAATTTGGAGCGAATGGAATTACGATTCATCCTAGGCCTGATCAAAGGCATATCAAATTTAATGATGTTTTTGAATTAAAAAATGTGATTAAAACAGAATTTAATATTGAAGGGAATCCATCTCTAGACTTTTTGAGGTTAGTAAAAAAAATTTTACCAGATCAGGTAACCCTTGTACCTGACTCAGAAAAGGTTATTACCTCAGATTCTGGTTGGGATACGGTTTCTAATAAATTTTTTTTAATTGATGTAATAAATGAACTAAAGGAATTAGGAATAAGAACATCAATTTTTGTTGACCCTGAACAAAAAATGATTGATGGAGCATTAGAGTCAGGTGCTGATAGGATTGAGTTGTACACTAAAAGTTTCGCGGATTTATACCCAATTAATCCAAAAAAAGCGATTCAAAGATATATTATTGCTTCTGATCACGCTAATAATATTGGGATTGGAATTAATGCTGGTCATGATTTGAGTTTAGAAAATATTGAGTTTTTTTCAAAGAATATTAAAAACTTAAAAGAAGTTTCTATTGGTCACGCATTAATATGTGAATCTTTATATTTTGGTTTTGATAATATTATTAAAAAATATTTGAAAAAATTAGTTTAATGAAAATTTTAAACTCAAAAATTATAGGTGATTCAGGAAAGCATATTATTATTTTACATGGGTTATTTGGAATGGGTGAAAATTGGAATTCAGTTGCGTTAAATTTATCAAATTATGGATTTTCAATTCATCTCGTAGATCAGAGAAATCATGGTAAAAGTTTTTGGAATGACAAAATTAGCTATAAAATAATGTCTAATGATTTATTAGAATATTGTAATTATTATAAAATTAAGAATGCCATCCTCATTGGTCATTCAATGGGAGGAAAAACCGCGATGAAGTTTGCTCTAGAATTTCCAAGTAAAGTTTTGAAATTAATCGTTGTAGATATTTCACCAAAAAAATATAACCCAAGTCATAAAGAAATCATTGATGGATTACTTAAAATAAATTTAAATAAAGTTAATTCAAGAATTGAATTTGATAATCAATTAATTAAGTTTATTCCAGAAATTGGAATTAGACAATTCTTGATGAAAAATTTGTATAGATTTTCGGAAAATAAATTTGCTTTAAGATTTAATATAAAAACTATTTCAAATAAAATAAATAATTATTATGATGAAATTTTAAGTGATAACAAATATTTAAAAGAAACAATTTTTATCAAAGGGGAATTATCGAATTACATTAAGTTAAAAGATTTAAAGTATATTAAAAAGTTTTTCCCAATTGCTAAAATTGAAGTTGTTCCAAATTCTGGTCATTGGGTTCACTCAGAAAAAAAAGACTATTTCCTTAATTTGGTTTTAAATTTTTTGAAAAATTAGAATTTCACATCAAATGTATTTTATGTGATAAAAAAAATTAAAATTTATTGCACTCTATATATATATTATTTTTGTGTTTATGATTAAAAAATTAAAAATCCGATCTGCTTTGAAAGATGATATGTCTTCAGTTTATAATTTAATAAATGAGCTAGCAAAATTTGAAAGAAATCCTGATCAAGTTATTATTTCAGTAAATGATTTAAAAAAGCATGGATTTGGTAAAAATCCTTTATTTAAGTGTATTGTTGCTGAAATAGAAAATCAGATTGTTGGAATGGCATTATTTTATCCAAGATATTCAACTTGGAGAGGACCTACTATTCATCTTGAAGATTTGATTGTAAAAGAAAAATGGAAATCCAATGGAATTGGAAGGGCATTATATAAAGAATTTATACAATATGCATTTAGTCAAAAAGTAAGAAGAGTGGAATGGGTAGTTTTAGATTGGAATAAAAATGCAATCGATTTCTATAATATTAGTGGAGCAAAAGTTCTTCAAGATTGGAGAACTGTTCAAATGGATTATGAAACCATGGATAAGTATTTGAAAAATATAAATTAAATGAAAGTTTATAAGTTTGGTGGGGCATCTATTAAAAATGCAAATGGAATAAAAAATGTAGTTAAAATTTTAAAAAAATTTGGAACAGATGATATTTTAATTATTGTCTCCGCTACAGGGAAAACAACAAATTCTCTTGAAAAAGTTGTAAAAGATTATATTGAAAAATCTGACAACCTAAAAAAAAGTTTAGCTAAAGTTTTAATGGATCACTTAGAGATAACTAGAGATCTATTTGGGGATAAAAGTAAATCTTTCTCAAAAATAATTATTGATTTAATTAAAAAACTAGAAAATTTTTTAATTACCAATAAATCAGAAAATTATAATTTCATTTATGATCAAGTAGTTAGTTTTGGAGAATTAATTTCGAGTAATATAATAAATCAATATCTAAATTTTACTGGGATTGAATGTGAATTGCTTGACGCAAGGACTTGTATTAAGACAGACAGTTATTATAGGGATGCAAATTTAAATTGGGAGTTTACTCAGAAAAAAGTCATTAACAGTATTAAGCCAAAAAAACTATATGTAACTCAAGGATTTATTGGAAGTGATAATAATAATTTTACCACAACCCTTGGAAGGGAAGGGTCGGATTATTCTGCAGCAATTTTTGGGTATATATTAAATGTCAATGAAGTAACTATATGGAAAGACGTAAATGGAGTTCTTAATGCAGATCCAAGATATTTCAAAAAAACTGAATTATTAGATAATATTTCCTATACTGAGGCAATTGAACTTGCATTTTATGGAGCATCAGTTATACATCCAAAAACATTACAGCCTCTTCAAAGAAAAGAAATTCCTTTGAGGGTAAGATCTTTTATTAACTTAAATAAAAAAGGAACTACTGTATCAAAGAGCGATAATTTAATCAAAAATATACCTTGTTACATTATAAAAAAAAATCAAATTCTACTAAGTTTATCTGCTTTAGATTTTTCCTTTATAGTTGAAGAAAATATTAGCTTTATTTTTTCTGAACTTCACAAATATCAAATGAGAGTTGAATTAATTCAAAATTCTGCAATAAGTTTCTCAGTTTGCATTAATGATAAATATAACCGTTTAGAGGGCTTATTAATTAGTCTAAAGTCAAAATTTAAAATAAAAGTTTTTAATGAAGTTACTTTATATACTATCAGAAATTTTGATTTAAATTCTTTAAATTCACTTAACGAAAAAACTTCAAAAATATTAATTGAGCAGAGAACTAAAGAAACATTGCAAGTTGTTCTTGAGAAATGATTTATTAAATCTGTTTTATTTTATTTGAAATTATTTTAGCCAATTTTTTTTCACTTTCTTCGCTAAGTCCGGCAATATGAGGTGTTAAAATAACTTTATTTGAATTAATTAAATAATCTAATTCTTTATTTTTTTTAATGAAGAGTTTTTCAAATGAACTGGCCTCATATTCTAAAACGTCAAGTGCAGCTCCTAAAATTTTTTTATTTTTTAATCCCCAAACTAAATCCTTGGTTTCAATAATTTTTCCTCTTGAAGTATTAATTATCCAAAATTGTTTTTTCATTTTTTTTATAAAAGACTTGTTTATCATTTTTATTGTGGATTTAGTTTGAGGTATATGCAAGCTGACTATGTTGGATCTTTTTGTTAATTCTGATAATTCAACTTGTTTAAATAAATCATTAGATGTGATTTTTTTTATATCATAATAAATTATCTCAGAATTAAATCCTTTTAATTTTTCTGCAAAACTTTTACCCGTGTTGCCAAATCCAATAATACCGATAACTTTTGATTTTAATTCTGTGCCTTTAAAAACCTTTCTTTGCCACTTCCCATTGGAAATACTTTTCTCAGCAATATTTATATTATTTATTAGAGATAATAGCATACCTAAAGCGTGTTCTCCTACCGCATTACAATTACCCTTTGGTGCTGAAATAATTTTAATTTTCAGTGATTTAGCAAAATCAATATCAATATTTTCTGTTCCAGAACCTACTCTGGCAATAAATTTTAATTTTTTTGATTTAATCAAAAACGGTTTGTCAATAGTAAATCTACTTCTAATAATTAGTCCATCGTAGTTATGAATTATTTTTAAAATTTCACTCTTGGTTTTTTTGTAAGCAATTATATTCTCATGACCTTGTTTCTCGAGGTTATTTATTAGTAATGGATTGTTTTTATCTACATGAATTATTTTCATAAAGAAATTTAAAATCCTAAAATTAATTTAGCTAAATAGAAAAATATGAAAATACCAAAAATATCATTTGAAGTAGTAATAAATGGACCTGTAGCTATTGCAGGGTCAATTCCTTTTTTATTTAAAATTATTGGGACAAAAGTTCCAATTAATGCAGAAATGATTATCACTCCCATCAAGGATATTGAAACGGTTAAAGTCAAAGAAATATCCTGATTTATTAAAATACCAAATAGAATTAAAATTGAGGAAAGGAGAAATCCATTAATTAAGCTTAAACTTATTTCTTTTAATAATCTTGACCAAATTGAACCCCTTAATACGTCATTAGCAATTCCTTGGACAATAATTGCAGATGATTGAACACCAACATTTCCTGCCATTGCGGCTATTAATGGAGTGTAAAAAAATAAACTTCTTAACTCTGGACTATTCATAACCTCTTCAAAGTCTTGAAGAATAAAAACACTTCCTAATCCACCAATTAATCCTAAAAATAACCATGGAAATCTTGCCTTGGTTAATTCATAAATTGAATCATTTGCTTCAACATCATTGGATATTCCTGAAGCAAGTTGATAATCTTTTTCTGCTTCTTCTTTCGTTAAGTCAACTACATCATCAATAGTAATTCTTCCCAAGAGTTCTCTTTTTTTATTAATTACTGGAATTGCTTCTAAATCATATTTGAACATTATTTTTGCTACTTGATCAACTTCTTGATCCACAAACACATAATCCACTTTTGGAATGTAAATATCTTTAATCTTTGCCTTTGAATTAGCAGTTAGTAGATCTTTTAATGATAACCGTCCTAATAGTTTGTTATTAGAATCAACAACATAAATAGAATGGACTCTGTTTATATTTTCTGCTTGTATTCTCATAATATTAAGACATTTTAAAATGCTTAAATTTTCTTGAATTTTCACAAGTTCTTTTGCCATAATTGCTCCTGCAGTATCTTCCTCATAGGTTAAAAGTTCACGAATATCCTTTAGGTGTTCAGTATCTGATATTTTAGATAAAACTTTTTCTTTTCTATCTTCAGGAAGTTCTGCTACAAGGTCAGCTGCATCGTCAGTATTAAGCTTTTGAATTTCGTCTGCAATTTCTGTAGAGGAAAGTTTGTCAAGAATTTTTTCTCTTAAATCTTCATCAATTTCTGCAAGTGCATCTGCAGTTTTATCACTTTCTAATAGTTTAATTATATATGTAGCATTTTCTATAGAAAGTAGCTCAACTATTTCTGCTATATCTGCATAATGAAGTTTACTTAGGTCTTTTTTTAAAAGTCTGTTGTTTTTTCTTTTAACTAAACTTTTAATTTTTTTTATTGATTCTGAATTAATTTCAAATCCTGACATTTTTACTTTCAATTTTTTGAGTTAATTCTATAAAATCTTTATAGTTTAAATTTTCTGGACGTAAATCAAAGATAGTATCTTCAATTAGATTAATGTCCAAATGTAAATTTTTTAAACTATTTTTTATTTTTTTTCTTCTTTGTTGAAAAGAAAGTTTAACAACTTTAAAAAATAAATCCTCATTACATTTAAGTTTAAAATTCTTTCTCCTAGATAATTTAATAACTGCCGATTTAACTTTTGGGGGAGGTGAAAAAACTTTTGGTGAGACTTCAAATAAAAACTCAGTTTCATAAAATGCTTGAGCGATTACTGATATTATACCATATTTTTTTGACCCTTTATTATGGCAAATCCTCTCAGCAACTTCTTTTTGGAACATACCACATAAAAAAGGAATATTATTTCTATGATTAATGACTTTGAATAAAATTTGTGAGGAAATATTGTATGGAAAATTTCCTATTATTCCAATTTGATTTTGATTAATAAATTTTTTCAAATTAAATTTTAGAAAATCATCGTGAATTATATTTTTAATTAAATTTTTAAAATGAATTTTAAGGAATTCAATTGAGTCTTTGTCAATTTCAATTAAATAAATTTTTTTGTTCTTAGGAATAAATTTTGTTAAAACCCCCATGCCTGGACCAATTTCTAGTACTAAGGAGTAATCATCAAAATATAGTTGAGAAACAATTTTTTTTGCAATATTTTCGTCTTTAAGGAAATGTTGACCTAATTTTTTTTTTGGTTTTACTAAAATCATTTTTTAAAATATTTAATTTTTTTAGATTTTAGTAAATCATATCAAAGTTAGTGTATGGTAAAAGTGCTTTAGGTATTCTAATCCCATCTTTTGATTGATTATTTTCAAGAAGAGCAGCTATAACTCTTGGAAGAGCAAGACTGCTGCCGTTAAGAGTGTGTAAAAGTATTTTTTCTCCTTTTTTAGTTTTATATCTTAGTTGTAACCTTTCAGATTGAAAACTTTCAAAATTTGAGACTGAACTGACTTCAAGCCATTTTTTTTGACCAACAGAATAAAGCTCAAAGTCATAAGTTAATGATGAGGTAAAACCAAGGTCACCAGAACAAAGTCTTAAAATTCTTGAAGGCAGTTCAAGTTCTATAAGTATATCTTTAACATGAGATATCATCTTATTAAGGGCATTATCAGATTCTTCAGGTTTAACTATCTCTACAATTTCTACTTTATCAAATTGATGAAGTCTGTTTAGACCTCTTACGTGAGAGCCATAACTTCCCGCTTCTCTTCTAAAACATGGAGTGTAAGAAGTCATTTTTATTGGCAAAGCGTTTTCATTTATTATCTTGTTTCTGTAAATATTTGTTAAAGGGACTTCTGAGGTAGGAATCAGATATAGGTTTTCATTATTTACATGATACATTTGACCTTCTTTATCTGGTAATTGTCCTGTTCCAATTCCTGAAGCTTCATTTACAAGTAATGGAACTTGAATTTCTCTGTACCCAGCTTTCACATTTTTATCAATAAAAAAATTAATTAAAGCTCTTTGAAGCTTTGCCCCTTTATCAATAAATACTGGGAATCCAGCACCAGTTATCTTACTTCCAAGATCAAAATCAATTAAATTATATTTTTTTGCTAATTCCCAATGGGGAATCAAATTTTTCTCTAATTTGTTTATTTTTCCAAATGTTTCAATTTCTTCATTATCTTTTTCTGAAAAACCTTTTTTAACAATAGAGTTAGGGATATTTGGAACTTGGAATCTTAATTCACTTAATTTTTTTTCTATACTATCAAGTTTTTCTTGAAGTAATTTTGTAGTTGTTTTTATTTCAGCAGACTTTAATTTAAAGTTTTCAGCTTTTTTTATGTTTCCTGATTTGAAAAATAATCCAATTTCTTTTGTTAAAGAATTTGCTTCATGAAGTTTAGAATCTAAGTCTTTTTGAGTTTCCCTTCTAATTTTATCAGTTAAAATAATTTCTTCGATTAATCCTAGGTCTTTAAAATTTCTTTTCTCAAGACCTGAAATTACCTCATTTTTGTTCTCTCTTATATAATTTAACTCTAACATAATTTAAAATATTCTTTCACAAAGATATTGATTTAAAATTCTGGGATTCTTTGCTAATGTTAATACATTTAATTTTATCTTTTTTTAGCTGATTTTTTAAAGCATTAAGGGAACTAAATTTAATTTCATCTCTGATTTTTTTAATAATAAAAACTTGAATTTTTAGCTCATAAATATCTCTATTAAAATTAAAAAAATGAATTTCAATTGTTTGATTTTTGCCGTTTAAAGTTGGCCTATTTCCAATATTCATCATTCCCAAATAGTCTGTATTTAGGATATTACATTTAATAATATATACCCCTTTAGCAGGAACAATTTTATGATTTTCCTTTATTTCTAGATTAGCAGTAGGGAAATTAATTTTTCTGCCAATACCATCACCTTTTTTAATATTACCTGATAATATAAAAGGCCTTCCCAAAAATTTATTTACAACATCTAAATTACCTTTTAAAATCTCATTTCTAATTTTAGTAGAACTAATATTGATTTTGTCAATTTCAAATGCCCTGATTTTTTTTACTTTAAAATCATATTTAGGGCCATATTCGATTAGGTCATCTACTGAAGCCTCTCTGTTTTTTCCAAATCTATGGTCAAAACCAATAAAAAGTTTATGGATTTTAAAAATCCTAACTAATATTTCTTGGGTAAACTCTAAGGGCCCAAGTTTTGAAAAAGAAATAGTAAATGGATGAATAACTAAAACATCAACCCCCATTTTTTTTAATATTGATATTTTTTCATCAATTGTATCAATTAATTTAATTGATGTGTCTTTTTGTAAAACAATTCTGGGGTGAGGTGAAAAAGTTAAAACAACTGATAAAAGATTTTTTTTTCTCGATTCTGAAACAAGGTTTTTAATGATTCTTTGATGACCTTGGTGAATACCATCGAAAGTCCCGATAGTTAAAAAACATTTTTTATTTTCTTTATAATTATTAATTCCTTTAATCAGTTTCATCAAAAAGAAGTATATTTAATATTTGTAAAATTAGCTTTTTTTAGTTGCAATTTCTATATTAAAAATGCTTTCCTACAATAATTTTTAATGATAAGTCAATCAATTTGAATTTCAATCAATTTTTGTTTCCTTTTATTTTAATCCTAACGGGATTTTTTTATTCTAATGCTCAGGATTATTGGATGTTATCGAGATTTGATAAATCTGAAATAAAGATTAATTCAAATGTTGAAAAAAATGAAAGACAAATAAATCATGCGGTTTTAAATTTAACAGAAATCAAAAAAAAGTTAAACCAATTAAAATATCCTTTTGCATTCAAATCCAGTGAGGTTTCCGTTTTTTTTCCAAATGAAAATAATCAATTGGAAGAGTTTCACATTTATAAAAATTCAGTTTTATCTAATGAATTAGAAATAAAATATCCTCATATTAAAACTTTTATTGGTTATAGTAATTCAAGATCAAACGTAAAAATAAGAGGGTCTTTTACTGATAATGGGTTGAATGGGATGATCGTTTTACCTGAAGAAATAATTTATATTCAACCAATCAAAAACTCATCTCAAGGGGAACACATATATTACAAAAATAAAAATGAATTATATAATTCATATTCTAGATTAAATTGTTTGTCAGAGAATAAAAGTCAATTTAAACTTTCATACAATAATACAATACAAAAACAGAAGAAAATTATAGAGTTAGATAGAAAAATAAGCGTTTTCAAAATTGCTGTTTCTGCAACGGCTTCTTATACAGAATTTTGGGGAGATAATAATAATGACAATGGGAATAACAAACAAGATGCTTATGCTGCAGTGGTTAGTACAATAAATAGAGTCAATGAGGTTTTTGAAACTGATTTAGGTATTCGACTGGAGTTGGTTTCTAATGATTCTTTGATTTATGATAACCAATTAAATCAGCCATATAGATCGAATTTAAGTAACGAATTACAGGAAACTCTATCAAAAAATATTGGTGAATCTAATTATGATTTAGGGCATCTTTTTGCATACAGTAATATCCCTGATGGCGAGTCTGGCTGCATTGGATGTGTCTGTGTTGATGGTCAAAAAGGAAGGGCTTATTCAACGCACCCTTTTATTGATTTTTCGGGGGGAGGAATATTTTTAAATGACTATTTTGATATTGATTTTGTAGCTCATGAAATAGGTCATCAATTTGGAGCTCACCATACATTTTCATATGAAAATGAAGGAACTGGAGTAAATGTTGAACCTGGCAGTGGTTCAACGATAATGGGATATGCAGGCATTACTGGGGAAAACGATTTGCAAGATCATAGCGATCCTTATTTTCATTATTTGTCAATAAAGGAAATCTCTTCAGTTTTAGAAGTTAAAAATTGTCAAAATATTGAAGATAATACAAACTCTAGTCCACAAGTATTTGCAGGCAATAATACATTTATTCCTGTTGGTACTGCATATATGTTAACTGCATCAGCAACTGATACTGATTCTGTTTCTATGACTTTTACATGGGAACAATTAGATGACGGTAGAGTCAATAATTCAAATTTCTCATCTAATCTCATTTCAGGTTCCCTTAATAGGTCATTTCCCCCATCTGTAAGCCCAATTAGGTATGTGCCAAATTTAAACAGAATTCTTGAGGGGAATTTAACTCAAGTTGATCCATCAAAAAATAGTCAATGGGAAAGTGTATCAACTATTGCAAGAGCGATAAAATGGGGAATTACAGTAAGAGATAAAATTATTGGTACTGGGAATTATTCTGGTCAAATAGCCCAAGATCAAATTAAAATTAATGTTGTTGAAAGTTCAAAGCCTTTTAAAGTAACTTCTCAAAACTCTTTAACAGAATTGTGGGGGTCTGGCAGTACTGAAAAAATAACTTGGGACGTAGGTGATACTTTTGAATCACCAATTAATACTAAAACTGTTTCAATTTTTTTATCTGTTGATGGAGGTAATAGTTTCCCAATCAAGTTATTATCAAAAACGGCAAATGATGGTGAAGAATATATTTTTGTTCCTGACTCAATCGCAACATCTAAAGCAAGAATCAAAATTACAGCTGATAATTCAATTTACTTTGCGATAAATGCATCTAATTTTCAAATTGAACTGAGAGACTTTTCATTTGAGCTTGAAAAACCTGAATTTCAGTTTTGCGATATAAATCAAAAAACTATTTCATTTAAATATAAAAGTTACTATCAATTTAATGATGAAGTTGAATTTGAAATTCTTGGAATTCCTGAAGGATTAACATATGAAATTTCACCAAAAAAAACTGCATTAAATAATACTGAAATAAAAATTCAATTCAATGATATTGAAAATTTGATAAATGGAAATTTAAATTTAAAATTAGTTGGAACTTCTTCCTCTTTGATTTCTAATACTACAAATATTAAAATTGAAAAAAGAAGTTCAAATATTTTAAGTCCATCAACAATAAATCCATTAAATAATTCTGTCAATGAATCATTATCAACAACTTTAGATTGGACACAAATTGATGGAGCCGATAAATATCTAATTCAACTATCAGATTTTGATGATTTTAGAAGTTTTATTTTAAATAAGGAAACTAATTTAAACAGTATTTCAGTTAATAATTTAAAAAGTCAAACTAATTACTTTTGGAGGGTAAAGGCTATAAACAATTGTGTTGAAACTGATTTTTCAGATACTTCTAAATTCAAGACTGAGTTAATTTCATGTAAAAATTTCATATCTGAAAATTCTCCTGTAAATCTTCAAGATGCAGATTCAAATAATTTTGGAATTACTTATGATGAAATAAAAATACCATATGATCTAAAAATTGAAGATCTTAATGTTACTTTATCCATAAACCATACATATTTATCTGATCTTGACATCACATTAATTTCACCTAGTGGAAAAGAAGTGGCTTTGGTAAGAAATATTGGTGGTAATAAAAGTAATTTTGTAGAGACAACTTTTGATGATGAAACAGAATTTTACATAACTGAGGGTTTGTCACCATATTCAGGAATATATAAGCCTTTTGAAAAATTAAGTTTATTTAGGGGTGATTCTTCTTTTGGAACATGGAGGTTAAGGGTTGTCGACTCTCAAACTGAAGATTCTGGTCAACTGACTTCATTTAAATTAAATTTTTGTTTAAGAGGGGAATTATTTCCAAATAACGATTTTGACTCTATTGCAAATGAATCTGATAATTGTCCAAATGTAACTAATGAGGATCAATCAGATTCAAATCAAAACGGTATTGGCGATTTATGTGATTTTTATGATCCGTTAAATTTTGAAATTTCTAAAGTCAACGAAACCTGTAGTCAAAAAAATAATGGTAAAATTAGTATAAAAGCAAGAGCTAAATTTGATTATTTAGTCAAATTAACTGGCCCAAATGGTTATTTTTCAATCAATAGTTTTTCTGACGAAATTTATCAAGCTGAAAATTTAAGTAGTGGTGAATATCTAATTTGTATTTCAATACCATCAAGTACAACTTTTGAAAAGTGTTTTAGGGCAATTATAAGTGAACCCCAAGAGTTAAAAGTTCAGTCAAGTATTAATCTAAAAAAAGGATTAGTAAGCTTAAATTTAAGTGGGGCTGATACATACGATATATATATCAATAAAAAGAAAATCAAATTTTCTGATTCAAAAATTTCTTTGAATTTGAGAAAAGGATTAAATGTTTTAAAAATAAAAACTGATTTAGAATGCCAGGGTACTTATGAGAAAAATATTTATTTAGATTCTTCATCCATTATATATCCTAACCCAGTTGACGATAAATTAATTATTTTAGCGGGAGGAGTAAAAACAAAATTTGAGATATTTATTTTTGATCTTCAAGGTAATTTAATTAAAAATAAAACGATCGAAAAAATAGAGCCTTCTAGGAAAATTAGAATTTCAACCAATGAATTAACAACTGGAAGTTATATCCTTAGGATTCATCATTTTGATAAAACAGAGTTTATTAAATTCATTAAGAAATGAGAGCAATTTACTCGTTTTTAATATTATTTGTAATTTCTTGTTCAAAAGAAAAAATTTCTTACCCTTCAAAAGCTATTTTGCTTTTTCCAACTAATAATAATATTTGCCTTGATTCAACTCAAGATTCCTCATTTTTTTCAAATATTAATTTCGTATGGCAATCTTCAGAAAATACAGATAGTTACGAATTAGTTATTCAAAATCAAATTAGTTTAGAAGTTGTAAAATATGTAACGAAATTTTCAAATCTACAGGTAAATTTAAAAAAGGGAGTACCCTATTCATGGTGGATTAATTCCAATTCAGAGGCTTATAAAATTTCAGAAAAAAGTGAATCATGGAATTTTTATTTAGAAGGTTCATTACAATCCTCATACATTCCATTTCCAGCGAAGATTATAAGTCCAAACAACCAATCGGTAGTAAATTTAAGCTCAGGTAAAATCATATTAAGTTGGGAGGGAATTGATTTAGATAATGATATTGTTGATTATTCAATTTGGATTGGTCAAAATATCCTTGATTTAATTATTGTAAAAGAGAAGTTAAAGGATTCAATTACAGAAATAAATTTAGAGCCAGAAAAAACTTACTATTGGAAAGTTGAGACTTTTGATAATGAAGGGAATTCTTCTTTTTCAGAAATTTATAATTTCACAACAAAGTGAACTAATTATTGTTAAATTCATTCATAGTAATGTTGACTCCACTTAAAATAAAAGAACTTATAATTTTCTCAGTTTTAATAATTATTTTTTCTAATAATTCACTTTCATTTTTGGTCCATTTACCAATCACATAGTCAACCTTATTTTCTATTTTAACCTTATTTTTAATTCCAAATCTCAGCCTAGAATAATTAGTTGAATTTAGTTTATTTTGAATGTCTTTTAATCCGTTATGGCCACCATCATTCCCTTTTGATCTTAATCTTAATTTTCCAAAGGGAAGGTTTAAATCATCTGTTACTATTAAAATATTTTCAATCAATACTTTTTCTTTTTTTATCCAGTAGTTTATAGCTTTGCCGCTCAAATTCATAAAGGTATTAGGCTTAAGTAGAATAATCATTTTACCTTTTATTTTACTTTTTGAAATCATCCCATATCGAAATGAATCAAATTTCAATTCTTTTTTTAAAGCAAAATTATCTATTATTTTAAATCCAATATTATGTCTTGTATTTTCATATTCAATACCAGGATTACCAAGACCCACAATTAGAATTTTTTTCAAAACAGGTTCACTTTTAAATAAGTTTTTTAATGACTTATAAATCGGACTTAGCAAGAATTCAAAAAGTTTGAGTCTTACCATAAAACGTAGTTATATAAATTTTTAGTTTTTCAATAAAGAATTTTTAAAATTATTTTTCGGGCTTATCCTTTGGCTTTTCTGCATTTTCTTTTTTATCTCCAGAGTCATCTTTTGAAGTTTCAGATCCTTCAGTTTTAGCCTCAGTATTTTCTTCTGATTCTTCTAATTCCTCTTCTTCTTCCTCAATAGAAGTTCTGGCAGTTCTAACCTGACAAATAACAGTATTATCAGAATGAAGGAAGTCAAAATTATCGTTTTTTAAATCTAAAGTATAGATCTTCTCACCCAGTTTTAGTTGTGAAATATCTACTATTATTGAATCCGGGAGGTCTTTAGCTAGTGCTTTAACTCTTAGTTTTCTTTTATTGATTATTAATACACCTCCGCTTAGCAGAACTCCAGGTGCAGAGCCTTCAATGGATACCGGTATGTTCATTGAAACTTCTTTATTGTCTGTGATTTCGTAAAAGTCTACATGAAGAATTTGATCTTTAACAGGATGAAATTGTACATCTTGTATAATTGCATTAAATGATTGATCTTCTATTTTTAAAATAACTGTATGAGCTTTAGGAGTATAAATAAGTTTTCTGAAATCTAGTTCTTTTGCACTGAAGTGAATCGGATTTTTCTCTCCATAAATTACGCAAGGAACTAACTCAGCATTACGTAGGGCTTTAGAAGCTTTTTTACCCACGCTTTCTCTTTTCAATCCGTTTATTGTAATTGATTTCATTGATAAATATTAATTAAACTATAAATTTTGAACTTATTGATTTGTTGTGATGCACATTATACATTGTGCTGGCAAAAAGTTCTGCACAACTCAGAACTTTAATTTTTGAATTTTTTTTAATATTGTTAATTGAATCAGTAACTATTAATTGTTCTAATTTTGATTCATCAATCTTAGTATATGCATCTCTTGATAATAATGCATGAGTACATACAGCTCGAACTGATTTAGCGCCTTTTTCAATCATTAGATTGGCTGCATGAGCCAAAGTGCCTGCAGTGTCTACCATATCATCTACAAGAACAACATTTTTTCTCTCAACATCTCCAATCAGTTCCATGTGAGAAATCAGATTAGCTTTTTTTCTTTGTTTATAACAAATCACTACATCGCTTTCAAGAAATCTTGAATAAGCATAAGCACGTTTTGATCCACCCATGTCAGGTGAAGCAATTGTTAAATTGTCAAGATTTAGAGACTTAATGTGTGGTACAAATATTGTGGAAGCAAATAAGTGATCAACCGGTTTTTCAAAAAAACCCTGAATTTGGTCGGCATGAAGGTCCATCGTAATTATTCTCGTGGCTCCTGCCGCCTCAATTATCTTTGCAATCATTTTTGCTCCAATCGGTACACGAGGCTTATCTTTTCTGTCTTGCCTTGCCCAACCAAAATAGGGAATAACAGCAGTTATATGCCTTGCAGAAGCTCTTTTAGCAGCATCTAACATTAACAACATTTCCATTAAATTTTCAGAACTAGGATTGGTAGATCCTACAATAAAAATTCTAGCTCCACGAACAGATTCTTCAAACGAAGGCTGGAATTCTCCATCACTATAGTGAGAAAATGATACTTTGCCCACAGGAATCCCATAAGATTCTGCTATTTTATCACAAAGTTCTTTGCTTTGATTGCAGCTAAAAATTTTTGCTTCGGGTATCAAAATTTAGATTTTTTATAAAAAAAATATGCTTTTGCAAATTTATAAATTTATTTAGCCTAAACACATCTTTATTTATATTTTTAATATAAGCACTAATTATTTTTTTAATTTAGCTGTTTATGCTTCGGTGGCGAAACTGGTAGACGCGCTGGATTCAAAATCCAGT
>CESO01054475.1_pt1 | contig 28282 bp, 25 predicted proteins | sample 356341 | NCBI WGS metagenome assembly CESO01 (sample SAMEA2621812, study PRJEB7988) | marine metagenome | biome: marine biome (ENVO:00000447); feature: deep chlorophyll maximum layer (ENVO:xxxxxxxx); material: "saline water (ENVO:00002010), including plankton (ENVO:xxxxxxxx)" | depth 35 m | reverse complement strand
GTGGGTGGCGCGACCGAAGAAACAATCATCGCCCGTGTCGGCGAAGGTATCGTGACCTCAGTGGGATCAGCAAGTTCTTACAAGACCGTTCTGGAGAATCCCGATTCTATCTCCCGCCTTGTTCTTGAAAAAGGGGTCGATGCTGCAACTGCCTTCTCTATCCTTTCCATCGACATCGCCGACGTTGACGTCGCTGATAACGTCGGGGCTCGATTACAAACCGAACAAGCCGAAGCAGACAAACAGGTTGCGCAAGCCAAGGCCGAAATGCGCAGGGCAGCAGCGGTTGCCTCGGAGCAAGAAATGGCAGCTCGTACCCAAGAAATGCGGGCCAAGGTCGTCGAAGCTGAAGCCGCTGTCCCAATGGCTATTGCCGAAGCTTTCCGAAATGGAAATCTTGGCGTTATGGATTACGCAAAATATGAAAACGTAGTCGCCGACACTAAGATGCGTGATTCGATCGGAGAGGAAGAGACAAGCGAATCCGAAGAATCCTAAGTCCAATCGCTTCTCGTTATGGACATTCTTAAGGAACTTGATCCGCAGGCTATTTTAGTGCTGCTGATGGTCATTTTTGCTGCCATCAAAGCCTTTTTTGAAAAAAGAAAAAAGGGTGACACTGAGGTGGCCCTCGGCGAAGAAACCGATCCTGATCTTTATCAAGCCTATGAAGAGGAGCTTGCGAGGCAGCGAAGCGACCTCCAGATCGAAATTTCTCCTTTGACCTCTCCTCCGCTTAGCGAGGCTGTCCCTTTCTCCAGTAAGAAAGTCACACCACCTCCTCCTCTTCCTGCAGAGCCGGTTCTTCCCAAACTAAGCGCCGCTGAAAAACAGGCTTTAAAGGCTCTTGAAGCGCGGACAAAGAAGGTCGCAAGAAAGGCTAGGGACACTACCAAATCAAGGGTTTACCGCCATCTCTCAAGCCCAACAGCAGCACGGGAAGCGCTCCTTCTGGCCGAGATTCTCGGTCCACCAAAAGCGATGCAAGAAAAGGTCTAAGCGTAGCAATTCACCCTGCCAAGAGGCAGGCAGGCTACATCAAAAGCATCTTCAAAGTCCTAGGTCGGTCGCGTTAACGCTCCAACAAGATTTCATCCCCTAGAACAACCATCTCAACTGAGCCCTTCAACGTCCTATTTAGAAACGGGGTATTCGAGCTTCTAGACCTCATGAACTCCTTGGTGAAAGTCGTTTCCTTATCTGGATCAAAGACGATCAGATCTACCGGCTTGCCTTCAGATACCTCCGCGACTTCAAGCCGCATCATACGCCGCGGCTCGGCTGAGTAGCGCTTAACGATGAGATCCCATCCGAATTCGCCGGTCACAACAAATCGATCGTGCAGCGAAACTAAGGCGGTATCCAAACCAGTGATACCATTAGGAGCATCCACGAAGGCTTGCGATTTCTCAAAGTCGGTATGGGGGGCGTGATCTGTCGCAATAATTCTAAAGACGCCATCTTTGAGGCCCTGCAGCAAAGCCGCATTATCTTCTCGCGTCCGAAGTGGAGGATTCATTTTGTAATGGGTGTCGTAATCCCCAATGTCCTCGTCAGCGAACATCAAGTGATGCGGCGAAACCTCTCCCGAAACCTTTGCACCCCGTTCATCACGCCACCAACGGATCGTTTCCATTCCGATCGCAGAACTGACATGCTGAATATGCAACATGGCACCGGTAGCGTGAGCCAAGCGGATATCTCGATCCATGCAGATTTCCTCAGCTAGCGCCGGTGTGCCTTGAATTCCGAGACGATAACTGACCGGACCCTCGTTCAGAGCACGAGGTCCACAGAGCTGCGCGTCTTCACAATGACTAGCAAAAAACATATCAAACTCCTTGCCATACTCCATCGCTCGCTTGAGCAAGGCGGCATTTGGAACAGCGTCACCGTCGTCAGTTAGCATGAGGATTCCAGCTTCTTTCAATCCAGCGATTGGCGCCATTTCATGGCCAGCTCGGTTGACCGTTATACAAGCCGAAGTTAAGACCGGAATACGGCACTTTTCACCTTGCTCGAGCACCCGCTTAACCACCGTAGGAGAATCGACAGACGGCGAAGTATTCGGCATCATAACCACCCCAGTAATCCCCCCATTGATGGCCGCCTCGGTGCCATCTAAAATCGTTTCCTTTTTCTCCTGACCCGGTTCACGGAAATGCACGTGTGCATCAAACATTCCCGGCATGATAATCTTGCCAGCGCAATCGATCACACGCGCACCCTCAGGAACATCAATGACTCCAACATTCTTGATGACGCCATCAAGAATCCAGACGTCAGCACGTTGCGGGGCGTCGTTTTCCGTCGCGACTTCGCCGCCTTGTAAAAAAAGATTCATGAAGGTTCGTTTTTTAAATCTGGTTTTAGGCCGAAGAGCACCGCCATTCGAGTCGCGATCCCATTTTCTACCTGCTGGGGAATGAGACAGCGATCATAGTCGAGCACGGCGTCACAAAGTTCAACCCCCCGGTTAATTGGTCCTGGATGCATAACGTAAATCCCTTTATCGCTAATCTCTTTCAAGCGTTCCTCGGTGATCCCATAAACTGCATGATACTCACGATCACTCGGGTAAAAAGGCGCATCCTGTCGCTCTTTCTGCACTCGAAGTTGATAAACTGCATCCGGCCCCCAATTCATCGCCTCTTCGTAATTGGTAAACCGCTTAAACCGGGTCTTCGGGACTAAACTTCCTGGCCCACAAAAAGCAACCTCAACCCCGAGCTTGTCCAGAATCGTACTTGTAGAGCGCGCCACCCGGCTGTGAAGAATATCGCCCATAATAACTACCTTCCGGCCTGGCAATTCTGGATAAACTTCTCGAAGAGTAAATGCATCCAGCAAAGCCTGCGTTGGATGGGCATGCGCTCCATCACCCGCATTGATAACCGAAGCGTTGGTTTGCCGGGCAATTGCAGCCGGCTGCCCGGAGAGACGATGGCGCACCACGATATAGTCCGCCCGCATCGCTTGGAGAGTATCGATCGTGTCACGAACTGATTCCCCTTTTGTAACCGAAGAATGAGGGACATCGAAGATGGTGACATCCGCCGAGAGACGCTTTGCGGCAACTTCAAATGAGGACAAAGTCCGCGTACTTGGCTCGTAAAACAACATCAAGACCGTCTTACCCTTTAAGGCCGGAACCTTTTTAACCGAGCGAGTAAAAAGGTCTTTGAAGGGCTCAGATTGATCAAGCAGATGAATGATTTCCGCGCGGTCAAGTGAGACAATATCCAGGAAATCTTTTCGGGCCATAAACTGCTATTCTATTGAGTAATAATTTCGACAGCATCCTTACCATCAATCTTTTCTAAACTGACATCAACACGATCCATTCGATCCGTTTTAAGATGTTCACCAACAAATCGAGGTTCTACCGGGATTTCCCGATGTCCCCGGTCGATCAAAACTGCGAGGTCCACCTTCGATGGACGGCCGTAATCGAAGAGAGCATCCAAAGCTGCCCGGATCGTGCGACCAGTAAAGATCACATCATCAACTAAGACAATGTGCGCGCCATCGACCGGGAAATCGATCGAACTGCTTTGAAGGGTCGGATTACTGCTAAGATGTTCGTAATCGTCACGATAAAGCGAAATATCCAAAACCCCGAGACGAGCTTGCGCTCCGCGCTCAACAAGCTTTGCAAAGACCCTTTCAGCCACCTCATCACCACGACTCCGAATCCCCACAAGATCGATCGCTTGGCCACCGGCGGCTGAAAGAATTTGATCCGCCAGGCGGTCAATAGCCGCCGACATGGCTGCAGGATCGAGGGCAGTGCTCATTCGGTTGTGACTATGCTAGGAAGTAGAGTTAGAAATGCAAGCGACCAATATCAGCACGTCGCTGACTTCCATCAAAATTCACCTTAGCTGCCTCAGCGTGAGCTAGCTCAACTGCGGCCTGACGAGTCTCTCCTCCGGCTACTATTGCCAAAACCCGACCCCCATTCGTAGCCCAATCATTTCCGATTTTCTTCGTCCCAGCATGATAAACTCGAGCATTTGCAATTAGATCCAAGCCATCAATAATATCATCCGAGCGAGATGACTCAGGATAACCCGCGGAAGCCAAAATACAGCACACTGACCAACTTTCACTAAATGACAGCAGCTCAGGTTTAAGATTCCCCTTTGCCCCTTCAAGACAGAATTCCGCTAGATCTCCCGAAACCAAGGGCATGACTGCCTGACACTCGGGGTCACCAAATCGGCAATTATACTCGATGATCTTCGGCCCGTCCTCAGTAAGCATCAGCCCGAAGTAAAGGAAGCCTTTGTAATTCAAGGCATCCTTTTCCAGCCCTGCTACCGTCGGAGCCACAATCTCCTCGTCGATTCGCTTCATCAATTCAGGATCGGCTAACTGACGACTCGCTACTGCCCCCATTCCACCTGTATTCGGCCCCTCATCTCCTTCGCCGATACGTTTGTAATCACGAGCCGGAGTGAGAATAAGATAGTCCGGCCCACTTACTGCCGCAAAAATTGAGATTTCTGGACCCACGAGGCACTCCTCAACTAAAAGTCGGCCCGGACCAAACCTCCGCTCCACCATCACCTCTTGCAAAAACTCTTCGGCTGAAGCCTCATCAGGACATACCGCCACGCCCTTTCCAGCGGCCAAACCATCAAATTTGAGAACGGTCGGATACTTCCCGCCAATCGCAGCCCTGGCTTCATCGACGTCTGCGCAGCCCGAAGCCGCGCCGGTCGGAATTTCGTGCCGCTGCATGAATTCTTTGGCGAACTCTTTCGACGCTTCCATCTGCGCCGCTGCAAATGGGGGGCCCCAACAAGGAATTCCCGCTTCGTCGCATCGATTTGCGAGGCCTTCACCGGTCACAAGGTAACTTTCCTCTCCCGCTATGCATAAATCGATCGAAGACATCATCATCCACGAAATTAAAGAATCGAGATCGTGGGCTTCCACCGTTCCGGCTCCTTCGAGCTCATGAATAGCCTCACTCCCGGGGAAACAAAACACTTCGGGCTGACTCACCGACTCACGGAGGGCCCGAATCAGGGCATGCTCACGTCCACCTTTTCCGACAACGCAGATTTTCACACCCCCGAAATAGCGCACCACCGGCACTTTGACCAAGGAAACAATGGAGATTCTCCCTTGCCAATTACTCTTCACCCCTTCCAAATCAGCCCGACATGGTAAATTCCCCCGCACTCGTCGTTCTCGCAGCTGGCATGGGCAGCCGTTATGGTGGCCTCAAGCAAATGGACCCTATGGGGCCCCATGGTGAAACTGTCCTCGACTACTCGGTCTACGATGCGATCCAAGCCGGATTCTCCAAAGTGATTTTTGTGATTCGCGCGGACTTTGCGGAGGCCTTCCAGACCACCGTGGGAGCTAAGTTTGCCAACCAAATCGAAGTCGCTTACGCCTTTCAAAAGCTAGACGATTTACCCGAAGCTTACACTGCCCCAAAAGGACGTGAGAAACCTTGGGGAACGTCTCACGCCATTCTCGCCGCACGCGACGAAATAGATCGCCCATTCGCCGTCATCAATGCAGACGATTTTTACGGAACCGACGCGTATCAACAAGCCGCCAATTTCCTGACTCGTGAAGATTCGAGTCGTATGAAAGCTCGCTATGCTCTTGTCGGTTACCATATCGTTAACACCCTCTCCGATCATGGTGCGGTCAATCGCGGCATTTGCCAAATCGACAACGGCCTTCTCAAAGGCGTCGAGGAAGTCGTCGAAATCTCCCGGAAAGACGACAACCAAATCGAAGGACGCGGAATCGCTGGCAACGCCTGCCTCGTTGATGAAAATGTCGTCGTCTCCATGAACCTTTGGGCTTTCCCTGTTTCTTTCCTCACTGAACTCATGGATCACTTCACCAAGTTCCTCGCCGAATACGGCACCGAACTAAAAAGTGAATGCTATATTCCAACCGTCGTCGATGACCTCGTAAATCGTGGCATCGCCGACTGCCATGTCCTCGAAACCTCCTCATCTTGGTTCGGCGTCACTTACCCTCAAGACAAGCCCCATGTTGTCGAGAGCATTGCGGCACTCATCCAAAAAGGCGACTATCCAAGTCCCCTTGCTTAACTCGAGCGTGAATTCTTTCCAGAGTTTGATAGAGTCGGGCTATGCCCAAGTCGTCCCTCGCCTGTCAGATCACCCGATGGTCTAAAAGAAAAGAAACATCACTCGACGATATTGTTGCGGTTGAAGAACCTCTGCAAGTCGTCGTCGATGGCCGCCCACTCGCCGTCCTCATGCGAACCCCAGGCGACGACGAACTCCTCGTAATGGGGTTTTTACTCACTGAGGGAATTATCGAGAGGATGACGCAAGTTCGCCGCATCGACATCGAGGCCCGTGACAATCACGCCATGGTTTTCCTTATCGATGACCATAAATGCGACTGGGAACGCCTCACCCGCCACCTTTTTTCCGCCTCTTCCTGTGGTCTCTGCGGCAAAGCCACAGTCGACGCCATCTTACAGAACCATCCCCCTATCGGACAAAAACCAGAATTTGATCCTCTCGTAATTCAAACGGCACCCGATACCATGCGAGCCGCCCAGGCTAACTTTGATTCAACCGGAGGCATCCACGCCTCAGGAATTTTTTCACAGGATGGAAAGCTGCTGATCCTTCGCGAAGATATCGGAAGACACAATGCACTTGATAAAGCGATTGGCGAAGGTCTCATCAAAGAAATCGATTTCACTCGCTGTTTCCTTCTCCTCTCGGGCCGCATCTCATTTGAACTCATGCAAAAGGCCGTTGCCGCACGCCTGCCGCTCGTCGCAGGGATTTCAGCCCCATCATCCCTGGCCGTTAACTTTGCCAAAACTTCGAATCAAACCCTTATCGGTTTTCTTCGTCCACCCCACATGAATTACTACGCCTAAACTGACAAGTTCTCCAAAATTTCACATTGGGATCATGAAGCATTCATAAAAGCACACCAAGTTGACGAAGGAATGAAACGAGGCATACCCCTATTTAAACAGAAGCCTCAAAAAAATAATTATGACCGAGCCACCACCAATTCCTAAACCGGGACCCGTAACACCCCAAGTAGGCACCTCTCTAGCCTCGGTATTTGAGGGTCTTCTCAAATCACCACAAAGTCTTATTGCTGGGATCAACCAAAGCAAGACATCAGGTCCCTTCACTTCAAAGCTCCTGATTATCGCTCTTGTTGGCTTCATCATTTTTGGAGTCACAATGGGAAGTTTCTCATTCCAAGAACAACTTTGGGCAGCCCCACTAAAAACAATCCTTGGCCTTACCTTCAGTTCCATTATTTGCCTCCCCAGTCTCTATGTCTTCTCCGCCTTGACCGGAACCTCGCTCGGGATCAAGGAGATCATTCAAGGAATGGCAGGTGCTCTAGCTCTTATCGCAGCTCTCCTCCTCGGCTTCACGCCCGTCCTTTGGGTCTTCTCGCAATCAACAACATCCGAGGTATTCTTCGGATTACTTGTTCTCACAACTTGGTTCATCGCTCTCTTTTTTGGAACTGGCTTTCTCCTCAAAATGCTAGAGCAATCCGGCACCGAAAACAGAGGACCATTACGGGTGTGGATCGGAATCTTCCTCCTTGTAACACTTCAAATGTCGACCACCCTCCGCCCCCTGATAGGTCGAACAGAGTCACTATTCACGACTGAGAAACGCTTCTTCCTGGAGCACTGGGCCATCACCATGAATGGACCCTCACACAATCCCCAGCAAGACGATGATAGCCAGGGACAGACTACCCAAAATAGTAGGGCCAATCAAAAAAGCGGGGCTTCAAAAAAGAATCCTTTTCTCGGAGACTAGAGTTCAGAATACCCCCGCCAGCGTGAACTTGAATCCTTACCGAAGGCAACATCATGCGCGATGATCTTCTCCTCCGTGAAAAGAAACCTTCCATCAAAACTCTCACCATTGAGCACCTGCTTTAGCCAGTAAGAATCGTCCTCCCACATTCTTTCGAAAGGAATCTCGTCAATCTGGCACCAATAAGGATTGGCCTCAATCGTTGCAGTCGGTGTCCCTGTAAATTCGGTTGCAGTGTAAACGTGGCAGTGGATATCAGGCAGGTCTGACATTGCGAACCACAGCTCACCACGCTTAATTGGATCCAAACAAGTAATATGAAGCTCCTCCTGACACTCCCGAATCACGCATTGCTCGGGAGTCTCGCCGGGATCAATCTTTCCACCCGGTCCATTAATCTTGCCTTGGCCTATTCCGGTTAGCTTCTCAATCAAGAGGACCCGATTACCTTGATGAACAAACATGAGGGTCGCATGGATGTCCGGCTGCCAATTCGACCAGTCAGGCATTTCGGTTTCTTGATTGGGCATAAGCTAATCCTGTGAGGTTGCGGTCTCTGTGGACATTGTCAATCCTCCCAAAAGCAATAGGACTTGTGACTGTCTATTCGAGAAGAATCAGGAAACCAACCCGCTGTAAGAAGCAGCATCCATGAGGTCATTAACCTGATCGGGGTAATTCACACGAATTTTAAAGATCCAACCAGTATCATAGGGATCGACATTTATCTTAGCAGGATCGACAACAAGGTCGGTGTTAATCTCGATTATTTCACCGGCGATTGGCGCATAAATATCGCTATTTGCCCTGCCACCTTCGACAACCCCAATCGGAGAGCCTTTATCGATATCGCCCAAATCCGGCAATTCGACGAAAACCACATCACCCAACTCTTCTTGGGCATGATCAGTAATCCCAATCGTAGCGATATCGCCTTGGAGTCTTACCCACATATGATCGCGGGAGTAGTGGAGGTCAGCTGGAGCAATCATTAATGGAAGATTTTGTGCAGTTGTAATTATTTTCGATAAAAGAGCTTTTGGATCACTTGCCCAGATATCCAACCGTCCCGCGTTTTGGTAAATTATCTGAATGGCTTACCATAACTTTTACGCGGGGATAGTTAAGCCAGACTGATCCTTCCGTCAAGTATCGGGGCCACCCCTTCTTTTTTTGCGCAGAATCGGGCGTCATCCTCGACAAGGAACCACTATAAATGGGAGAGATCGAGCAACCACCAAATACTTCGGTGTATCGGTCGCCTTAGATAATCAATGAGTCTATGACTGAGATTTTCCGTCCTAAAAACGGGAACATCGGCCCCAAAGTTCCCATTGTTCTGGATCGAGGGAAACCGGCCTTAAAAACCTATTCACCCCGAAATATTTTGAGTGGTGATGAAGCTTGTCAACTTGGTGATCTGCGGGTTTCTTTAACCACCGATGGGACTGAACGTAAATCTTGAAAAGAACTTCTCATGGCTAGCATTCCCTGGCCTCATTCGAGCTATCGTCATGCTACAAAGCGTGGTCTTTTTTGTCATCCTATTCAATTCAGAGACGGCAAGCTACTTCATGGTCACGCCTGAAGGCATCGCAAACGGTCAATATTGGCGATTAATTTCTTGGATCTTTTATCCCTTTGTCGATCCAAACAGCTATGGCCCTGTTTTTAGCGCCTTCTTTATGTTCATCATCTTAAGGATTTCCTTTCTCTTCAGTGATTCACTGGAGAATGCGTGGGGCGAAATCCAGACCTCTCTCTATGTTTACACTACGATTATTTGCCAAGCTTTGGCTCTCTACCTTTCGGCTACTGGATTTCTTCCAGCTGCCTCCCTTACTAATCAGATGTTCTATATCGCGCTATTTTTTGCGTTTGCGACTCTTTTCCCAAATGTAGAATTCCTTCTCTTCTTTGTTCTTCCCGTAAAAGTCTGGATCTTTGCCATGATCTCACTAGCGACAATCGTTTTCTCATGCCTTAGCTTCCCACCCCTCCTTTTAACTTACGGCCTCGCTTTTTTCCCCTACCTTGTCTGGGCGATCCCTCGCCTTTATCACTGGAGTAAATACAGGAACCAGCTGAATGCGAGGCGAGTTAAATTTAAATCGCAGAGCAGCGACAGCCAAGGTCAAACACTTCATCGATGCGTTGTTTGTAACCGGACCGAGCTGAGCGATCCCCAGCTTGACTTCCGTGTCGCTGAAAATGGAGATGAGTATTGTCTGGACCATCTCGGAGATGATGGCAAACCTCTAGCCTCATGAGCGAACTGCAGTTCTCCCCCCGTCCAAACAAAAAGGAACTCGACGAAACTAAGGCTTTCGCACCTAAGTTTGATGACAAAGGTCTTATCGCGGCGATGGCGATAGACCATGAAACACGCGAACCCCTCATGTTGGCATACATGAATGAAGAATCGCTTAAGATGACAATCGAAAAGGGCGAAGCCGTTTACTACTCCCGCTCACGCCAAGAAATCTGGCATAAGGGAGCGACCTCTGGACACACCCAAAAAATCCATGAGCTTCGCACTGATTGTGATCAGGATGCTCTCATTCTTTACGTCACCCAACAAGGCGCCGGAGCCTGCCACACTGGCCGCCGGTCCTGCTTTTATCGGGCAGTCAGCTTTCCGCAGAACAACCCCGTCGACCTTGACTTTGTGGATGACGAAAAAACTTTTGATCCAGATGCTGTTTACGGCCAAAAATAGGCTACGACACGATGGTGATGACTTAAAGCTTCGCGCCTAAAACCCCTACTGCTGAGGAACCGAAGCCTCTAGAACTGTCGCTCCTTGCTCTTCGCTCATCACGAGGACACTGAACTTGCGAACCTCACCGATTCCGGTGGAGCTCACGCTAGCATAGTCGAACTTTCCCCGTAGATCGGTGTAACCATCTTTGAAGAACTTTACCCCTTGAGCGGTATCCGCGTAAACCTTCACGTAAACCTTAGGCAAAGGCTTGCCGGTCTTTTTATGACGAACGGAAAGCAAACCCATCGAATCGCTGAGAGTCGTCTTCAACTCATTCGCATAGACTGCAGCCGAAGCTTTCTTTCCACCCCCAATCACCTCAACGATGACATTACTCGCCTGATATTCAGCAGGAAGTTGGAATACCTTCGCTCCCTTCTTACCTTGTAGCTTCATCAATATTGCCTTGTTTGGCTGAATGATCGCAAAACGCGATGTTCCACTCGAAACAAACGGATTGGTGCTAAACAAAAACTCCAAATCCATCTCGTAATAATTAATAGTTACTTCGGATATATTTTGAAAATCAAGGGTCGCCTGAACCCCATCTACTCCAATACTCAAAGAAGGCTCGAGAGTCGCCGCTAATTGTTGTTCCTGCTCGCGGTCTCCTTCTTTAATCACCTCCGGCTGCGCTCCCTGGACCTCGTTAATTTGAGCCGTTAAATCAGCAAAGCGATCGCGCCAAATATCAACTGGATACTCCTTATATTTAGCAGAAATACGGCGAGCCTTCGGAAGGTCAGCTTCGTAGAAAGCTCCATAAGCTTGAAAATAATCGTATTGCATTCTGGTTTTTAGATTTGCGGGTTTGACTCGTTTTAAATGAGCCAAAGCTTCGGTAATCCGATCCTGAAGAAAGAGATAATAAGTGGCGGTCAAGTGATCTAGATCATCGAGATCCTTCTGCTGGCTGAGCATCCCAAGAAATTGGGAATACTGGCCACGAACGATAGGATTAAGGATTCGGTTTTTACCTCCTAAAGTGTGAGCGCGATTATTAATCAATGGCCTGTATTCAAGATGCTCGTAGCGACGCCGACTGACCGGGTTAACCGTGATCAGATCACATGAAAGGGCGACCCCGCATTGATCAAGAAAACGCTCCTGCATCAAAAGCAACTGAGCAATCCCCTCTTTGTGATTGTGCTCCACTGAATAACCCTGAATGACAGGATGATAGAAACCACGAACATTTAAGATCTGTAGCACTTTCCCAAAGAACTTTTCATCTTCCCGGCAGCGCCATGCTATTTTTGCAAGGTCAATTGCATGCAGATTTTCTTTCTCTAGGTATTTAAGAACTTCAGCCTCTTCACCCCACTGACTCATCCAAGCCCACGATGTCTGATCGATACTCGTTGGCTTATCAACCACCTTGAAAGTAAGTCCATCAGCATGAGCAATCACTGCACCAGACTTTGACAGGTGCGCCGGATAGATCATGAATTCGCCAGAAGCAGGGAAATAGAAGGCAATCTCAAGGCGATGAGTTGAATATGGCTCAAGCTGAACCCGCTGGGTTGCGGTGGCTCTAAGTCCCCGAACTGGGATTGCACCTTTTGGAATCTGCGAAAGAATATCAAGCCGCTGACGCGCACTGGTTGGGTTGGTTACAACCACTTGCGCCCCATACACAACCCCTCGAACAAATTCCTGAGTGACAAATTTGTCGATTTTTTGCCCATCTTCCATTCGGAAGCGATCATTGAGCTGAAAATAACTCTGACTCACCAGAAGAGGGGGACGATTATCGGCCATCCCAGCTTCCTTCACCTCACGATGGAAAAACAACACGTTTCCACCCGCCGTAAACTCAAGAGCCCCTTCTTCAATCTTATCTTCATGCTTTGGTGCCTTGAATGGTAAATCAAGGAATGACAATGCGAACATCATTTCCGTGAAGCTGCCTGAAACTTCTCCCAGATACTGCGAACCAAAGCCTGAGCCCACTCCATGCCTCGCCAGATCCAGCCAGAAGCGGTTCTCAGTGACAAGTTCATAGGTCTGATCACTTTGAGGTAGATGGTAATAGTTGTTTTCAGCAAATTCCTTGGTCTGCTCTAGAGCGCGGTAGGCTTGCTGTACTTTTTTGAACCGCTGCCCCAAATCCGTAGCAAATGGATCAACCTCACTTCGCTTCCTTTGGGCGGAAAATTTACTCTCTATCTCTTTAGAAGCAGCCTCCTGTTTTTCAAGCTGCATCCCCGCTTCTGGGCCACCCTCGCTAGCCTCGGAAAGACTTCTACCTAATGACAAATTCACTGAGTTAGCCGCGGCTCCTCCATCAATCATGCCCAGCTTCTCTCCTGCATAAGTATCACCAAAGGCACCACCTCCCACACCAGCTCCAAACCAACGCTTCGTCGAATCAAGATTTGGGGGACTTAGAGCCAATCGATTTTCAAGGTCTAAACCGAGAGCTGCCAATCTCTCACGATCGGATTGCGCGAGTAAAATACGCTCTACAACATTGAGTCGTGCATATTCAAACGATTGATAATATTTAGGCAATGGATTCCCTAGAAGGTAATCATCCATAAAAGAAAGGTCTTTTTTGTTAGCAAGATGAGGACGCACGACCTCTTTGAAAAAGACAGGATCTTTACGTGAGATAAAAAAGCTCAACTCATGGCAAGCGTATTTAGAATAAATTGACTGCTTCTCCTCGACCGCCAAGCTATCCCACTCAGTAATAAAGGAAAACTCCCTCAACGTTGGATCATTTTTGAGAGTTAAAAAGAAACGATGAACCGATCCCAAATGATCATAAACTTCGAATGCTGAATTAAGGAGATCAGGGATCTTTAGAGTGCTTCCCTTCTTTAAGAGAGTAACTTGCTCCTGCTCAGTAAAGTGACGCTTGGGGTCCAACGCATTCGTCAGAAGACGCAAGTCACGAATCTTGGTCTTTGCGTCCGGCAAAGAGATGCTGCGATAAGTTGAACCTTCTGGGTCAACCAAGAGAACGTGAATATGCTGACGATCACCAAAGGCATCAATCTTCATGCTGATACGACCATTTTTGTTCGGGACTAAATTTGGAATCACAACAGGATCTCTTCCTAAAAACTCATAGGACGAAGAGCCAACCGCCCTAGCTTGAGCTTTTATATTTTGGTCCGCCAATTTGCCGCGTCCCACTGGGGCAGCAGCCGGAACTGGCTTGCGATTAAATTTATCGCCAGCTCTTAACAATTCCCCACCCGACTCAGTATCCCGAACAGCCCATGGATTAAGAAGAATCTCGGGACGACTCAGCATATTACCAGCAAACTTTTGAGCATCACGTCGCTCCAAAATATAACGTAGTTCGTCACCTAAATTACGCCCACTGATATAAAGGCTAGGAAGAAATCGTGCCATTCCAGTGCGAAGTCCTACCCTTTGAGAGCCACCGAGGGCGGCAAAAGGATCATTCTCTGGAATAAATCTCGTCGCAATGACATGCACACGAGTCAACGGATCCAAGCCACTCACATCAATCTCTAAAGTCTTCTCATTGGCTTTAACAGATTTCAGATGCGAGGCCTGTCTTGTCGGCAGCTCGAGCATCCGAGCTGAGTTAAATAGGTAGCCCTCCGAAACTATACCCGATCCAACGAACACTTTTATACTCTGATTCGAGGGCTTTAATATCAGGCGATAATCACCCGGCGAAAGAGTCGCGACCAAATAACCATCGATAAATTTGAGACGGGAGAATTCATCCGCAACAAATCCACCGGACCGTAGTGAGTATAAAGCTACCTCACTTCGATTCAAAGAACCTACGAACGGAACTTTGAGTTGCTGATTTTCGGAAAGTGTAATGTTTTCAATTTGATCCCTCCGATCATTTCTAAGAATCCATGTTCTCGATTTCCCACTGGGCCCTTGCACCGTGAGGCTTGATATCCCAATTAGAGCACCGAGATCGAGGCTTCCACCCTCCGTGGTCTTTAGAGTGGTTTTTCGCTGATTCTTAAAAGATTCGTGATTAAATGTCACATTAAGATTCTGCCCCGCAACTGGTTCTGCATTTCGGCCAAAACTTTCGATGCGATATTTCCCATCAATTTTACTCAAATAGAGGTCTTCGACAACGTCGCTTTTAAGCATCTCGTTCGACTTAAAGGACCTAGAATCAGTCAATTCAACAATCTCACCACCTCTACTTGCGATCTTCATTTTCACCCGAAGGGTAGCCACCAAATTTGCGAGACGATCTGGCACTTTGAATTCATGGACGAATTCTCGGTCACCCATCAACTTGAGATCTTGGACGCTCATCATCGCAGGGAATCCTTCTAGATCGGTCGACTTCAATTCCAAAGCAGCACTTTCAATCTCGCTGAGTGAAATCGTTTGACCTGCAACTTCCAAAGTTGGGCGGAGAATTAAACGCCCCTTCCCACCGGTCCGAAGTGACTCTTGATCAAGGTGCATTCCTGCCGTTATCCGGTAATCTTCCCGTGGCAGAGCCAGCTTAGCCATCGTCGCATAACCACTAGAGTCCTGAATCACAACTGAACGAATTCCTGGACTATTGGTAAAAGGAAGCAGTAAACGACCACTCTTATCGCTTTCATATCGGGTTTTCCCAATCCAAAGGGCCGCACCTTTTAAGGGCTGATTGGCCTCATCAAGAATCGTAACCAACTCTCCCTGAGGAACTGTGCGATTAATTAATCCAAGTGCCCCTTTCCGGATGATCGCTCTACTACTTTTGCCACCACCAATAAACTCAATGACCCACAAGCCTCTTCGATTTGGGATTCCCGCAACCCTGAAATCTTTTTCCGCCTTTAGCTGAGGCGCTGCATCAAATTCATGAGATTCGCGAAAGTTCGCAATTAAGCCATCAAGGTCAATATCAGTGCTGACCTCATTTCCAAGACTGCGGTAATAGTTTAAAGTATTGATCTCAAAAACTTTCACGATGAGCTTGGGCACATTTTTGAGATGCATTTTTAAAATCACATTATCGTCGATTGCATAAGTTTCCTGATTCGTCGCGTCAAATTCGATCTCCACCCGGTCCTTCAGAGCTTGAAATTCCGAGGGGCTCAGTAAGGCAGCCCAATCTGACGGCTTCCCAATTCCGTTAGTAATCTTACTTTCAGCAAAAATACGCCGGAGCCAACTCTCACTTAAATAAGGCGCAAACTTGGTTGTGTCCTGATCATCTTTCAGGAACTTCAAAAGATAAGATTTTACCAAAGACTCATCCCCCCCTTGCGCGGAAGGAAGAGTAGTCACCTTACGGTAATCCTTTCCCAGATCCGCAGGATGACGCCATACCACCGGTTGTGTTTCGCGCCACTTGGGGTTCAAGTAGCTAACATTTCGAGGAAGAGCTAAATAATCCAAAAATCGCTTCTCATTCTCTTTCCCTTGCGCCCGATCATGAATAAGACGTTGATAAAGAATGTGACCCTTCAAGGAATTGAACAATGGTGGCAAGGTTGCGATAAATCTCTCAGCGCGAGTCAGGTAGGCCTCGCGAACAGTCTCCGATGCCGCCATAGATTCATCGGTATTAGGTAGAAGCCGAAGCATATAGGTTTCCACAAACGCAGCTGAATTAATCACGTCAGCTTTTAATGCTAATAACTCTTCAAGCTGAGATTTCGTTAGTAAACGGTGAATTCGAAATTCACCAAACCCCTTACTTTCCTTACTCTTAAGATCAGTATGAATTAGCGGAATCAACCTTGGCAGATCTGGAGTCATAGAACGGGAAAGGAGGTCCCGTAGTTCGGCCGTCGACAACTTAGGATCCCCTTCTAAAAATCTGTAAAATCCCGATGTTTGGAGGTTCTGGAGTGAACTTGAACGTCCCAAGGCATCATTAAGAAACGATTTCCAAGAGACGAATTTGGGGTCCAAACTCGAAGGGTATTTTACTTCCCTCGCTTTACCTTCCTGTTGATGATTTAAGGTCAACCCCATTTCACGCCGCAGATAGGCCAAAGTTGCTTCCGAATCATCAGAATATCGAAACAAGGCTTCTCGATTCTCAATCTGCTTCCTTTTGCCAGAATTACGAAAGCGGTTTTTCCACTCTCCCAGAATACGATTTAATTCGTTGAGCTTCCTTTCATTCTGAAAATGGAGAGAATAGTAGTAGTAATAATCTTCTGTTCCTGGAATTAAAAGCTGCAGTGCTTTCTCCCGATCTGAAGCCAAGGCGAAATCATCAATGAATCCAACATCCTGCTGCGCTCTGAGGTTGGAGCTCTGACTCACAACGATTAGAGCACAAAGCGCAATAATCCAGCGACGGCATATCCATGGTGATTCAATCTTATTCATAAGTCGTATTATTGGCCAAGCCCATCAGATCAACGCCGCAATTTTCGGATCAATATGAAGGATATGGCTTCTACCAGTTAGGAAACGCCAGCTGAAGACTTCTTGGAAGAAAATCCGTTTTTTTTACATTTCTCGAAAATGATTGGTAGAGGTGAGTTCTTGGGGCTCCAAGCTACGAGATCCATGAGTTCCCTAAGATTGAGAAATTCAAAAAACTCAGTGGAGGCCTTCGCAATTCTAATCTGCACAAGCGACACAACAGAAAGGTGGACTGCTTGCCCTTAAGGCAAGACACAGGCTAAAGCCTTTGAGAATAGCTCCGAAGGCTTAGCTAGGTCTAGACCATCAATTGAGGTCACGGCTCTCAACCGTCGCAGCGCATTACTAAGCCAAATCTCATCACAACTCTTTAGGTCAGCCATCGCCCACTCCACTTCCCGAACCTCGATATGCCGCATGACCTCTTGCCGCATCACTCCCGGGAGGCAGCCAGTTTGAAGAGACGGAGTGTAAATCAAACCATTCTTTGCAAAAAAGAGGTTGGAAATACAGCCTTCACAAATTTCCCCTCGTGTATTTGGTCGAATCACTTCATCAACACCAGACTCACGAAGAAGAAACATATTCTCAGCATACGAAGTGCACTTAATTTGCGCCAGCGGGCTTTGTTCATTTATCGGACAATCGGAAGTCACAACATGGATTTCAGCCTGATCCTCCAGCAACGATTCAGCCGAGATTAAACATCCCTCACCTAGGGTCACCCTCAACCTTGCCGACAATAACTGATTGGCCACAATCACCCTGCGTATCCAATCAAGAAGAACTAACTGGTCAGGAATTTGTAAGCCCAATTTTTTAGCAGAATAAGCCAGTCTCTCAAAATGTTGGTTCCAAAGACACGGCTCACCCTTCTCTGCACGAATAGTTTCGAAGACACCTTCACCACGCAAGAACACCCCATCCGAAACCCGAAGGGTGAATTCCCCTCCTTCGATTAAGTGGCCATTCCAAGATACGATCATAGACACAGCTTTAGCTACACTTTAAGAACTCAACAAGCCTTGAACTTCCTCGCGCACTTCCATCTCGCCCAACCTACCGACGGATCACGAATCGGAGCTTTGCTTGGCGACTTTGTCCGCGGCACCCCAGAAAGCCTACAAACCCGATTCCCACCCGAGGTTGTTGATGGAATAATCCTTCACCGTGCCATCGATCGATTCACCGACAGCCATCAGATTTTTTTAAAGTCCAAAAAATTTCTAAGCCAACCAAGACAACGCTTTGCAGGAATTATTATCGATATCTACTTTGATCACTTTCTAGCGCAATTCTGGTCGAACTTCTCCGAGGTCTCGCTAAAAACTTTTACTGCCGAGATATACGAAACACTCGAACGCCGAACCGCCTGGCTCGGCCCCGAGATTAGCCAGATTACGAAACGCATGAAGATAGAGAACTGGTTGGAAACTTATGGCACCATTCCCGGTCTTGCCCTGACTTTTCGAAAAGTCAGTCAACGACGCACATTCCTAACACCACTTATCGGAGCCGAAGAAGATCTGAAGAATCACTATCAGTGTTTCACGACAGCTTTTCGTAGCTTTTATCCCGAAGTGATGTCGCTCGCTTCCGAAAGAAATCCGGGTGGCCCATTCAGCTCACCATAAAAATTTCTGCCCGAGATCCGACCGATCATTTCAAGTTCCATCTTTAAAGATTCACGGGCAGGCGGAGCGCCTGTCTTTGATCTTCCACACTGAGTAAATGTGGCGAAACCAACTTTATCTTCACTCCGCGAGAGTAAAGTAAGTAGCGGCCGATCAGCTTCGGTCTTTAAAATCAAAGGATGCATCCAGCAAGATGTGGGCTTGTAAAACCACGGATGCCTTCCCTCTTGAACCCCTCGAATCTGCCAGAGACAACGATGCTTCTCATCAAGAAAAACACAGCGAGTTTTGGGGAAATGCGCCGGAAAATCATTTGCTAGATGGCCTAATGGCGCCGCTACTGTCTCAGTCTTTAAGCGCCCATCCTCAAGCTCAATAATGCCTTCGCAATCCTGGCTCAAAACCTCAGCCTCCTCGGGTGACAAAATCACCCCATCGTGGCAACAGGTCGCGCGACACCTTGCAAGCTCGCAGACCGGCAAAGGCTTTTCGAACGCGTGGTGATCAACCGCAGCTTCAGCAAGCGCTAAAGCTAACCCTTTGATGGTCTCGCGAAATATCGTAACCGGTTCTGAAGACAAAATCTAAAACTATTACTCGCCAGAATCTTCCTGATCTTCAGGTTTGTTATGCTTGTCCTCTGAATGTTTATCCGCCTCACCATGCTTAAAAAGATTGATGGTATCACTAGACTTAGGGGTCTCCGATTCCCACTCATGACGTTCACAAGAACCTAACCCAAGAGCAATCATTGCTGTAAGAACCGAAAAAACTTTCATTGCAGACGTTCGATAGTCGAGGCTGGTGGAAATGGCAACCCCGCTTTTCGCCTGAAAACTAGATAATTTGGCGAGTATCAAGGTAGGTGTTAGCTAGCGCGATCGGAAATTCTTGGGCCGTTTCATCGAGAGTAACGATACCATCAGCTTTGAGTGTGGTGAGCACATCCTGCCGCTCAGCTGCATAATCATGGGCCGCGAAATACCCAAGCGCATCCTCAAAACTCCTCAAATCCTTATCGAGCATCGCGCCAATCCCCGATTCCCTGAGGCTGGCGAATACCACTACATGCTTCTGACGAAGCTTCTTTAACGGCTCTCGAAGCTCGTCTGAATCTTCCCCGCGCAGATTTGTCATCACGACTACCATAGAGCGTCGCTGTTGATACTTGAGTAATCGCTCAGCAGCCTCGGAAAAATCACTCGGAAAAGGAGACGTTTCGTAATCGTATAAATGATTAAGGACCGTCGTCATAGAGCTAATACCTTTAACCGGCGGAAGCCAACGATCGGTTCCTCCAAAACTAAGAATACCAACTTGGTCTCCCTGACGCAGAGCCACATAAGAAATCAGGAGCATCGCATTCAAACAATGATCAAACTGACTAATCTCAGCATCGAGTGTTCGCATCCGGCGACCACAGTCGAGCATCAAAATCACTGACTGATCTAACTGCTCTTGGAAATCACGACTGATCAAACTTTGCCGTTTGGAACTTGCCTTCCAATCGATCTGAGAAAGTGAATCACCCATTTGATAGTCACGAAGCTGGTGGAAATCACGACTCAGCCCAGCACGGTTTTTTCGAATGATTCCGGTATGTTCCTGCCGATGGGCCATTGCCATTAAGGCATAACTTAAAACCGGCTGATAGTTGGGATAAACTTTGACTTTTCCCTTATCACCAATCTTCACACACCTTGACCAAAAACCTAACAATGACGTCATCATGATGTGGGTCTTTCCGAAATCGATCTCTCCCCGTTGTAAGAGAGTAATCGGATAATTCAGGTCAAGGTAGCCACTGCCTTTAATCCAACCACGCCACGGAAAGACGTCACATTCACAGCGACTTGGAATACCATCAAACACACCAACATAAAGAGGTCGATTGCTTAAATTTATGATCCTCAATTTCACTTCCCCCTCTACTCCAACCGCCATCCGCCCGGGGAGGATCCTCTCTGCCAAAGGGAATTTGGACACCAACACCACAACCGCCTCGAACAAAGCAAGAAACCCTAAGACTCCGCCAAGAAGCCCCCACCATCCTGATACTGGAGGATACAAGGATCCAGCCAAACCCATCAAGGTCCAGAGACTCAAAAGCGCAATGAGCGCGCGCGTAGGACGAAGAGGCATTACTGGGAATTAGAGCCTTGGAGCTATCACGGTATCGAGAGAAGAACTCAAAAGATCATCAATATTTTGCCCGCTAATTGCGACTTCCGGCGCAACCTGAATTCTATGCCGAAGCACCGGAAGTGAGGCCTGCTTAACATCATCAGGGATTACGTAATCTCGCGCCCCCATGATGGCGTAAGCCTTCGCGACCTGCACAAGGCTGATTGCACCTCGCGTTCCAGCACCTAAACTCATGCCGTGAGATTCTCGGGTTAGTCGAGTCAGCCGCAAAGCGTAATCAATTACTTCAGGGACAACCCTGACCATGGCAGTTAAGCGTTGCGCCTCAATGATCGCAGCTGAATCACAAACCTGCTCGACGCCACGTGGATCCAACCCCTTAGCGCCTGGAGCGGAGGTCACGGCAGAAACAACCTGAAGCTCTTCAGCCATAGTTGGATAGTCGATGATTACCTTCATCAAAAAGCGATCCAATTGAGCCTCAGGAAGCGGGTAAGTTCCCTCTTGTTCTATTGGATTCTGCGTTGCAAAGCACATAAAAGGAGGAGAAACCGGAAGTGATTCCCCATCAATCGTCACTTGCTGTTCCTGCATTACCTCAAGAAGAGCCGCCTGAGTTTTCGCAGGTGCACGGTTAATCTCATCCGCCAAAAGAAGGTTGGTAAAAACAGGACCACGTCGGGTTTGGAAAGACTGGCTCTTCATATCGAAGAGAGTAAATCCAGTGATATCAGACGGCATCATGTCTGGGGTGAATTGAAGGCGACCAAACTCGCCCCCAAATGTGCTCGCGAGCGCTAGCACCATGTGGGTCTTACCAAGGCCGGGTTTGCCTTCTAAAAGAACATGACCACCGGCAAGAAGAGCCGCGATGATCTGATTCACGGTATCACTCTGGCCGTAGACGACCTTCTGAATCTCGAAACGGAGGTTATCAGTTAATTGGCCAACCTTACTGAGATCAGGAATCTCTGGTGTGGCCTGGGGATAGGGATTATTTTCTGTCATCGTTTAAAAAGAATTTGGAGTTTTTGCGCCACCTTTAAGATATGGCCAGGATCTTTGGGAGGATCGATAGTAAATACTTCAGCTACCTCATCACGGGGCAAACCGGACTCCTCAGCCAATCGATCATAGAAACTTTCAGGATCCCCCTGATTTTCGCCTTCAAGCTCATATCTAAGGGGTCGCACGAGGTGCTCTAGTTCCCCGGTCCGCCAAAGAAAGCGAGCCGATGTGATGAGTGACTCACCATAAGGTTGGCGCTTGACCGAGTTGTCCCGGAGAATTGGCCCAAAGCGCGGAATGCGCATCCAGAGCCACGCAACTAGCAAAATAAATCCCGCAATCACGACCATCCAACCTTCCTTCCAGACCAGCCCAAAAAAGGAGTTTGAGGAACCGTAAAGAAAAACGATTTTTCCTGTGCTACCATACCGCTCCGACAAATGGTCCAAAAACTCGGCATGATCTGCCCGTGCAAGGTAAGGATTTCGGAATGGCCTTGCATGAGCGAGCACGAGCACTTCCCCGTCTCCATAATTCATTCCAACCATTCGCGATTCTTCAGCTTGAGTTTGAATCAAGTTTCGACCCTTTTCAATCTTTAGAGCAACCTTACCTTCAAATTCCAAGCTGTATCCGCCCCACTCTTCCTTGGTTTTTACCAAGTCCCAAGGACGTGAAAGATGCCCTCGGTTTTTTGAATCCTCTTCCGCTCCTTGGTAAGAATATTCGCTCGAAGAAATCTTAAATTGCTCCAAGACATGGTCTAAGCCGTCGTAATAACCCGGTTCGGACACACCCATACCTGAACCTGATTCAGTAAAATCATTCCTATCGGGTTCCCCTCCTTCGATTGTAATCACAAGATTCCCTCCTTGATTCACCCAGTCCAACACCCGCATCGCAATCCCTTTCGTACGAAGAAAGGAACCCGGCAAAATAATCATCTGCGTCTCATCATCGTAGTTCAACCAAGTCCGTGAACTCTCAACATCCCAGCCCTGCTGATTAAGATACCTCTCAGCAGCCAAATACGGGTTAAGACGGGCCTTCCCGACATAGCCGATTGGGATTTCTTCAACCTTTCGGCGTTCTTCTTTTTGACCGCAACCCGAAAAAAGGACCAGAGCTAAGAAAACAAAATATTTCATTTCTGCCCTCCCTCCTGAAATGGCCACTCTTTCCAAAGCTGATTAATGATTTTCTCACTAGGACTGCGACGCGCATAGGCTTGTGAAATCCAGGCATTGGTCAACAAGGAAAAGTAAGAAGCACTAGCAATCTCTCCCCTAGAAACGACTCTGCGAAGGCAATCCATTTCAGTATCGCTCTCCTCGATCTCAACCAACTGCCGGGTCACAAGCGATGAAATAGCTCCTCGATAAAGAAGCCCAAGAGCTTCTTGATACTTTCCACTTTCCCACATCTTACGTGCCTTCATGAGAAGATCAGATGGAAGATTTTCAGGCTCCACATTCAGACCCGCCACAGTAGTCACCTTCTTAACTTCTCCTTTGGAATCTTGCGGTCTACCGCGGAACACATGGAGATTATGAATGACGACCCAGATCAAGCCAGCGATGGCAGCAATCACGATAATCCAAAAAATAAATTGTCCGATCCCGGCGAACACCCCATCCCCCGCCTTGGAATTTGAATCACTAGATTCTTCTCTTTCGTTATCCTCATAAACCGCGCGAGTATTCACCTTGAATTCCTCCTGATTTAAAACCCTTTGCGCATCTTGATTGGCTTCCACCCGCGCTGATGAACCAAACATCACTAATCCCAACAAAATAAGACCCAGTCTCTGCCCAAGTCCTTTAAACTTCAATTCAATATCCCAACCTTCGGCCCAAGTCCGCGTATTCACATAAAGTCCAAATCCTGCTCCCGTGTAAAACCAAGCGACGACAGAAACCGCGTTGAGATAGCACACTCCTAAAATTACCCAAATCCAATTGGGTAGGAATTTAAATTCTCCTTCCAAAAAAGCATCCCAACTCAGAAATTCGCTTATTTCCACGCCCTCCGGTAACATCAAAAAAGCGAAGTAAATCTGACTCCCACAAAGTAGAAGCTCCATCAGGAGACAGATACAAGTCAGCCCGATTGCTGAGCTTGCACTGCGATAAGAAAGCGTTTTACAGCGTGCCTTATACCGAGCACCCGCCAAGCCCTCAAGATAGCGGATTGGTAACACTAATGAACGACTCAATGACGAACGATAAAATAAAAGTCCGAACACCACACACCAGAAGAGAAAAACGAACCCAGCCTTTGAATTTTCTTCGTCACCACTATCCGAATGAAGAAACCATCCAAGGGCAGTCAAAATCACACCTATGAGGACCAGCCCCTTATTTTTAGAAACTTCGGCGGGTAACACCTTCATGCTGCCTCGCCAAGTCGAATGCTCCCCAAACAGACTCCGACTCAAGGGATGAAGCGCGACACATTCCCAAATCGGCTTTAACCACCAAATCAAAAAAATACCCCAACCTACCGATTGATGGCAGATGCCCAAAATCAGAAGTCCCAACGGGAAGACTGAGGTCATCCACCCCTTGAGGAGCGCAATAGAATGTTCACCAGTCAAGCGGAGCCCCAAATCGATAGCCTCCCACTGCGTGCGGGGTCGAATCTCCGCTGTCACTTTCTCAAGTTCCACGCCCGCCCCCTTCCTACAAAACCAAAATAAAGAAGATGAAGAACCCAGAAAGCACTACCCACCATATATTTAAGATTGGTATCAATCGGCCGGGCCGACCAAAATCCTTCGACCACTGCCGCTAGAGCAGTCATACAGGCACCCCCTATTAGCAAAGGAAGCCCGCCACGACCCGCGCGTGTCAACGCCTCGCCTCGCGTGAATTGCCCCGGAGCAAGCAAGGCAAACCCGATCTTCAAACCTGCCATTCCCACCACCAGCATACCAAGAAGTTCGAAAGACGAATGTCCTGCGACAAACTTCCAGAGCAACTCTGGATCACCGGCATATTCCACATATCCAACTACTGCCCCTAGATAGAGCCCATTGTAAATCAGGAAGAACAAAGTCCCAATTCCGAAAAAAATCCCTCCCGCAAAAATCCGAAAGTCAATCCCTACATTATTATTAACATAGTGAGCGAACATCATAAAGTTTGACCCATGTTTCTGTCGTAAATACTCCACGCTGTCAGCTTCCTTTCCGTACATCCCCTCGATATCTGACATCGCCTCGGCACCCAACAGAGCCTGAATCCACTCGATCTCTTTGTCCGCTGAAAACCACATCGCAAAAAAGGGTCCAAAAAACACGAAAGAAGCTACTACGAAAAGTTTCCATTCTCGACGAAAAGTAGCAGGAAAAGTCCGGAGGAAAAAACGGAGAAACCCCTCTCCAAACGCACCCCTCTTACGATGAATCTGACGATGCCCCACAATCGCCAAACCGTTCAAGCGATCGCAGATTCTTTGCCCGAACATTCGATACTGTGCCAACGAAAGGTCATAACAAATCTTACGAAATCGCGACGGCAGCTTGTGACTATCCAAATTTTCTTTCTTACCTTTCGAGCTTTCCAACTGTAATTCAAAAGCCTTCCAATCGGAGCCGTTTTTGTTTTCGAATTCGTGCCGATTCATCGTTGTTCCTCCAACCAGTGTGCCATTCCCATCAGCTTCGAAACTCCCTTAAGTCCGACTTCTCCTGTCATTTTTTTAAGATGATTGGATAACTCCACGCGGCGAGCTTCAGACCACCCACCACTTCGATACCGAAACGCAAGAATCGCCGCTTCCTCCTCCCGACTTAATGAAAAATTAACAGGCACTTTTTCCAAAGGTGGAGGTCCAGGAATGACCGGGTCGATTCGGGGCTTAGAATAAACTACGAGAGTCCCGGCCGCCAGATCACCTAGACGTTGAAACCTCGAATGAAAAAAGACGATGAGAGGCAAAAACGGAAATATCACTTCAACACCTCTAATAAAGTTACGAATCATTGACGCCCCCATTGTGATCCCTGCTCCAGCCTCATTCACTACCCGTAATCCAAACGCCCGTTTGCCTATCGTGGCACCCCATGGACCAATTTCAAACAAAACAGGGTAGAACCACCAAATCACAAAGAAGGACAGAAGGTAAACCCCCTCCGAAACAGCTTCTCCTAGCACAGGGGAGATCAAATTGATAATCAAATACAAAAAGATCAAAGCGACCCCTTCGATGATCAAATCGAGAAGCCACGCGATTAGGCGCAAAAATGGTCCAGCCGTCCGGAGATGGATCTCCATTCCCTCGGCGAGTTCCACCAACTGGAGAGTATCAATACGCCGCTTTGAATCTAACATCGAACTAGCGTTAGACGCTATCGGGCATCAACCTGACGTAAAGCTCCCATTTAATCAGGGAAAACAATAGCTCTCTTTCCGTCGATAATAGTGCGGTCATGAACATGATAACGAATCCCTCGTGCTAAGGCAGATCTCTCGCAATCGCGACCCAAACGTACTAAATCAAGCACACTGTGATGGTGCTGAACCCGCTCGACTTCCTGTTCAATAATAGGTCCGGCATCGAGTTCTCCAGTCACATAGTGACAGGTTGCTCCTATAAATTTTACACCCCGTTCGTAGGCCTGCCGATAAGGATTAGCGCCGATAAATGCCGGAAGAAAGCTGTGATGAATATTAATCATTCGGCCACTGTATTTCTCACACATCCAAGAAGGCATAATTTGCATGAAGCGAGCTAGGACGACCAACTCAACTTGCTGCTCCTCAAGCAATGATTCTATCTCACGAAAACCGACTTCCTTATCTTTGCCCATCTCAACCAAATGAAATGGAAGTCCAGCGTTCTCAGCGATCTCCTTACAATCTAAACGATTCCCGATGACCGAGGTGATCTCAATCGGCATTTCGCCTAACTTGGTCCGCCATAAAATTTCGTTGAGGCAATGGTCGGTCTTCGTGACCAAAACTGCCGTTCGCATTTTATATGGTAAGCGGCGGAAATGCCAGTCAGCTTTAATTGCCCGCCCCAAAACTTCAAAACTTGCGATGAAGTCATCAACTGACACTTCAAGGCTTTCGGTATCAATCTCGAGTCGCGAATAAAAGATTCCACGCTTTTGCTCAGTAAATTGATTAAATTCGACTAAGTTTGCACTGAATTCGGAAGCATGATTAGCAATTTGAGCTACTAATCCATGTTTATCAGGACAACTAAGTTTCAAAATAAGACCCTCACGCATGGGCGTTCTTTGGACCAATAGATCAAAAAGCTCAAGCCCGACCCTCACAAATCCGCTTAAACACCAAAGATAAAAGGGCCCATCATCGGAAAATTGATTGATCAATCGACATGAAGAACAACTTTGATCTTATTTAGAAAATCTCGTCACATGCGCCTTTGCAATCGCGAGAAAGTCCTCCACCACACCCTTAGCCTTTCCTTGATACATCGCCCCGATAACCAAAGGAGGGAAATTTGGCAAAGCAAGGGGCTTCACACCTTTGGGATTGGGAAGATCCGGAATGAAAATCCCAATCCCAACACCAAACCCACGCACTACAAAATCACGTAGCACGTCGGTAGAGTTTACCTCTACCGAAACTGGCCAATTTACCTCGTGCCGATCAAATTCTTTCTGAAAAAGTTGCTGTAAAATTTCGTTTGGAGGCAAGCCAATTAAGGGTTCCTTTCCGATCAGTCCCGTTTTTGAATAAGGATCCTTCTCTAGAAATTCTTTCCAGGACTTGGCTTTCGAGTTAGCAGGCACCCAAAGAACTGTCGGTATTTTCAGCAAAGGTTCGCTTTTTAAACCCTCCGACATCTTCCCGCCAATCACGCCGATCGCGACATCTACCTGCTGAGAAGTGACGAGCCCATGAATATCTGACGGTGCCACCTCGCGTAGTGATAATTTAAGTTTTGGTTCTTTTTTCTTCAAGGTCTCCAAACAATCTGGGAGATGGTTCCTCAGTGCGGATGCAGTCGCGGCAAGCCGTAAATGCCGACCTTCCTCCCCTCGTAGCTTTTCTTCAAGATCTCCAAGCCCGGAAAAAAAAGGGTAAATATAATCATAAAGTTTCTCACCCGCCGGTGTCAGAGCAAAGGGCCGCCGATTAAATAATTTAATTCCAAGCTTCTCTTCTAATTGCAAGATTTGACCACTCACCGCTGGCTGCTGAATTCCATAAGGCATCTTTCTTACCGCTGCGGTAATCCCTTCAAACTTTGCCACAAAGTAAAACAATTCAAGATGGTGGATATTCATTTTTAGAAAACCTATTCAAGACGCTTCATCAATTCAATCAATGTTTATTAGAGATCCATCAACCCAAAAGGGGTCACGATCTCTGCTTGCGACTTTGCTCATAAATAATCACGGACCGAGCTCTTTTCCCATCCCTCGGGATCTTATCTGGTCACTAAACTTTTCCTCAGGGTCCAATACTTTTGATTCATTGCCTTGACTCATCTTAACTTCGGTATTGAGCACCTTAGGTTGCTTGGAATCGTCAAGATTTCCCTTTCTCTAGAGTCCTTCCCTTCATGACTCTCAGCTCAGGCTTTCTTGGCTTCAC
>CESO01036321.1_pt1 | contig 28345 bp, 27 predicted proteins | sample 356341 | NCBI WGS metagenome assembly CESO01 (sample SAMEA2621812, study PRJEB7988) | marine metagenome | biome: marine biome (ENVO:00000447); feature: deep chlorophyll maximum layer (ENVO:xxxxxxxx); material: "saline water (ENVO:00002010), including plankton (ENVO:xxxxxxxx)" | depth 35 m | reverse complement strand
TTGACAATGATAGTATTGATAGCAGGTTTACTAAACCTTTATATACCATGATTGACTCTTCATTATTTGAAATTGTTATAAAAGGTATGCAAGAAGTGGTAGAAGATGAAGAGCTAGGTACTTCAAATATTGCCAAAATGGAAAACATTACAGTTTGTGGCAAAACAGGAACAGCACAAAATCCACATGGTGAAGACCATTCCATATTTATTGGCTTTGCCCCTAAAGACAATCCAAAAATAGCTTTGGCAGTATATGTAGAGAATGGAGGCTGGGGCTCAACATGGGCCGTTCCTATTGGTAGTCTAATGATAGAAAGATACCTAAACGATACCATAGAAAGAGGTGGCTTAGAGAAAAAGATAACAGAAGGAATAATAGAATATTAATGCGATTTAAGAGTCACATATTTGATAAAGTAGATTGGTGGACCGTACTAATGTATGTAGTATTGGTATTAATTGGCTGGTTAAATATTTATGCTGCTCTGTACAATGAGAATCATCAACTGATGGATTTCAGTCAAAAATATGGGCGTCAGCTAATTTGGCTTTCAATAGCTTTTGTGATTGCAATTTTTATTTTGTTTTTCAATTGGAAATTCTTTGAGGGATTCGCCTATCTGATATATGCTCTATCTATCCTGAGCCTTTTAGGGGTTTTGTTTTTTGGTATTGAGATTAATGGTGCTAAGTCTTGGTTTGACTTTGGGTTTATGCGACTTCAACCTGCTGAGTTTGCTAAGGTGGCTTGTTGTTTAGCTATTGCAAAATTCTTGAGCAGACTCAATATGTCTCTAGAAAAATCTAAAAATAAAATCATAGCTACGGCTATTATTATACTGCCTGTTCTATGTATTATTCTTCAAAATGATACGGGGTCAGCACTGGTTTACGCTACCTTTATCCTTGTCCTTTATCGCTTTGGGCTACCTGCCACATTACTCATCATAGCTATAGTAACGACTATATTATTTGTAACATCTATCATAGTTTCCAAAATTGTACTTATAGTTATTTTGTCTGTTATTGCTGTTTTCTTTTTTATTATTTCTAATAGAAAACTTAGAGAACTCCTTATCATTTCGTCGTTCTTAGCAATGAGTATTGGTTTTATTTTTAGCGTTGATTATGTCTTTGAACGTGTTTTAGAGCCTCATCATGTAACAAGAATAAAAGTACTACTGGGGCAAGAAAGCGACCCCCATGGCGCAGGATACAATGTCAATCAATCTATGATAGCTATAGGTTCTGGTGGCTTTACTGGCAAAGGCTATCTTAATGGAACACAAACTAAATTTAACTTTGTTCCTGAACAAAGTACTGATTTTATTTTCTGTACGATTGGTGAAGAATGGGGGTTTCTAGGAAGCTCTTTATTACTGCTCCTATACATCGCCTTTTTATTCCGTTTACTGTACTTAGCAGAGCGACAACGCTCCATATTTAGCAAAGTATTTGGCTATGGTGTGGTCAGTATCTTTTTCTTTCACATAGCTATTAACATAGCCATGACTATAGGTTTAGCTCCTGTTATTGGCATACCACTACCATTTATCAGTTATGGTGGATCTTCCTTATGGGGCTTTACTATTCTATTATTTATCTTCCTTAACTTGGATTCGTACAGGCTACAAATTCTGAGATAAAAAAAAACCTCAACGACTAGCATTGAGGATTAGATTAATTTGTTAAACTCTCTACTAATAGAACTTTGATCTATTATCTTTTACATCATACAATTCAACAAGAGCTTGATAAGCTTGATAAGAAGATCTAGACTGCAAGTTGTTTACTATTGAGTTTTTTACACTTGAGTAATCAGCATTTTCAGGAGCTGAAATAACTTTATCAACCCTAAGCATGCATACTGAATTTCTACTTTTAAATATTCTAGAGTTTTGTCCTTCTTCAACAGCAAAAGCAGCACCTACAAAAGCTGGCTCATCACCTAAATTTGGAACTTGATTACTAGAAAAATTAAGCCCTTCAACATTTTTAACTGAAGAACCATATGTAGATGAGATATCTTCTAATGTCGAATAGTCAGATAATTCGTCCATTAATTTTTCAGATTTCTTGTTGTTACGGACAATAGTTTCAACCTCAGCTCTAACATCTTCTAAGTCAGTAAGACCTTCTTTCTTAATAGATGTTAAAGTGGCTACAACAATCTTATTTCCAAACTCAAACACATCTGAGACATTACCTACCTTAGAATCGTAAGCCCATCTAACTAATTCTCTTGGATTCTCTAAACCAGGTATAGCAACGGTGTTTTCTTGTAATTCATCTGCAACCCTTTTAGAAAGGTTTTCAGCGATTGATGATTCATTAAATTGCTCGTAAGTAGTGTTCTCCGCCGCAAACTTACCTGCTTTGGCAAAAACTTCTTGGTAAGTAGCATTGCTATATTGAACTTGTCTATCTAAATAGGCAACTTTATACTTTTGTGAAGATCTAGATTTATCAACAACCTCAATAAGATGTACACCAAACTGAGTATTAACAACTACTAGCTCTCCTTTTTTGGCACTAAAACAAGCCTCATTAAATTGGTCAACCATCAAGCCTTCAGCAAACCAACCTAAATCACCGCCATTAGCAGCCGAGCCTCTATCTTCAGAAAAAGTTTCTGCTAATGAAGCAAAAGATTGTCCCTTGCTAATAAGATTTTTTAGACTATCAATTTGAGCCTCTGCATCAGGTGTAGAAATTAATATATGTCTCGCCTCAACAGAATCAGGTCTTGACTCTTTGGCTACTAACTTAGCTAACCTAAGTGTATTAAATCCTTGTTGAAAAGGACCTACCACAGTACCTGTCTGAGAATTAGCTAACGACTTTACATCATCAGACAAAGCGCTTTCCCCAACGAAAACAACACGGTTAAAAACATCTGAATTCTTTCTGACAAATACATCATCTTCTGTTGTTTCAGAAAAATCAGCTTTGATATCTTCTATCCACTCTTGAGCATCTAATCTATCATCATTAGAGGGGTTAACGTTGAATACAACGTAGTCTATTGCTCTAGATGCTTCTTGTTGGTATTTTTCGCTGTTATCTTTGATGTATGATTTTAGGTCAGAGTCACTTATTGTTACTAAACTGTCAGGAATTGTTTCAAAAGGAATTTGAACAAATGACACATTACGGATTTCACTCTGATTTTTTCTACTTAATTCTGCTTCCCAATCAGAGGCAGATAAGCCTTTAGCAATTAAAGCATTGTATTTGTTATTTTGTCTTTCAATACGGATTGCTTCTTCAAAGTTTAACCATTGCTGCATAGCTTGACCTGTCTCGTCATTATTGATATCTTCTTTGAGGAATTGTAATAACCTTGCTCTATCAAATTCTCCAGTCTCAGGATTAGTGAATGATTGTTTTACTGTAGGGTAAGGGTTTTCTCCTTGCACCATATCAAACAACTCGCCTGCACTAACCTCTAGGCCTAAGTCTGAAAATTCATTGTTTAAAATCGCCTCTCTAACAACTTGGTTCCAAACCGAGTTTCTAACTTGAGCAATATCAACATTTGGGTTTGATTGCCTTTGAGATTCTAAAGTCTGTTGTACTCTTTGCTCAAAAACTTGGTAATCTATTTCATCATCACCAACTTCTCCAACTACTAAATCTGTAGCTGATGAGGCACCGTTACTAGACGACATCAAATCGGTAAGGATAAATGCTAACATTGCGAATCCAATTACCACTAACAATAAACCTGAACGATTTCTAATATTTTCTAAACTAATCATACTTCATTTTTTTTACAAGATGGCGAATATACAAATGTTATATGATATATAAAATAGTAAGGTTAATCAGTTTTGACAAGACTTACTACCTCTATTTTTGTATCGGACACTTCTTCAACAACTATGGTATAATTTCCAATATGTATCTCGGTGTTCTTTTCTGGTATTTCTTCCAATTGACTAATCAACAATCCACCTAAGGTTTCATACTCTTCAGACCTTGGTAAATCGAAGTGGTACTTATCATTAAGGTAATCGATTTCTAAACGCGCCGAAAATCGATAGTTTAAATCGTCAATCTTTATTTCTAAATCATTTTCATTATCGTGTTCATCTTCAATTTCGCCTAATATTTCTTCTACAACATCTTCAATAGTAAGCATTCCAGAAGTTCCACCAAATTCATCAACCACAACGGCTACACCTTTTCTTTCTTTTATAAACAGTTCAAGCATATCGTTAGCCATCATACTTTCAGGGACATAAGGAATGGGTATAAGAATGGATTTTATGTTTTTGGGTGACTTAAACATCTCATTAGAGTGAGCGTAACCTATGATTTTATCAATATTGTCTTTATAGATAAGCACTTTTGAAAGTTTGGTGTCAATAAAAATCTTTAACAAATCTTCAATAGGCTTGAATACTTCAATTGCAACTATCTCTGTACGAGGCAACATACATTCTCGAACTTTAACACTTGAAAAATCAAGAGCGTTTTGTAAAATCTGAACTTCAACATCAAGGTTTTTATATTCCATTTCATTGGTATGCAGTTTTAGGTACTCTTCAAGGTCAACTTTACCAAAGACAGGTGAGTCTTCTACCAATACTAGCCCAAACAATTTAAGACCTCTTTTGGACAAGAAAAGTGTTACTCTCACTATAGGCGCTAATATAAAGTGAAAAAGATATAGAGGTACTACTAAGATTTTTAAGAACCGATTAGGGTTTAATCTAAAGAAAGCTTTAGGCAAAAATTCGGCAGTAACCAGTATTATAAGTGTCGATAAAAACGTCTGTATCAATAAAACTAAAAATGAAGACTGCGTATATACTTCAATTTTTGGCTCCAATATTTCTGCCATAGTTATACCATAAACTACTAAGGAGATATTATTACCAACTAGCATAGTAGCGATGTATTTCGATGGAGAATATAAAATCTTTTGCAACAGTCGAGCTACGATAGAATTAGATTGTTTGTCAAGTTCTAACTTCAGCTTATTTGAGGAAATATATGCTATTTCCATTCCTGAGAAAAAGGCGGAAAGTAAAACTGAAGCAAATATGATTATCCAGCTATTCATTAGACTGATTTATAGTGATAGTACCTTTAATTTTTCGAATAGAATATTTAGAAAAGTTTTGATTAGAAACCAATCCTTGACCAAAAATGACTTCATTTTCTGTCGTTATTTTAACAAATTCATCGGTAAAAATCTCTTCTTTCTGCTTGTTCCAATTTAACTTTTCAGTTTCTAAAATATCGCCATCGACATTCCTAACAACGACATTGTTTTGAGCTAACATCAAATCTTTTTTGTCATCAACAATAGCGTAGTCAGCATTTAGCTCAGATTCTTTTTTACCGTTCACATCAAAAAACTGAACTTTTAAACCGTCTTTAAATTCTACATACGAATCTTCATCAGCATATCGATTCATAAGAGTAGCATTCAACAATACGCGAACTTTGGCCGAGTCGCTATAAATAATTTCACAATCTTTAATAGTTTCTATTGGAAAAGAAGCTTGGTTTTGAATAGAAATTTCATGAATTTTTTCCAAATCATTAGAACATGCAATTATTAGCATTAAAAGACCTAAAGACAGAATCTTTCGGATAGTAATATGTGCAAATGGTACTATAAAAAAATTATTTAATTCTAACTTTAGTTGATTCATTTATCCAACAACCGACTTTATAAGAGTCTCCTTCTTTATAACCGTTAAAGAAGGCATCTTCATTATTAGGTAAATATTTAGAATATGTAGCAATTTTTTTAGCTGCTAAGTCGGCAACAGAGCTATCCATATTCTTGGCTGCAATAAACTTATCAATTGCTGCAGAATATAACATGGCAGACTCAAAAGTGTTTGAACCACATTCATTGGCAGATGCAGCATATATATCTCCAATAAGCAACATCGACTTTCCCCAACTAGGGCTAATCTCTAATGCTTTGTAGGCGTATGATCTAGCAGTAGAATTATTTCCTGACTTAAAATAAGCTGCCGACAAACCATAATAGCTATTCGCTTTATCGGCATCAACTTCAGTAAGATCTAACGATTGCTTGAAAAATGCAATGGCATCAGAAGATTTATTTTTCTTTATTGAAAGGTTACCCATATTGTAAGCCGAAAGTGCTGAAGGCTCAACTTCATGAAGTTTTCGAGCTGCAGAAAAATACACTTCGGCATCAGTACAATCTTTTTTATCTAGTACTTTAACTATACGCTTAAGAAGATTTAAATCGTCAGGAAACTCTTGAAATTTGGCATCAAACATAGCTATTAGATCCTCACAGGTTGCAAATGGCACAAATAGCTTTTCTACATTTTCTGCGGCTTTAACATAGAACTTCTTACTTTTTGATTCAACAGAAATATTAACATCAAGATAATCTGCAACAACGGCATATACTTCTAGCACTTGTGATTTATCAAAGGATTTAGCCTTATATTTTTCTGTTGCGGCTTTGAAATAAGAAAACAAAGCTGAGGCTTTTGATTTAGTTTTTTGACCTTCAACAGATTGCTTTAAATACGAAAATGCTCTATCCAAGTCAGAAAAAGAATATTTCATCATATCAGAACCTTTTAATCCTAGTACATAGTCTTCTTTTCCAAAATTAGCAATTCTGTTATCATACAAGGTTTCTAAAGAGTCTAAGTAAGCCGTCTGTAATTCTTTGTTGCCTTTATTCTTCTTGATTAGATATTTGAAAAGCTTAGCTCCATCTATGTAGATATTCTTTGTAGCTTTTGGACACAATTCATAAGCCTTTCTCCAAGGTGTTAAGGCATCATCATAGTTTTTTTGCTTCACATACTCTCGATACAAAGATATGTTAGTGACACATTGAACGCTATCAGAACCAAACTTGCTATCAGCAATAGGATTAGCACTCACCAAAACCGACATAAATGCCGCAAACAAAAACATTAAAATTTTCATATTAATTGTATTTTCTTTTAATAAACCAAACGTCGCTAAAAATAAAACCTATTTTAAATCGAGCAAATGACTCTTGTATTAAATTATTATCAGTTGTTCCCATTTTACCTAACTCTGCAGAGAGATTAAGAAGAGAGCCGCTTCGTTTTAAGGGCAAACCAAAACCAAAGGTGATTGCTTTCTCATCTAATTGTTGATTTCTCAAATTCAAATATGTTTCAGATGTATATACTCCTAAACGATAACGTACCATTTTATAGTATTTATTAATTGACTTTTTATCTGGAACAAATTCAAGACCCAACGACATTCTATTACTATTTTTTAAATCATCTGATTCGCCAAAGAGTTTGTATTCAGACCAATTATCACTTCTATAATCAGCCATCACTTTCCATTGATCATTATTTAAAGCCAAGCCAAAACCCATTGATGTAGGCAACTCTAAACTGCCATCTAATTGCTGGTCAAAACTTATTGTGTCTTCAATTATTTCAAAGTCACCAGAACTTCTAAAGGTTTCCACAAGAGCTGTTTTTTCAGCAGAAATCTCACCGCCATTATCTAATGTGAAGCCAAGTACTGAATTCCATTTCCCTAGTTTGGCCTTATAGATTAAACCAAAGTCAAAATAAAATCCATTGATATTTACATCGTCATTAATTCTAGAATTTAATATGCTCGTATCATCGAAAATGACTTTCCTGCTTGTATTTAGATTACCAAAGAGATAATTCATGTTAGCCCCAAGAGATATATTTCTGTGTATACTGATTGAATTACCAAAATAAAAGCGAGTTATCCCGCCATTGCCTTCAAACATTAGGTTGGCAGTTGGGTCAGTACTCACATCAGAAAAAGAATACGACATTTCAGAAAAAGGTAGCATTCCAACACTTGTCCCCCAAAACTTGGATAAGGGAAAAGAAAACATCAGATAATTAAACTTTGTTGAATTGACCACTTGATCTTGACTATTTGTTTCTAAGATTTTAGTGGTATGAAGCCCCCCTGTTTGCATAGTAAATCGCTGTGAATTTACTGACGAATAAGATGCAGGATTACTTATGTTTATTGATAGCGGGTCACAAATTGCAATCCCGACACCCCCCATTGCTGAGCGGTTTGCAGTAGAAAAGCTTTGCAGGTCACCTAAGCCGAAACGAGAGTACGGAGAGTTTGTCTCATTTTGCGCTATTAACGAAAAGGAAAAAAGCACAAAACCTAAAATTCTAAAAATACGACTCATTGTAATCTAATATTTTGTTTAAACCTTCCATCAAAAGATTTGGGCTTGCAAATATGGTATTTTTTAATCCCTTATCAAAGAGTTTAACATTTCCACCAGTTACAACAACTTTAACGTCAGGATATTGCTCAATATAACGTTGAATTACACCATCTATTTCAGCTAAGACTCCATTTATTACCCCAGAGTGTATGGATTCCTCTGTATCACCTCCAATAAGTGCAGCTTTTTCTTCTGTTTTAAGCATGGGTAATTGACTTGTATATTGGTGTAAGGCACTGTATCTCATTCGAATCCCAGGAGATATACTCCCGCCTAAATATTCTTGTTCTGCATTAATAAAATCATACGTAATACAAGTTCCAGAATCGATCACTAACACATTGTGACCTGAATAATGAACTGTTGCCCCTACAACTAAAGCAATTCTATCATTACCTAAAGTATTGGGTGTTTTATAGCAATTCGAAACAGGTATAGGTGTAGTTGAATTTAACACCAACACGTCTTTTTTTTCTGCTAAAGCACCATATTCGCTATCTTTTTTAACGGATGAAACGATCAGCCTATCACAATTGGAAGCTAGTTCTAATACACGTTCTACACTAATATTATTTTCCTTTAACACTAGGTCATACCCTTCAAAAAGAGCTAGTTTAGTAATTGTATTACCTTCGTCTATTGTTATTTTTCTCCTTTGCAAAACGCTCCAAAGTTAATAAAAGCAAAAGCATCAGAAAATTATTTGTTGCAATAGATTTTTTTTTACATTTGCACCCACCTTAAAAGGTGCTATAGCTCAGTTGGTAGAGCAAAGGACTGAAAATCCTTGTGTCCCCGGTTCGAATCCTGGTAGCACCACTTTAAGCAACCCTCTTACTCTAGTAGTAAGAGGGTTTTTATTATTTAATTCCCTACATATCGGCAAAAATTTCAAATGGATAAAAAAAGAAATAGAGTAATGTTTTCTCGTCACATATTTATTTAATTTTACAAAATGATTGTATCGCTTATTACAATATGTGTTTCGACCTACTTAATCTGGAAAGCAAGTGAATCCTTTGACATTGCATCATCCTATCTAACTCGAAACCTTAGTGAAGGTATAAAAGGTCCAACAGTAAATGCAATAGCTAGTTCACTTCCTGAATTACTCATTTCATTTTTCTTTCTTTTTTACATAGGTGATTTGGAAGGATTTTCAGCGGGTTATGCAACAATAATAGGGAGTTCCATTTTTAATATCGCTATAATTCCCGCAATTTCTTTTTTGGTTATTTATTACAAAAAAGGGACTCCCCTGTTCCCTACCGATAAAAAAATTATTGAACAAGATGGTTTTTTCTTAATTATCACTGAGGTTGCCCTATTTGCAGGTCTTTATTTTGGCGGAATATCTATTTATCTTGCCGCAATTCTTATTCTTCTTTACTGCCTTTATATATTTTTGGTATTTCTCAAAAGAAATAAAAACATTTCCGGCGCATCATCAACTATTTCAGAAGAGCATGAGGAAACACTAATAGAAGAATCTTCATTTTTAAGAACGATTATCACTATGAATATAGCTGCATTAATATCAAATAAAAAAACATTGAATACATGGAGCGCAAGTTTAATACTACTTATATCCCTTATCATAATTTCAATTGCTTGCAAAGAGTTGGTGACAAGTAGCGAACACCTATCTAGTCAATTAAATTTGAATCTATTTTTCATAACCTTCTTTATTGCTGCCGTTGCGTCAAGTATTCCTGATACTATTTTATCCATAAAAGATGCTAAAAACGAAAAGTATAAAGATGCTTTCTCTAATGCTTATGGCAGTAATATTTTCGATATATGCATAGGGATTGGACTTCCCGTCCTTGCTTATCTTATAGTGAATGACCAAGAGATAATTTCTACGACAACATCAGAAGAATCTAACAATATTGTTTTGTTATCCTCTGTATTACTGATTGCTTTCTCCATCCCTATAACCATAATTTATTGGCTAAGGTCCATTAACCTTTTAAGGTCACTATTTATCATTGGCTTATACCTCAGTTTTTTAGGCGTTATTTTTTACTTATCATAAATGATAAAAAAAGGAACAAAGCTATATAGCATCTTACACTTTAAATGCCCTCAATGTCATGAAGGAGATTTCTTTGTATCGAATGCTTATAATTTCAAAAAGGTAGGTGAACTTTATACAAATTGCTACAAGTGTAACTTGAAATTTAGCAAAGAACCGGGTTTTTATTTTGGCGCTATGTATATTTCTTATGCTATAGGCATCGCTATATTTATTGCATCCTATTCTGCTAATTGGCTGCTTAGATTAAATGCTTCTCTTTTACAAATACTATCATTTGTAGGGACTTTATTGTTGATTGGCACTCCATACCTTTTCCATCTGTCCAAAATAATTTGGGCTAATCTTTTTATTCATTATAAGGTCAAAAAATAACTTTTGAATTAAAAACATCCGTTCTAAGTGTAATTTTGACATTTAAAGCCTTTTATTATTAGTATAATTTAATATCTTTGATTAAATACTAAAAAAATATGTCTAAAATCAATGTTTCTGTCGATTGTGTAATTTTTGGGTTTGACGACTCAGAAAAAAAATTAAAAGTGTTAACAATTGAAAAAAAAGTTGACCCCTTTTCAAAACATGAACAAAAAAGAACTCAGTTTGCTATTCCTGGCGATCTTATTGAGTTAGATGAAGACATAGACCAAGCAGCCAATAGAATCCTTTACAGCCTGACCAAATTGGATAATTTATATTTGAAACAATTTAAGACCTTTGGTAGTCCAAGTCGTGTTCAAGAAGAAAAAGATAAAGAATGGCTTAAAAACTTCAGAGCAAATCCCAACGAAAGAGTAATAACAGTTGGATATGCATCAATTGTAAGAATGGAAGACTATAACCCTGAAGCTTCTTATTTTGCTCATGATGTTTGTTGGACAAATATTGAAAATATGCCTGAAATGGCCTTTGATCATAATTTAATTGTTAATGATGCTATCCAATTTTTAAGAAGGGAAATCAACCATGAAGTAACTTCAGAATTATTACCTAGAAAATTTACTTTATCGCAACTGCAAGAGCTATATGAAATCATTCTAGACGAAAAGTTAGATAAGAGAAACTTCAGAAAACAAATTATCAGTAAAGGGATTTTAGAAAAAACTAACGAAAAACAAAAAGGCGTTTCTCACAAACCTGCTGAATTATATAAATTCAACCAACAATAAGGATTTAGTTTTACCCAACTAATTCTTCAGCCTTCGCAAAAGCTAAAGATGCTGGCCCTAAAACATTCATTCTATCATCTAATAATTCGGAAACACCATAATGGATTTTTCCTTTGAAATCATTCAGTAATTGTGCTTCACAAAATCCTGAAATGATAGGCATATAGGCTCCCATTGATTTGGCAATATTACCACAGAAAATAATTGCTTGAGGATTCAAGATATGAATAAAGTCTGCCATTTTTTGTCCCAACTTTTCAAATGTAAAATCAAGAATAGCCTGACATCTTGTGTCTCCATTTTTTGCTTTGTCAAAAATGGCTTTTACAGATGGGATTTGGGTAGGCTCGCTACTTTTTATCTCTTTCATATTGACTGCGTAAGATTTTTTAATCCCATTAGCAGAGACAACCGTTTCAAGACAGCCTACACCTCCACAATTACATTGTCTGTCTAACCCTTCTATCTTAGTGTGTCCGAACTCTCCAGCATATCCAAAAGCACCTTCAAATAGCTGATTATTAATAACTATACCACCGCCAAGACCTGTACCAATTGTTATTAGAGCAAAATCTTTATATTTTTTTCCTGCACCATAACGGTTCTCAGCCATAGCTGATGCATTGGCATCATTAATTAAATGAGTTTGTATATTAAGTACTTCTTCTATATGAACCTTTAAGTTGAAAGGCTTCAAATCATCCCAAGGAAAATTTACAGGACAAAAAGTTTCGGCACTAGAATCATAATTGGGCGCACCTATACCGATAGCTTCAACACTATACTCTAGTGTTAATGCCTCTATTTGATGAGTTAGACTGCCTATGTATTCGGCAAACGAATCGCTTGCTTTTGTTTTGAAAGAGCTTGTTTTAACAATGCCTTCTACTAAATCAACAACGGCCAACTCTGTATTTGTCCCCCCTATATCTACTCCAACTACTTTCATCTTATTATAGACTTTTAAAATGGTTTAATAAAATCTCTGCTGTTTTAAAATTAGTGGCAAGTGGAACTTGGTACACATCGCATAATCTTAACAGCATATTAATATCTGGTTCATGAGGGTGTTTCCCTAAAGGATCTCTTAAAAAAAGAACAGCCTCTATTTCATTACTTACAATTTGAGCAGCAATTTGGGCATCTCCACCTAGTGGACCCGACTCTACTGCGGTAACATCTAAATCAAATTCTTTAACAATTTTAGAGGTGCTTTTTGTACAAACTATGGTGTGATTGCTTATCACATCTAATTTGGACTGTATAAATCCTCTAAGACGGTCTTTAGTACCATCATGTGCTATTATAGCTATCTTCATTGATTCGAATTAAGTTTGGATTGGGCCTCTTGAGAAGCTTCCATTCTTATTTTGCCAATGATTAGCAATTCTGCACCTGCTTGATTCGTGCTCAATGGAATGTTTTCCAAATCACAGGTATTAAGCAGTTGGTTAATATCCTCATGATAAGGTTGTACGATAGTTGCATCTCTAAAAAAGAATACAATACCTACTTCGCCTTTTTTTATCATTTCTGTAATCTGAAGGTAACCACCATCAGATCCTTTATTAACGTGAAATAATGGTAAGTTTAGTTCTCCTTCTTCTAAGAAATCAGCAGTTCTACCTGTGGCAACAATTTCTCTACCAAAAAACCATGATTTTTTGCTCTTTAGAAATTCTAAGAGATTAGGCTTAAAGTTGTCGTGGGCTATTACTGCTATCTTACTCATTTTTATTAAATTTTTGTTAGTGCTTGTTCAGTAACGATTGAACATAAATCAATTAGTCGTGCTGAATAGCCAGACTCGTTATCATACCAAGAAACTAATTTAATCAAATTCCCGTCAACTTTTGTCAACTCAGCATCAATAATTGAAGATTCTTTTCTACCAACAATATCAATTGAAACTAATGGGTCAGAACTCACTGCCAAAATTCCGTTCATAGTCGTATTAGCAGCAGCTTGTAATAAATTATTTACCTCATCTACATTAGTTTCTTTTTCTGTAACACATACAAAATCGGTTATTGAACCACATGCAACGGGCACACGTAAAGCGATACCGTCTAACTTTCCATTCAAACTAGGTAATACCTTACCAACAGCAGAAGCCGCTCCTGTTTTTGTTGGTATAATTGAGTTCATTGCTGAACGTGCTCTTCTCAAATCTTTGTGAGGCATATCTTGCAAACTCTGATCGGCCGTAAATGCGTGAGTCGTAGTGATATAGCCAGATTTAATTCCAAAATTGTCGTTAATTACCTTTGCCATTGGCGCTAAGCAATTGGTAGTACAAGAAGCATTTGAAAACACAAAATCTTCCTCGGAAATAACATCATTGTTCACACCTAAAACTATTGTTTTTGCATCAGGGGAAGGTGCCGAAATAACCACTTTTTTGGCTCCAGCAATTACATGTTGTAAAGCTTGTTCATTCTGCAAAAACCTTCCAGTAGATTCTAAAACCACATCCACATTCAAATCTTTCCAAGGTAATTCTTGTGGGTTTGGACATGAAAAAACAGGAATTTCTGTTGAATCAACCAAAATCTTGTTATCCGATGGGCTTACTTGGTTTGCTAGTACGCCGTGTGTAGAATCGTACTTTAATAAATGTGCTAATGTTTTAACATCTGTAAGATCGTTAATTGCTACGACCTCTATGTTTTCAGATTCTAGGGCCTGACGGAAAAAATTTCTGCCGATTCTACCAAATCCATTAATTGCTACTTTAATTTTTGTCATTTTATCTTGAAATAATTTTGTTTAACTTATATAAATCTTCGTTTATTTTTTTCTCTTTGTCTACCACATCTTGCATAGGAATCAGTACCGTTTCATTTTTAATTATACCTACCATATGCTTGTGGTTTTCCGACATTAACGCCTGAATAGCCGACAAGCCTAATCTACTAGCTATGACCCTATCCATAACTACTGGAGAGCCCCCTCTTTGAAGGTGACCTAGAATAGTAACCTTAGACTCATACTCAACGAATACTTCTTTTAAATCTTCAGCAATTTTGTAGGACGGCCCATGGTTATTTCCTTCGGCTACTACAACAACACTTGACGATTTACTCAAGGACTTTCCTGTTTTCAAACGCTCTGCTAAATCTTTAATTTCGAACTGCTTTTCTGGGATTATAACAAAGCATGCTCCAGAGGCAATACTTGAATAAAGAGCTAGATTTCCGTTATCTCTACCCATTACCTCAACAAAAAACAATCGATTGTGAGAACGGGCCGTATCTCGAATTTTATCTACAGATTCAACTATAGTTTGTAGGGCGGTTTGAAATCCAATTGAATTGTCAGTACCATAAATATCATTATCAATAGACGCAGGAATACCAACACATGGAAAATCAAATTGGCTAGCAAATACATTAGCTCCTGTAATAGAACCGTTACCACCAATAACGACAAGCGCCTCTACACCAGAAGCAATTAAATTGTTGTAGGCTTTTTCTCGAACTTCAGCTTTATGAAAATCTAAGGAACGAGCGGTCTTTAAAACAGTACCTCCAACCTCAAGAATATTACTAACTGAACGCATTTCAAGTACCTTGAAATCATTTTCTATGACTCCTTGATAACCACGAAAATAACCAATACACTCTATGCCGTGATAATTAGCAGAACGAACAACACTCCTAAGTGCTGCGTTCATGCCCGGAGAATCTCCTCCTGAAGTTATGATTGCTATTTTTTTGATAACTTAATGTATATTTTGAGCAAAGATATACTAAAAAGTGTAAAAACAACACTAACCAAGACAAAATTGTTACAGCTTTAAGTGAAAATGACATTTTTAATCCTATTTTAAGGTTGATTTTCTTTCATAAATAGATATGACTATTAAAAGCATCAACAAATTGTACATACTGTCTTCAATGGGAATGTTCAATATTCGAAGACCAATTATCTGACTTGAGCTATAACTAACGATTGGTGTTTCATTGAAACTACCAGTTAAAAAGCCGTTTATAATCAAAAAAGGAATCAGCGAAACAAAATAGGTTCTAAAAAAAGTTCCTATCCAGTTAGGCTTATGAATTGCCAAAATAAAAAGCGAAAGTGAGGTTAGGCTAAAGCATATAAGGGTATATAATCTGTCTGAGTAAATAACTGAAAAGAAGGCTAATATACAGGCCAAAGAATATGCAATTTTAATATAGCTACCTGAATCTAATTGCTTATTAAAAAAGTAATTTAACACCTCATGTATAAATACACAGGCAAATGGAATGATTATAAAAAACAACCATTCTTCTAAAGGCAATAGGAAAAACTTTATTCCACAGATATAATCACTATTAAACTGCCATACTGACAAATCAGTAAACCAGATATCCCATGGAATAAACAATATCATCATCACAATTATAGAGGGCAAAAGACGAGACCACTTGCTGTAATAATTTATTCGCCTTTCGAAACTCTGAGCTAATGGATAAGCTAGAGAGAAAATCATTAAAATGAAATAGAAAAAATGATGTTCTAAAAATTCCATTATTAAAAATTAAATGATTGTAGGGTAAAGAATAAAACTTGAGATATAATCAAGCCAAAACCCAATTTAGCATTAAATTTTATTCGATTAAAACTCAATATCCAATTCATGAACATAGCCACTAAAAACCACATGATATAGTTTTGAGTTGGTATAGCACCACCTTGCCAATGCCAAAAATCTAAGCGTATTGCCACAGGCTCAATCATTAGGTCTAATAACACCATAATGACTGAAGAAAGTACTATCTTATATATGGGCTTGGTCACAAAATAAGAGCTTACCGCAAAAGAAGACACAGCTAAAAGTATCCAGTTTATTCCAATAATAATCGGAACCTCAAGAAGCTGAAAGCCGAGCGTTGCTCCATAGTCGTATTCGCCAAATAACACGCCTGAATAAACGCCTAACACCTCTACAAGATAGCCGATAATAAATAGAAACGAGATAACTTTGTAGAAGTTAAATGAAAAGTCATTGTTAGCCCAAACCAACAAAAGGAAAGATAACGTCAAATTCATTGGAGTTAGAGAAAGAAATAAAGGCTTAAGCGACTCAAATGACAAAGCAAGCCCTCCTACAGCATGTAGGATAAAAAGTATAACAATTACAATGTTTTCCTTAGTCCAACTCATTAGTTAAGTGATTCAAAAAAGCCATCTATAATTTTAGCAGAAGACAGTGCTAATGGTATTCCACCACCAGGATGAACGCTTCCACCACAAAAATATAGGCCTTTAATATCATTAGAAAAATTAGAATGACGAAAGAAAGCTGCCATCTTATTATTAGAAGCTGTACCATAAAGCGAGCCTTGATAAGATGCCGTTTTAGATTCAATCGTTCTTGGTTCTAAAATTTCCTCCGTTAAGATAAGAGATTCTATATTTGTTTGCAATTCTTTTGACAGTTTTCGCAAAATATTTATTCTAGCTTTTGCGATTAGACTATCCCAATCCTGTCCTTTATTAGCAGGAACATTAATCATCACGAACCAATTTTCACAACCTTCAGGGGCATCAGATTTATTTTTCTTTGAAGTAATATTGACATATACTGTAGGGTCGTAATAAATGTCTTTTCCATCTTGTAATGCATTAAACTCTGCCTTATAATCATCAGAAAAAAATAGGTTATGTAAGTCCAAATTTTCAAAGGATTTGTTCATACCCCAATAGAAAATCAGAGCCGACGTAGAACGCTCTTGCTTTAATATTTTCATGGGTTTTTTATACTCTTTGAGTAATGAATCATAGACAAAATAAACATCTAGGTTTGATACTACGTAATCCGACATTACTTTTTCTCCATTAATCTCTACTCCTATAGTTTTTTTATCCTTTACTAATATTTTGGTAACCTTTGTACTCAAATGAAACCTTACACCCAAATATTGAGCCAATTCAAATAAAGAATTAGCTATGGAATACATGCCATTTTTCGGAAAATAAGCCCCTTTATTGAATTCAAGATGAGGGATAATATTAAGTATTGACGGTGCCACATAAGGATTAGAACCGTTGTAGGTGGCGTATCTATCAAATAACTGAGTCATTTTTTCATTTTTCAATGCTTTGAAATTGGCAGAATGCATACTTGAAAACAAACCCAAAAAGGGCAACTTAAGAAAGGATTTTAAGACCTTGAAAGAACAATAAGATTTTAATTTATGTAATGAGCGTTCAAGAAAGATGAAAGCTGTAGCATCATAAATATAGGCGCTTTTTTTTAGATGATTTTTGACATCTTCAGAACGGACACCTGTTTGCTTGGCAGATTCTTCAGCAAACTTATTTATATCAGAAAAACCTCTCAAGAAAGTGCCATCGGGATAAAAATATCTACAACTTTCATCTAAGCGTTGATAATTGAAAAAATCTCTTGGATTTTTGTCTGCTAAACGATACAGTTCATCGACAAGTTCAGGCATCGTGAATAATGAAGGCCCCGCATCAAAACGAAAACCATTAGAATTAATTTGGGATAATTTACCTCCAACATATGGGTTAGACTCAAAGACATCTACAGAATATCCTTTAATAGATAATCGAATAGCTGTAGCTAATCCCCCAATTCCTGCTCCAATAACTACAACTTTTTCAGTTTTACTCACACACATGTTTTATAACGGTCAATAGCTTCAAGTCTAGATTGTTTAGCATCTACAACTTTACGAACTCTGTACAACCCATTTTCCTCCATCTCATTAATCCATTTTTTACAATAAGTTAATTTTGGGTCATACCTTTCTAACTGTGTGTTTGGATTAAAAACTCTAAAATAAGGTGCAGAATCACAACCTGTACCAGCAACCCATTGCCAATTACCATTGTTTGATGCTAGATCATAATCCATTAATGCAGAAGCAAAATAAGCTTCTCCTAGACGCCAATCGATGCCTAAGTTTTTGACTAAAAAAGAGGCTGTAATCATGCGTACCCTATTGTGCATATAGCCAGTTTCAAAAAGCTGACGCATACCTGCATCAACAATAGGAAAACCTGTTTCTCCGTACTTCCACTTGATATACAAATCGGGGTTATTCCATTTTATATTATTATATTTTTCTCTAAAGCAACTCGTTACAATTTTAGGATAATGCCAAAGTATTTGAGCATAAAATGAACGCCAAATTAATTCATTTAAAAACGTGTCAGAATATTGATAGGCTATTTTTGAAACCTCTCTTATACTTAAAAAGCCAAACCTTAAATGCACAGATGCATTACTGGTTCCATTTAGGTTTGGATCATTCCTACTAGCATCATATTCGAGCAATGAACGGTAGGTTAAATTTGGCTTGTGTAAGATATAATCTGTGTAATCAAATCCAATATCTTCAATAGTTTCAACACATGGCAATTCGTTTGAAGTTTTGCATTTATGCAATAGGGTATCTGAGGGGAAAGGCTGAGTCATTGAAGCTCTAAACTGCGCTTTCCATTTTTTCATATAATAGGTGTAAACAGAGTAAACTTTGCCCGAATCCGTTAAGACTTCGTCTTTTTCAAAAATAACATGATCTTTGAAGGAACGAAATTTTACCTTTTTTTTAATCATTGATGTTTTTATCGACTGATCTCTTTGGATAGCGTAAGGTTCATAATCCCTATTGGCAAATATAGCTTCATAAGGCACCTTTTCTAAAAGGTCATTGAAAATCGATTTTGGATTACCATAATAGACATGAATTTTTTTATTGTGTTTAGCAAGTTCTTTATTTAACTCTTTTAAGCGATCAAAAAGAAGACTCACACGTCTATCATTTTCATCAAGCTTATCTAAAATATTGATATCAAAGATGAAAACAGGAAGAACAGATTTAGATTTACTCAAGGTTTGAAAAAAACCATGATTATCATGCAATCTCAAGTCTCGCCTAAACCAAAATATACTTAGATTATAATTCATGACTTCATTAATTCTTTATTAATAGCACTTTCTAAAGTAGGATAATCGTACTTAAATCCAGTGCTTAAAAGCTTATCAACTGAGAGTGAGCAGCCACCCACAAGGATAATACTTCTTCCCCCAAAAATCAATCTTAAAACAAATAATGGCAATTTTATGAGAATAGCATACTTTGCTACTTTAGACTTTATAAATTTCATAAAGTCATATTGAGTCCATTTTTGTTTTGAGGCCATATTATAAGCTCCACTGACCGACCGATTCTCGATGGCATAATATACGAATTTTGCTGCATCCTCTATATGTATCCATTCAATGGATTGTATTCCATTTCCAAACACAACACCCATACCCAAGCGCATAGATAAAATTGTAGGCTGTAAAAAACCAGCATCTTTGCTTAAAAGCAGAGATATTCTCATTTGAATTACTCTACTGCCTAGTGTCTCAAATTGTTGAGCAGCAGACTCCCAATCAACACACATTTTAGAGAGCCAATCGTCAGCAGGAGAGTCTTCTTCTGATTGGATACCCTGGGCATCAATACCATAGAAGCCAAGTGCTGAAGCGGAAACAAATGTTTTTGGATTTACTCCTAAAGATTTACACCGTTCATATAATAAATCAGCCGCATCTATCCTACTTTCAAACATTAAGTCCTTGTTTTTTTCCGTCCAAGGCTTCATGATGTTATAACCTGAAAGATGAATGATATGCTGACAGTCTAACAATGCATTTTTGTCAATTAATTTTTCAGAAATATTCCAATAAAAGACGTCCTTATTATCTACCTTTCGCTTATTGGTCGATAATGCAATAACTTCATAGCCTTGAGATATGAGTATTCGTTTTACCCGAATTGCTAATGAGCCACTTGCTCCTGTAATAAGTACTTTTTCAGCCATCTTAAAATTCTATTAATAGCCCAATACTAGGAAGTACTGTTCCTGACTCATTAATAATTTCGTAAAGAGAATATTGATTACTGTCTTGTGCTGTATATACTTGATTGCCAATTTCAGGGTCAATACCTACTTCGGATGGCAGTTGTATCTTGAAGTTATATAAATTTTCCACATCTATGTAGGCATTCAAACTCCACTTGTTGAAATACCATTTTTTATCCAATCGCAAGTCAACACCATGAACATTGTTTAAACGTTCAGTATTCAAAGCATCGTAACTTAACACTCCTCTTCGATTTTTATCCCAAACACCTTTATCACTGGAGGTAACTAAATCGATAGGAGTATAAGGTGCTCCGCCAGAGTAACGGAATTTTAGCCCTAGTTCAATATTTCTTTTGAATTTTTTACCGGCAGTCATATTAAAAATAAAACGATTATCCCAAGCCGAAGGAATAAGCTCACCATTTTTATCTTCGAACTCACTTCTATAATAAGTCACAGACATAATACCGTAAACCGATGAGCTTAGTTTTTGTTGAGCTAAAAACTCTACCCCATAACTTCTGCCTTTAGAGATGGAAGAAATATCCTCGTTACCGATTACACCAAAGTCACCACCCAAATTGGCTAAAGAAATACTATCAATAATAGAAAAAGGATAGTTATCGTATTGCTTATAGAACGTCTCAAGCGTTACTTTACTGTAATTAGAAGGGTTGAATTCTAAACCAAAGACGGCATGGTCGCATTGAATATATTCAACATCTTGATTTTCGAAATTATTATTTAACCCATACCCCAAAATTGTATAAGCTGGTAACTGATAATACCTCCCTAAGTTAGCGTTTACACTTGCTTTTTGTGAAAGATTATATGCCAAAGAGAGTCGAGGTGAAAAATTAGGAGTTGTTGTATTCTCTGTAAAACTATTCCCATCTATTCTAAAACCAAAAGATGTTACTAACCTATCAACCAAATAAGCCTTACTCAATTGAGCAAAAGCACCGTATTTAATAAAATGCAAATCTGCTTCCACTAGAACTGGAATAATAGAAGTTCCTGAAGTAATAGTTTGATTTGTTGAATTTAAATAGGTAGCATCTTCTAGATTTAACCCTACGTTAAATTTAACATCACTTCTTCTAAAATTATACTCTATTCTGGCTTTATTTTCTATTTCTTGAGATTCATAATCTAATAGTTTTTCCGATGTTTCGTCTGCATAGTCAGCATACTTTACTGCCGTATTATTGAGGTGGCTACGACTCAATACAACAAATAAATTAGAGTTATCAAAAAAACGTTTCCATGTTCCACCAAGGGTATAATTCCATTGCTCATTTACGGGCAAGTTATTCAGCGTATATTCATTTTGAGCAAGTTGTTGAAGGTCATCGATACCCTCATTAGCTTCTGGGTTAAGTGTAAATTCATCAATAGCTGCCAAAGCAATAATATTAAATTGATTTTTAGCATCTGGCTTGTGAGTATACTTAAATTGCAAATCGTTGTAAGTAGGCAAAAAAGGCAATTGCAGTGCTTTGAATAAAAACTGCAAATAGGAACGTCTTGCTGACAACAACATAGTAGATTTTTCTGATAAAGGAGTGCTTATCGTTAAACCCGCATCACTTGAACCCAACATAAATGATGCGCTCAATTCTTCATCACTTCCTTCAATTTGTTTAAGTTCCATTACAGAGCTCAAAGCATTTCCTCTATTTGCAGGAAAAGCTCCTGAATAAAAATCTACTTCTCTAATAAAATTGACATTCAAAATGCCTACCGGACCACCTGAAGACCCTTGTGTGGCAAAGTGATTGATGTTAGGTATTTCAACACCATCGAGAAAAAAACGATTTTCATTGGGTGCGCCACCACGAATTACAATATCATTCCTAAAAGATGGCGAACTAGAAACGCCTGGTAAATTGGCTATTACCTTTGAAATATCACGATTTCCTCCTGGGCTTCTTAATATTTCAGATGCATTAATTGTTCTTAAACTAGTAGGGCTTTCCTCTGTTTTATTAAACGTATTGGCAGTAACCTGAACCTCATCAATAATTTGAGCGTTTTCTGTTAAGAAAAAATCTAATCTTAAATTCTTATTTGGAGTTAATTGTATCTCTGTTTTTAAATCCGTGTTAAAGCCGATGTAACTACACTTAAAGTTATATAGACCAGGAGTAATATCAAGCAATTCAAAATTTCCATCAATATCTGTGGTTGCTCCCTTTGAAGTCCCATCAATTATAACATTTGCAAAAGGAATTGCCTCATTATTTAGGGCATTTTTAACGCTACCATACACCCTCACAGTCTGGGCATTTGAATAAAAAATAAGACACGTAAAAATTAAGGATAAGTAATACTTCATAAGTTGTTAGGTTGATTGAATATTTAAAATAGTTATTTCAGGCATAATTCCTACTCTTCCAGGATAACCCAAATGACCTATACCTCTATTGACGTAAAGGTATTGCTCTTTGTTTTGGTAAAGACCAGCCCAAAATTTATACTTCCATTGCGAAGGGCTCCATTTTACGCCGCCAATTTCAATACCAAACTGCATTCCATGAGTATGCCCTGCTAATTGTAAGTCTACTTGTTTAGAGAAAGGAATAACCTTGTTAGTCCAATGTGTAGGATCATGAGAAAGTAAAAAAGTTGGAATACCTTCTTTAGCCGATAGCATGGCTTTTTCTAAATCACCGTATTTTGAAAACCTACCATCGCCCCAATTCTCTACTCCGACTACATTTATTTCTAATCCATCCAGACTAAGCATCTCGGTTTCATTGAGTAAAAGTTTGAAATCCGAATTTGCAAAATGCGATTTTATCTCATCAAAATTCCTTTGCCATTTGGAACGACCGTCTTCAGAATTTAAATCTAAACCAATATAGTCTGCATAATCGTGATTGCCCAAAACTGCAAATTTACCATACTTCGATTTGAGCTGCTTTAATGTGTCAACAAATGGCTCGGCTTCTTTAGCATGATTATTGACCAAATCTCCTGTAAAAAATATCAAGTCAGGCTTTTCTTCATTGATTAATTCTACCGCTTCCAAAAGCTTATCTTTTCTTTGAAAACTACCCAAATGCAAATCCGAAATCTGAACAATCTTCAAAGGCTTAGATCCTTTAGGAAAGTTGTTTAGTGATAAATCAACTATGTGTTTTTTAAAATTAAACCTGCCTACAAGAATTCCATATGAAAATAGTGAAAAAGTTAATGCCCCAATACCTAAAGCTGTATTTTTTAAAAAATCTATTCTGCTAATTGGCTGACCACCTAGAGATAAACTTTTATTTACAAAAATGGATTGATACAAATACTTAAATAGACGAATAACATCATCAATCAACAAAGGTAAAATCATTGCTAATTTGGATGCAATTATGGTAAACACAAAACCAAAAATAATTACCAAATAATTGGGGTAAAGTGTCATATTGGTATTTATAGCTGGGTAATACATCAAAGCAATAGTAATTGCAGTAATGAGCCAAAAGCCATATTTAAATATTGGATTTCCTGTAATTTGACTTTTAAACGCCGACCATACATAAATGTCGATACTTAAAATGAAAGCTATGAGTATTGTTGTAAAAATAATTCTAGCCATTTTTTATCTTTTCTGTTTTTTTAAATTCAACGTCCAAAGTTGTAAAATAATTATCTACAATTTGTACGAATTTCTCCTTTTTTTGGCTTGACATTTTATCATACATAGAAACCATAAATTTCATTCTTATGTTTTTATTAAAGACATCCCTGTGTTTATCTATAAACTGCCAGTATAATGCGTCCCATGTATCTTGCCATTCATCCTTTTTGTAATTACTCATTTTTCTCAAATAGTTACTACTACTTATGTACGGCTTAGTAGACATGAGTCCACCGTCAGCAAATTGACTCATGCCATATACATTAGGCACCATCACCCAATCGTAAGCATCAATAAATAACTCCATAAACCAACGGTAAATTTCATCTGGATCAAACTCACACAACAACATGAAATTGCCTAATACCATCAACCGTTCTATATGATGAGCATAAGCTGTTTTTAGTATCTTTTTTATGGTTGTGTCAATGGGCACTATTCCTGTAGTGCCATCATAAAAAGAAGGTGGTATTTTACGACTATGTTGAAAGAAATTACGGTTTCTTTCTTCAGTACCTTTAGCAACATATATTCCTCTTATAAATTCTCTCCAACCAATAATTTGACGGATAAATCCTTCTAAGGAATTAAGGGGGATTTCATTGGTCTGGCTATAAGCCAACACAGCATCTATAATTTGCGCAGGAGTTATTAAACCCACATTAAGCATGGGCGTAAGAATACTATGATTAAGAAAGTGTTCTTTGTCTACAATAGCATCTTCATAAATACCAAAGTCATAAAATCGTTGGTCAAAGAAGTCATTAAGCCATTTTGATGTTTGAGTAAAATCATTGGGGTAAATAGGATTATCGGACAGTTGACCAAGATTATCAGAAAAATTCTGATTGACATAGGTTACAGCCTCCGAATAAAATTCGTTGGACGACAAAGGCCTGAATTTGGGCGCTTCTTTATCCTTAGGATACTTCTTTCTATTATCGGTGTCATAGCTCCATTTACCGCCTGTGGGTGAAGCATTTTTATCTATTAATATCCTTAATTTTTTACGTTGCTCAATGTAAAAAGAGGTTTGAAAATACTTCTTCTTGGTCGCCTTAAAAAAGTCTGAATATTCATCTGATAGATTAATAAAATATGGACTTTCATAGATGGTACAAAGCATATCTTTAGCCCCCTCTGACAATCTTTTTTCAAGCCAATCATCAACTGGATTAATGATGTGTATTTCACGCACACCTTTGTCGATTAGTTCAGGCATCAATAGGCGAATGTCTGAAGTTGTTTCATTAGCTTGAACATAGATTACTTTTTTGCCTTTTGACACAAGATAAGATTGATAAAACTTCATACTTGCTCTATGGAAAGCCAGTTTTTGTTTATGAAAATTGTAGTGTTTAAAAAATAGGTATTCCTCAACAAGGTATATAGGGAAGTTATTATCTAACAAATCACTTTGCTGAAATAACTGATGAGGAAAAATAATATTTACACTATTCATTACTAATTACTTTTATTTCTTCTACAGCGTTGGCTACAGTATTTAACATCCTCCCATACTCTTTCCCACTTTTTTCGCCAAGAGAAAGGTCTCTGACAAACGGTACAAATTTTATGTGGCAAAGGCTTTTTCAAAATTTATCGAAAATCAGGTAATTCGTTAGCCCTAGCATATGGAAATTGCCCTATCCTTTCTAGCCTATAGTAGCTATTTAACCCTCCTATTGCAACGTCATTCAATAACTCCAAATTGATTTGACCATCATCCTCTACAGCCATATCGTCAATCCACAAATGTTGTATAGAACCAATTACCATCATACAATTGTTTAATTCTATTGGTAACATATCTTCTAATTGCATTGCTAGCTTAACACGACTTTCCTTGACAAAAGGTGCTTGAAAGTCGAACAAAAATTCTTCAGTAAAATTGCATTTATCAAATTCAGATTCATCTTTATCAAATTTTGCTGACGTATAATGAGCGTTCTCAATAAAATCTGTATGAATGTGGTTTATAGTGTAACACTTATTCTGCAAAATATTATCATAAGTATCTCGCCTCACTTCATGTTGAGGACGCAAGACGAATCCCAAAAGAGCAGGATTACTTCCCAAATGGACTATTGAACTAAAAACCGCCAAATTAGTATGCCCATCATCAGAAACAGTTCCTATTAAATTTGCTGGTTTAACACCTGTAATTGAATTGATTAAATTCAACCTTTTGATGCGAGGTGTTTGTTGTATTTGTTCTTGAGTAAGATGCATATTAAAGTATTATTCTATTATCCACTAAGTCTTGAAAGGACAGCACATTTTTTTCAGAAATGGTTTTAAAACCTGTTACGTCAAAGAAAAAAATAGCGTGATCACCATGATTATTGACAACAGATTTTTTTTCCAACTCTATTAGCGCACAGGTATCCTTTAAGACCGCATAATTTTTCCATGGCTGAAGCAAATTGTATGAATTAAGATAACGATCCTTATCGAAAAGTTTGCCGCTAATTTTACCTAACTTTCTAATAACCTTTAGATTGTTAGCACTTAATAATTGTAACACCACTTTGGAAGATTTTTCAAGATTTTTATACGTCTTAGTGGTATAGTCAATAGCAATAGAGTATATCTTAGGCTTCATACTCACCGCAGAAACGTATGTACATATATTCATATTGACTTTGCCTTCATTGTCATAAGTAACTAAACTATATACAGGAGGGCTGATTATATTCCAAGGTCGTTTCATTACTTATCGATTAAATTTTTCATCCATTATTTTAAAACGATAGTCAAAAATGCCTTTAAGCTGTTTTTTGATTAATAGAGTGTTGGCAATATCTCCAAGTATTCCAAAAGGAGGAATGTAGGTTATAATATCGGTCATAAGAATTCCACCGTCTTTTTCTTCAAAAAAGTGTTGGTGATGCCACATCTTGTATGGACCTAATCGTTGTTCATCAATAAAAAAATGCTTGTCTTTAACTTGAGTAATTTCGGTTACCCAATTCATCTTGACATTAAGCAAAGGAGATACTTTATAGGAGATTATCATACCGGGATACATCTTCTCGGGCAAGTCTTTTGAAGTGATGTCAAACAACATATAGTCAGGGGTAATTTCTTTCAAATTAGCTGGAGATGATGCGAAATCCCAAATAGTATCTATATCTGTATTTAAAAACTGTTCTTTACGGAGTTGGTAATGAGCCATATTAGTATTAGTAAATGAAATTATTTATGTTAAAAAAACAACTTGTATAACTATTTTGTATTTTTGTTATACAAATATACGATTATGCTATTTAAAACAAGCCAAAATCAGAAAAAAATAAGAGAAGAATTAGTAAATATTTGCGGTAAAGCCTACACGCTTTTAGAGAAAATAAAATATGGCTTTTATGGATCTCCAAAATATCTACTATTAAACATTAGACCAACGTCATTTGATATAGATTTTGAAAATTACAATGACTTAGTTTATTGTACTATTGAGATGAGAACCAAAGGAAGCGCAATATACTTTAGACACAAAAATGAAGAATATGTACTGATGTCGAGATACAATCAAATGAGCTTTTTAAATAATGACGGAAAGCTCGAAGCTCAAGTAAATAACTACATCCTAAAACTAAAAATTGCAGACACTAAAGCCCACAAAAAGTTCATGCAAAGTTTTATGAAAAGTAGAAATTTTTCTAGTCAATAATTCCTACAAAATCATCTAAGTTATCAAGAATTGTGATTTTATGACTCTTGGTTAGGAAATTAATATCAAGACTATTTGCCACTAAATAATGTGTTGATTTTGGGAAAGACTTTTCTAAATAATTAATCGTAAAATCAAGATTACTTTTGGAAGTGTTAGAAACAGAGAAAAACAAGACATTATCAATGTGCTTTTTTTCAGCCAACTGTAAAAGCGATCCGTAAGGTACGTTTGCTCCTAAATAAACAACTTCGTGCCCACTATTTATAAGTAAAAACTTAGCAAAAATTAATCCAATTTCATGGAATTCATTTTCAGGTAAGAATAATAACCACGTTTCTTTAAAAGAATCGTTCATAGAAGCAGCATCTGCAGCAGCTCCAATTTTTTGTTTAACAAGTTCAGAAAGAAAATGCTCTTGCGAAGGTGCTATTCTATTGGTAAGCCAAAAAATTCCAATCTTAGAAAAGGCTACTAATAAGACGTTTTTATAAAACTCAAGTATTCCTAACTCCTCAACCCCTTTTTCATAAGTTGAGTGAAAAAGATGTGAATCAAAATCAAGAGCAGACTTAATCAATTTTGCAATATAATAGGACTCTGTTGAATTGTCATCAGAACTGTTTTTGATTTCATCAACTTTTTTGGCGATTTCATCGTGAGCTAATTTAGATATTGCTGAAATTTTATAACCATTTTCGAGCAGGTAATTG
>CESO01010046.1_pt1 | contig 28407 bp, 25 predicted proteins | sample 356341 | NCBI WGS metagenome assembly CESO01 (sample SAMEA2621812, study PRJEB7988) | marine metagenome | biome: marine biome (ENVO:00000447); feature: deep chlorophyll maximum layer (ENVO:xxxxxxxx); material: "saline water (ENVO:00002010), including plankton (ENVO:xxxxxxxx)" | depth 35 m | reverse complement strand
CTTCTTTTCTTTTTGAATTCTTCTCAAGAATGCATAGTAAATAATTTGAGTAAAGTATGCAAAAGGATTGCCACGATTGGGATCAAAGTTATCAATGTACTGAACACAGTTCTCAATACCATCACTAATCATGTCCTCACGGAAAGGATAGTTGATGAAGTTAGGACGGTAGGACAGATGCTGTGCGATCTTCAAGAAGCACTCACCGATATAATTTGGTATCCTAGGGCGAGTGGTCTCTTCTGTCAAGGCTTTTTTTACAAAGTATTTGTAATCAGAGAGTGCCCTCAAAAACTCTTTATTATCTACATAATGTTCTGGTTTCTTTTTGGATCTCATTTTGGTTCATCTTCCATAAGTTATTGTACCAACATTATAACATACTTTAAGAGGGCTTGACAAGATTGTATTTAATCTGTAGAATAACTCTGTAAGGGTTCAAAGGGAGTAATAGCTCTTAGTTAATAAGTATCAAATAAATTCTCAAAAAATATTCTAGCATCTTCTACAGATGCTCTGTATCCTTTGTATTTTTTTCTATTTAATTTTTTAGCAATTTGTTCCTTAGCTTTTTCGCTTATTTGAACAACTGCTTTTTTATAATGACTTAATCCTGGTTCTAGTAATTCATTAACTGTTATTATTTTAGTATCAGTTATAAAGAAGATATTGTCTGTTGATGATTTGATCCATTTAGATAATCTTAATCCTGTTATTTTAACATTGTCTCCTAACAAATCGTGTAGATCACTCATGTCCTCTAATATTAATGGGTTCTTAATTAATAAACCTTCTTCATGGACTTCAACTAAACCAACAATTTCTTCTCCAGTCATTAATTTTATTGTGCCGAAGAATTTATCGTTCATTTTTTAATATTTACTGGGATAATTTCATAATTAAATTGCTCTTCATTGTAAATTTTAATTCTTTCTTTGAGGTGATTGAGAGTATAGTTATTGTAACTACCTTTAGAAAAATCATCAGCAATGTCATAAAGCACTGCCTGAGCTTTGTTGTCTCCTTTGCGAAGGACTCTACCAATAGATTGCAGATTCCTAATTCTTGATTTGCTAGGTGAAGCAAAAACAATATTATGTAGATTTTTAATGTTGATACCAGTAGAGAAGGTTCCGTAGGAAGCAATGATAACGCAGTTATCATTTACCTCTGCTAACTGTCTGATGTTCTCACGTTCAGATGCTTCCACACCACCATGAACAAAGAAAACTTTCTTGGTATCTCCGATACTATTATTTATCATATCAAAAAGTGGTTCACCATGCTTCTCCACATAATTGAATAGAACTAATGTGTTACCACTTAGGTCACCCACAAGATTTTTAATAAACACATTACGTTTATCATGTGTTACAATGTATTCCATTTCATCTTGGTATGTTTCAAACTTATATGATTCGTGCCTCAGAGCAAGGATTTTAATCTTTAGTTGTGAGAGTTGATCTCGCTTCATAAGATCAGCAGTACTAGTAACCCGATCAGATAATCCGAACAGACCTTCCAAAACCAGACGGTGAGTTTTTGTTCCGTCCAGTGTACCTGTGAATCCGATGCGATATTTTGCTTCATGGAGTTTTGTCATAATACTTGTTAAAGACTTTGCCTTAAACGTATGGCACTCGTCTCCGATCACAGCAGTATATGAATCAAAATACTTTTTAGGTAGTTTGTAGATAGACTGCCATGTTGTGATAACTACAGGTGCAGTTGACATTTTTGCTTCACCAGCATATACTTGGTGACAATAATCTTCTGCATTCCAACCGTAGTTTTCAAAATCTTTATACAACTGTGTTACGAGTGAAATACTTGGAACAATAATTAATGTCTTAAGATTAGCAGCAGTAAAATATCTAACCAAAGAATATATCATAAAAGATTTGCCTGACCCTGTAGGAGAAACAATGATCTTCCGATACATTTTTAATGCTTTGAATACAGCATTATATTGATAGTCTCTGGGTTTAATCTCTGTACCTTCAGTAAGGTAATCCAAATATTCTTTTACAGTCTCTGGCAAAATATACGGATCTCGTTCAGTAACCTTACCGTAATATTCATTATCCTGATAAGAATAAGTATAGTCTCTCTCCTCTGCCCACTCTATCAAATAATGTAATAGCCCAATATAAAGTTGACCATTACCAGGAGAGAACAATCTAATTTTACCATCCCAATACTTTTTCTTGTATTGAGGCATGAACTTTGCATCGGGTACTTCAAATGTAAAGTACTCTGATAACTCCATGCTTATATGTGCTTCGCATTCAAGTTCTAAGTATACTTCGTTTCTTTTCCTGATAACAATGTCAGACATTACCTAATTCCTTCAATAAATGATTTCCACTCAATAGCATTTTTTATTTGGAAAGACCGATTATTAATCATCCTGATTACACTCTCAAGGTATTCAATGATGATGTCGTACATATCAATTTTCATCTGCAAGTCTTTGACTTGAGAATCAGATTCAATATACATTGGTAGATCTGATTTGAGTACTTTCAGATCAAACGGTTCTTCTTTGTAATCTTCCTCAGATCCTCTTCCCGCATAGTATTCAAACTTGCGTCTGTTAAGTTGTTTGAGGTCCAGTACTGCTAATTTCTTTTTGAATTTGTAGTCTGAAAAAAAATTTAAATATTTTGAATGTAGTGTGGGAATATTAAGTGCAGCGGTATCAAGTTCAACAGGATCAATTTTTGAATCCTGTTCCCACATCGCCTGAATTTCTTCAAAGGTCATTAACTAATCACATTTCCATCATGCTTAATTCTATATATGGTATATTTAAAGGTGACATTTGCAGTGAGGTACTGAACTCCTTGCTCAGTTGCATCAAATGCTACAGATGTTAATGCAGTAGGCCATGCATTCTCAAACTCAATTTGAATATTTGAATTAAAGTTACTATTTAAAATTTCTAAAGAAATATTTCCTTCTATTGGATCTTTGTCAGTATCAAATTTTTCTGCAAGACCAGTCTTTGCAATCCATTTATGTATTGATACATAATTTGTCATGTCCTCATCAATCAAAAACTTGACACTAAGGTCTTCATACTCTGTCTCAGTTCCAGCGATAGGAATGTCCCTAAATGGTGTGGTGACATTAATCTCAGGAATTCTTATGCCAGGGATGTTTGCTGACTGACATAAGAATGCTACCTTAGGAAATTTTTCAATTGATAATTTGAAACCTTGTGGCGCTAGGTAGTTAGGATTATCAATCTTATCTTCTAACCAATTTGCCTGGGTCATCGTTAAAAATACTTTCAAATATTTAGATAAAAAAAGACCCCTTTCGGGGTCGGTAATTAAATAAGAATTCGTTTACATATCCGTTTACATTGATGTTGATCTAAAGAATCACATTCTACTAAACATTCGTAGTAGTCATTTAATTTTTCGTTTTCTAAACGTAATCCATCCACAGTATCATCAAAATGTCGCCACTCATTTAACTGAGATCGGGATAAAAGATTGTGCATTGAGTCACCTCTAACATTTACTCATAACCAAAAAGTAGGGGTCATGTGTACCTAACAATTCTACTACTATGTATATAAAAATGTTCATTTCAGCACAATTAAGAAATAAAAATTTATGCCTACGAGTATATACCCATAAAAAAAGACCCCTTAGAGGGGTCTGTGTGGACCTGTGAGAGGTTATATCACATGAGGTTAGTAACACGAACACGTCTGTAGTAGACGTTGGTGTTGACGTTACCACCAGCAACAGGATCGGAATCCGAAAGGGCGGTCGCGCCTTTAGCGAATGGATTAAGAACCATGCCGTAGCGTGTCTTAAATCCGATTTTGGGCTGGAAGGTGTCAGGACCAATTGCACGAACCATCTGGAGAGGAACGTATGGGCAATAGAACAGACCAGCATCATAAGGTGAAGTACCCTTATAACCAGCGATGAAGAACTGAGCAGCATTGTTGCCCTCAGTAGGCAGTGCCGAATAAGGATCAATGTAAACGCGGATGCGTCCGTTCAGCGTACCAACAAAGGTGCTGCCGGTGTCATCAACATTAAGACCAGTATTCAGAGCAGGGTTGTAATCAAGGACGCCTGCCATGGACAGAGCAGAAGCAACGTCTGAAGAACAGACGAGCATGTTGCCCTTCCCTCTACGAGTCTCTTTCGCGATGGCGTTCATTTCACGCTCAATTTGGAAGAGGAGACCCTTGAACTTCTCAACGCTCCAACGTCCGTTGGAATCAACGTCCATGTCAAACGTGCCTTGAGTAGCAACGTTCTGCTGAGCACCTGCTTTAGCGGAACGGAATACGGTACGGACGACTTCTCTGTTGATTTCGGTAAGGATTTCAGCAGAAAGGATGTTGGCGAGTTCAGTCTCGGCATCCAGACCATGAATTGCTTTCAGGTCTTGTGCGAGTTCAATGCTGTACTCAGCTTTCAGAGCGCGTGACTTAGCAGTAACGGCGATCTTCTCAATGCTGAATGCCATCTCGGGGAATACGCTAGCAGCGGCTTCGCCAAGTGCTTCGGCAGTGGTTGTTGCCATAGCGCCTGCAGAACCATAGGTGCCGCTGTCATTCAAGACACCGGGGTTTGAACCTGTAGGAGCAGTACCACCAGCAGAGTTAGTGGAGTTATAACCAGTACCAGAGAAGGCAGAGTTAACTTCGTTGTAGAATGTCTCATCACCAGTCTGACTTTCAACGCGGGAACGCATTGCAAAGATCAGTCCAGTAGGACCATTCATTGGTTGAACGCCACAAATATCATAGGCGATCAGGTTAGGCATTGAGCGACGGATCAGTGAGATCAGTACGGGGTCAAAACCTGCGATATTACCAGCGCCAGTTGTGGCGGAATTAATAGGACCAGCGTTTGTAGGCGCTTCGGTCAGCATTCTCTCCTCACGGAGGAATTTTTCTTGGTTTTCCAGAAGTTGAGTGGTGACAGCCTTCTTGTAAGTATCCTTGATCTCGGGAAGATCAGAATGAGACAGAACTGGTGCCCACTTCTCCTGGAGTTGTTCGGTATTGAACATTAGGTTCTCCTTAGAAAATTAATTTGTTAGTGAACTATGATTTATTTATAATTTAAATCACTTATTGTAGCGTGCGATGGCAGAAACATAACGCTCCATGCCAGCAGGAACATCCTTTTCAGCAACGGGATCCGAAGCTTCTACGCTCTCATTGATTGAAGTTTTGGGGAAATAATTTTCCTTAATAGTTTCAACTTTCTCTCTAAATGACTCTTCAGTACTAAACTCTACACCCTCAGCAAGTGAGGAAAGTTTTTCTTTTTGAGTATCAGCGAGTCCCTGAGATACTTCGCCAACGATAGATTCTTTGACGAACTCTCCCAAAGAAGAATTTAATTCAATATTTTTGTCAATTTGTTCGTTGAGTTTTGTCTCCATCTCATCTAATTTGTTTGTCATACCCTCAACCATATCAAATTTCTCTTCAGGGATATCCATGTAATGTTCAGTGAACACACCCTTCAGAGCAGTCATAAACGATTCTGCAATCTCAGTACGAATACCTTCGTTGATTGCAAGTTTGTTATCATTAATCCATTGTTCTACAATATAGTTCAAGAATGAGTCAACCTTAGATGACATTTCTTCCTTGATCACGTCAAGTTGCTCATTTAACTGAGCAGCATAGTTTTCTTCTAAACGTGTTGTTTCTTCATCAATTCTAGAAGAAACAGCAGCAGTGAAGATTGTTGTTGCCTTTTCTTTAAACTCTTCAGAAAGTTCCTCGCCATTGACGAGTGCGTTGATGTCATCAGTAACATCAATTTCTTCTTTCTTCACAGTAGGCATTGCGTCCCCGCCACCACGACTGACACTCTTGCCAGACATATCCTTACCACCTTCTAATTTAGGCATAGGATCTTGCTTGCCTTCACCCGAGTTAACTGCGGTCTTAGACTTCTTAACAGCGGCAGCAGCTTTAGCGCCAGAGTTTTCAAACTTGCCTGAGTGACCTTCCGAAGAACCGGCAGCCATTGGTTCTACATTAGCAACTGCAACTTCAGCACCTGATGCACTAGGAAGATGTGAACCTTCTGCTGGAGCTGCACCTGCTGTTACAGCATTGTTCATTTCTGTAACAGTTTCCGCATCAACTTCTTTAGATACGAAATCTTCAAATTTCTCGTTTAACGAATTAGCCATTTAAAATAACCCCTAAAGGACCTTGGTTTTTCTATTACTTATTTATTAAAATTATAAGTTAAAGAGCAGTTTCTCAAAGCTCTCAAGGATTTTACCCTCAAGTTCTCCGCGTGAAACCCTCTCTAAATTTTCTCTTACTTGCTGAAGTTCTGCTTCTTTGAACATTCCATTGTTCCAAACCCATTCTTTTCCTTCCATGATTCCATTGACAAAGGCATCAGGAGCAGAAGGATCTGCTACAATATCTGCAGCAGTAGTAAGCATAAAATCATCTCTGACATAATTAGAACCACCTTTGGATTCTAAACTGCCCACACCTCTAGATGAAACACCTAGTTGAACACCTTCCCTAAGAAGATTTTTAGCTATTGATCCCATTGGAGTCTCAAGCAATTTTGCCTTACCAATATAGTTTGCACCATCCTGATAAAGTTCTACAATCTTATGTGACACACGATCAAGGTTGATGGTAGGACCATCAGGATGACCTAGTTCACCAAGAGCACGAGACTTTTGTACAAAATTTTCATTGTAGTTAGTTACTTCGCGCTGAAGAACAGGCATGGGATATACACGACCATTGCGATTTTTGATATCGCCCTGGAGAAATACTCCCTGGATATATGTATACTCTTTTCCATCTTTCTCTTCAGTGAGAAGTTTAATATCTTCGCTGTGCTCTACGATAAGTTTCATGGTTCTTCTGGTTCGGGTTCGGTGGTTGTTTGTTCTGTAGATGCTTCAACTTCAGGAACTTCGGACTCAACTTCAGGTTCTTCAACTTCAGTAGTTGGATTCATAAGTTGAGCAGCATATTCTTTTTTATAACTATCTAGTGTTTCAGATGCTTTTGCATAGAGCATATCAATCACTTCATCAGATGCTACAGAGTTTTCCCCATTAACAATTTTGTCAATCAATTCTTTAGTTACTGTCATAATAGTAAATTATTATAGTATTATTTAGTTTTCAACTTCTTTAGAAGTTTGTGCCTTCATTGGAGGTTTTGATGATGTGTCAACAGGTCCACCTGCTGGCGGCAATGCAGCATTAGGATCTTCCACTGGCATCACTGGAGTATCCATCAGTTCACCTGATTTTTTCTCAACTTCAATTTGAATGCGGATCTCTTCAATCTCAGATTCTTTTTGTTGGAGAATTTGACGTTTGATATGATCATTGGAATAATATACTCCAAGGAAAGGTTGCATTCTCTCTACGAGATTTAACCTCTCGCCAATCATTTCAATTTCTTTTAGTTCAGTGAAATGGTTATCAAACAGATAGTCATATTGAATATGCTGCTCCATCAGTTCCCAATCATCCACGGTAATAACACCTTTGAGGATTAATTGAGTCTTCAGCATATCATTGAAGAGATGCGAGAACTGTTTGCGAAGTCTACCGACAAATTTAATGAACTTAAGTTCGTCACGTAGGATCTCATTAGAGCGTCCTAGACTAAATCCCTTTTCTTCGCCCACGCGAGATGGTGGGAGGTTGAGAGATTTGTAGAGTTTCTTCAGGAAGTATTCAACGTCCTTTAGTTCTCCAAGGTTCTGAGCACCAGGAAGTGTGGTGATTTCTGTACCTCTACCACCTTCGCGGCGAGGCAACCAGAAATCTTCCAGCATACTCATGAACTTTTTATCGTCACGAATCTCACCAGTGCTGGCATCATATACCAGTTTATTTCTATAGCGAGACATAACCTCTCTGAGGTATTGCTCTGCCTTAACTTTAGGAAGATTACCAACGTCAATGTAGAAAATTCTACGCTCAGGAGCGCGTGACATTCTATAGATAACCAGAGAATCTTCAATCATTCTCAGTTGGTTAACTGCCTTCAATGCCTTATGAAGATAAGACAATGGCAGATTTTGATTCATGTCCATCAGTCCTGACGTGCAGAACGTAATCGCATCGGGTGCAATCTTCACGCCGAGTTGATCGTTCCCTGCAAGACTAACCGCTGCTTTGTGGTTGAATATTCCTTTAGGATTATAAAGATAGTATTCGTTTACATCACCATAGTTTAATTTTTGATTATCTCCTTGTCCGGCAGTGGGTTTCTTCTTAACCTCACGCATTTTTTTGACCTTCATTGGGTCAATATAGCGAAGTTCTTTAATCCCTTCAGTGGGTTTATTTACATCAATTACCTTATGGTAATAAAGTCTTCCGTCAATATACCAACGTCTAAAAATATGATAGCATTTTTTATCAAACTGCAGTAAGCGTTTGATCTCATTAAATTCTTCTCTGATTCTCTTCTTGATTGAATCGCTTTGATCAAGATTAGAGAGTTCAATTTCTACAGGTGAATCATCACCATCCGCAACAATTGCTTCGTTGACTACTTCATCAATTGCGGAGTCAACTTCAGGGTGCAATGAGACTTCACGATACTTTCGGATCTGCTGAAACTCATTTTTGGATACGCCCTCCATGTCAACGTATTGACCGTAATAACCTCCAGCAGAGATTGTTACGGTCCCGTCGTCATTATTAGGAGCAACAGGAGATACTAACCCCTGCTGCTTCTTTTTCTTTTGGTCTCCTTTATCAAGGGAAAACCCAAATAACTCCGCCATTGTATAAAGTTAACTACGTTTACTGTAGTTATTTATTCAGGATCAGATAGTAGCACCAGCGCCAACATCTACAGTGCCATCAGATTTCTTAGATTCCCACCAGTCATACTGGAATTCAACAGTGTATTCAGCAATAGTATTATTGTTGTCATACGACAAATCAATCTGAGCAATGTTAGTTGGGAAAGCATTCTGAAACTCATATGATCTCACAACGCTATGTGGATCAATGATTGCTGTAGCAGTGCTTGTACCACGTTCCAGTTGTGAAACTTTTAGTGTGGAAGCAAAATCATCTGTGTAACCTGCACCGTTTTCATGCTTATTCAATTTGTTCATCCACTTTTCAAAATATGCTCTTACTGACATGTCCTCATCAGCCATGACTGTAATAGTCCATGATTCAAACGTTCTGTCTCCAGGAAGTTTGATAACTCTACCTCTGAAAGGAACTTCTACCGTTCCAATTGTACTGGCGGGAATGCCAGCAGAACGACAGAGGAATGTAAAATCGGCGTCTGTTCCTTTTACTGCTGCTGAATCATCTAAATTAGATTCCAGGTTTGTTACCTGGACCATGAATAAATTGGGGCGGATACCGTATCCAATTTTGTTCTTGAATGAAGTTAAGTTTGCCATTGTTTGATTATCTCCTTAAGTGTATTTATTTTCTAATCAAACTCTGCCGATAACTTCATTAAAGCTAACACCACTGCGAGTAGCAACGAATGTTAGAGTAATGAAATTAATAGAGCGAGAAGGTTTGATGTAGATGTCAGCAACAAATTCATTACGATCAATAACATCAGGGGTGTTATTTGACGTATCCGCAACTATGAGGAAATCAGTCATACCTCTTCTTGCTTGGATATCACGCATGTAGTTGTTAACCTGCGTGGCGAAGTTCAAGCGAGTAGTCTCATCATTTAATTCAAACAGAACGTTTCTTGAGAAGTTCTTGACTGTTCTTTCAAGAATGAGGAACAAGCGGCGAACGTTAATTCTGTCAAAGGCAGAAGGACTGCGGAGAGCAGTTTTGTCGCCAAACAGAACGATACCCTGACCAGGGAACGAAACGATTGGATTGACACGATTAGAATAGAGATCATCTCTCTGTGCTTTATTTGGATTAAATGCAATCTTAATTGCATTTCTTAGGTTTCCTCTATTGAAACCAGCAGGGGAATACCATGCTTCCGAGACAGCAGTTGTGTTAACACAAAGACCAGCCATGTCAGCATTGGTTGGAATATAACGATATTGATCGTTAAATCTGTCGTAGATATACTTGTAGTTGTTATCAAATACAGCGTAAGAAGAACTATCGCTAATTGCCTCAAAGAACTTAGTTACATTCTCTGCTTGAGCAGATGTTGTAGAAGCATCTGCGCCAACAACATCAGATCTTTGTGGTGAAATGAAGGCGATGCAATCTTTTCTCGTGTTAGCAAGGTTGATCAGTGCGTTTGCTTTGGCAAGGTTTGATGGTCCTGCAAGAACGTAATCAATCGTGATAGTTTCTGTGTCACCAAAAACATCAAGATAAGTTTGAGTCTCATTACCAACAGTATAAGTGTTGTAATCAGTACCAGCAGATAGTGTATACGAACGAGGACCGTATAAGTGGAATGAAGAACCAGCAGTGGCAGAACCTGTAATTGCTACAGAACCAGCATAGCTGTAAACATCAGTTCCATCTTCATATGCTCCTAGGAACACATACTTGGAACGACCCTTGATTACATCTTTATAGTGATTTGCTTCACCTTCGGTAGTTCTAGCACCAGGAGCTTTTGAAACGTAAAGAATTTTTTCTAGAACAGAATTTGCTGTTCCAGTAATACCACCTGTTTTATCAAGAACTACGACGTGCATCTCATCGTTAGCACCACCACGAGACGCAGCGTAAGGAGAAGTACCAGGACGAGGAGCAAGTGCATTCCATTTGATGCCTCCAGCAACAGTAAATTGCATGTCATACCAGTTGGCGACACTTTCAACATTTTCTGTGCTTACTGTTCCGTTTTGTGCAAACTTAGCAGAACCGGCATCAAGAACAACAGCAACTTTCGTTGTGTCTGCACTGTTTGTTTCGTATGCAACTCCAGTAGCATTTCCGTCAGTAACTGCATCTCCTTGTGAGAATGCTACACCACTAGCAAGTGTCAGAATTTGATCTGCACCACTGTCAATGGTTACAACCTGAAGTGCGTTTCCATGAGTTCCTGGAGTTCTTGCAGCGAAGTCATAAGATTGAGCACTACCTTCAATGTTTGCTTCGTATGCAGCACGGTTATTAATTTTTACCGTTGCGACTGCTGCTGAGTTAGCATTTGTGAGATGAGATGAAGATGCATCAGCAATTCTAGCAACCTGCAGGTTACCACCATAGTTAAGAAACTCAGAAGCAGTAAACCAATACTCGTAATTATCTGCAGTAGGTTTACCAAATTTTTCTACTAATTCTTTCTCACTCGTAACTAATTCTGCTGTGCCGACATCCCCTTGCAGGAAAGGTGCAGCAATAGCGCCGATGTTAGTGATTGTTTCTTGGAGACGTGAATTAGTAAAATCGCGCTCCTGAACAACAATCCCTGGCGATACTTGTGTTGCCATGTTTACCCCTAAATTTCAGAAATTTGTTCTGTGATTATTTATTAAAACCTATCTTTTAAGAGGGGAAACAATGCATGAACTACCAGTCTGGATATGACCAACTACGATTGTCACTACGTTTTCTATTTTTGGTTACTCTGTCTACAGTACATTCCTTGCACTCATAAGCATATGCTGAAGGTGTTGCTCTTCCTTTTCTGGTTCTGTAAAAATCGCTAACTAGTTCTTTAATTTTTCCACAAGATTTGCATTTTCTTTGAGTAAAAAGTAGGTGCTCTAATTCAAACTCTTCTTCAAAATCCATTACAAATAAGAACCCATGTAAGTAAAGTCAGAAGCTACATCACCATACTCATCCAAGAACCAACGATCTCCTTCTTTATCTACAAAACTTTCTTGATCTTCAAGACCATCAGAAACAAAACCAAATGGTGCCATGTCTTGCTCAATCTGATTCTTCTGCTCATCATAGATTCTTTGACGAACATCATTGTCCGTCATTTCTTTAAAGTAATCTTGTACTGCTAACCATGCAAAAATTACTAGACACATCGCAAGGTCATCGTGACATCCTTCTTCTGCTTCAAACGATTCACGTTTAGAGATGAATGTTGTGAGTTCTGCGATAGTCTCATAGTCTGGGATGACTAGTTTGTCATCCTCAATAAAAGTCTTTAGGTTCAGACATCCAACCTTCTTCACGGTCTTAGACATCTTAACGCCAAGTTGTGTTTTCTTTCCAGAAAATCCTGTTCCAACGATCTGACCAGCACGTCCTCTCATGGCACACATAAGAATATGATCATACTCCAGATCATAATGCATCATAGACGCTACCTGATCTCCAATATCATTAACTTCAGTTAAAATATATGCTCTATTATATCCGTTGGCAATATCAACAATAATTGTAGGGAACATGATAGCTTTAATTTCATTGTTCCTGTATCGTGCTACCAACCTGTAAGGGAACTTTGTAATGTCAAAAACCAAAAATGCGCTATAATCACTGCCCACACCACGGGCAACGTCAACAGTAACAATGTAATCGTGGTCCTTTTGCGGGTTTTCATATACTACTAAACCTTTGTTATTACTAGTGATAGGATCATCATACACCATTGTCCGCAATTTGCTTGCAGCAATTAATGTATCTACAGATCCCAGAAACTCACACTCAAATTCTTGAGTGAACTGTCGCTGGGAAGTGTTTGCAATCGTTTGTGCTTTCCAGTTGGCATCTCTACCAGGAACTTGACTCCAGTGTACTTCTGTAGTGATATATTCGTTCTTACCCCTCTCAGCATCATGCCAGAGTTTGTAGAACATATTCATCCCGTTGGGAGTGGAGATGATAATAACCTTGGTAGACTTACCAGAGGAGATCGTAGGGTATACTGAGGAGAAAAACTGCTCGGCAATGTGAGTTGGAACGAAAGCAAATTCGTCCAGGAAGATGATGTTGAATGACATACCTCGGACAGCAGAACTAGAAGTAGATGCTGCCATGATCTTAGAACCATTCTCAAGTTCTAGAGATCCTTTATTCCACGACACAATACCTTGCTGCATCCACTTAGGAAGGTTCTCATAAGCAAGTTGCAACCTACCGAGAAGTTCTCTGGATGTACTTAGTTTGTTTGCTAGGATACCGATGTTAACGTTATCATTAAAGATACAATAATGCAGCAGGTAAGAAACCACAGTGGTACTCTTACCAGTCTGACGTGGTAGTTTAGCAATGTTAAAACGATTACTATGGAACCTTTCAATCATCTCTTCTTGAAAGTCCCACATCTTAAATGGCACCAGACCCTCATCCAGTGACACAATCTTGATATAATTTTTAGTAAAGTAGACGGGATCGTCAGCACATTTCAACCACTCCTGAACTTGTTTGGGAGTGAAACTCATTTCCACGTTCGCCGCTTTTAGATTGGGCGAACCTTTATAAACTTTATCAGCCATTTATCAACAGTTCCAAGCTCTCAGTGATTTGTTGATCCTGCTATCAGGATCTCTAGAAGTTTTCTTAGAAGTTAATTTCTTTTTCATGCCCTTCATTCTAGCGCAGAAGGATGCCCTCCTGGGATTTCCAACCTTTTTGCTTGGTGCTTTAAGGTCAGATCCTGGATTTTCCTTTTCATAAGATCTGCGTCCTTTTGCGTTAAGTCCTCCTGACTTACTTTTTCCTGACTTTTTTGTCCAGGCTGCTCCTTCTTGGGTGAGTTCAAATTCTTCTTTAGCAGTCCTCTCCGACTTCTTGAAAGCATCCTTGTCTGGATAATCGGAGGATCCAGGTTTAGCAGGTGCTTCTCCACGCTTTCTTTTAGCGTGAATGTTGGCATAAAGACCACGCTTCGCTTCGCTTAGTTCTCTAAATTCTTTAAATGACTTCATGCCAGCAGGGAGGGTTTACTAGGATATTTATTCAATTAAGGTGTGCAACAGAGGATGCCCACACAGAAGCAGAAGAACCTGTAGTTGCTTCAAGCGTTTCTGCAGGAAGTTTTTTTACCTCAACACGCTCACCAGCGCCGATATAAAAATTATTTCCATTACTGTTAACGATCAAGCAAGCAGCAGTATTAGTGTTGACAACTGAAACTAATGTTGCCGAAGATACATTGCTTGCTGCAGAGTCAAGATCAACAGCAACTGATACGGGTTTGATAATCATTGTTCTAAATTTTTAATTATTTATCTTCTAATTTATTTTTTGCTTGCTTCAACATCTTAGCGAGATCAGCAGTAGATCCTACAAACATAGTATTGTTAACTGTTGTTGGTCCTTTCTTTTCTTCCTGACCTAGATCTTTCATCTTCTTCTGAAGATCAGATAATTTATCAGTGATGTCAGCAACGTTCTTAATGCCCTGGAAGGCGACTTCGTATGCTCTTGGGTGGTTACTGCTCCTAGCAACGTCTAGGAGTTCCTCAATGGCAACCTGACCCTTCTGAATGAGTTCATATAACTCACCACGAGCATACTTATAATCTGTCTCTATATCAGCACTAGTAACATCAACCTTTTCAGGTTTAGGTTGCTCCTCTTCATCCATAGGAGTGATGTCAAAAACATCTTCCATATTCTTCTGGAATTTATTATCCATGATATGTTATACCTTCATTAAATCCGAAGTCATCATCTGGTTCTAGCAGAGCGTCATCTGCTGCGTTAATAGTACCATCGTTATTCTTATCTTCTAATGCTTTAGGTGTAACGTTATATTCCATAATCCTAGCATTAGTATCTTTATCGCCAAGAAAAGTATTGGCAATAGACTTTCTAATGATGCCAGTAGGAGCAACAGGACCATACATAAAGGTCTTGACGCTAAATCTTAGTGTATAATAAATATATCTTCTGGTAGAGTAATCACCTTCATAATCATCAGTAAAATCAATACTTTCTAAGATAATAGGAATATCTCTCTTCTCATTCATTTCAGGAATAAGATCCACAGTCATACTAAATTGTGGTTGAAAGAATGGAAGAATTTGTTCAAGAATCTGCAATGCATCATCTTGAGATTTTGAGATTACATTCAACTCAAATCCAATATTATATGGAACAGGAAGATATTGAGTTTTAGTTGTTGTAGTTTGACCATCACCAACCGCTCTATTTCTCTGAATAGGAGGAACTTTCCTTGTGCTATCATATGAGATACTGGTCATTTCAAATGACAATCTAGGAACAGTAATCGTTACCTTCTTGTCAAGATTTGGAGCAGCAGCAAGTCTTGCTAAAAACTTTTGAATGGGACCATATGCCAATGGAACTTTTTGCTCCATGACATCTTTGCCATTGGCATCTAAAGTTTTTAATTGAATGTTATTAAAAAGCGTACCAAATGTGGTAACTGTCTTCCTAATAATTTTGTGATAAAAATAATTTCCTAACATTAGAAGCTACCTGTAAAATTACCAAATTCTCCAAACGGATTCCTTTCAGTGAAGTCAAGAATATCATCTGCTTCATCTTCTAGTTCTCTATTTTCTGAGAACGAATCAGTCATATCAAGAGTGTCAAATGATGAGACTGACCATCTTGCATTAGAATCAGCGCCAACTAATTCTTCGTTGACATTAAATGTCCCATTTGCATATGCAACACTTAATGTTCTAGTGTCCTCGTTCCACTCCGCAACTTTTCCTACAATGTTTGCAGGAGATTCATCAATAACAATAGTGGGTGCATAACCAGCAACACTTTCAACATTGCCAAAAGCATCATATGTAATGTCGCCATAAACATATGGAGTTGTTGGTGAATTAACTTTAGAGACTACACCATTAGTAATCTCTGTTGTTGATGTACCAATCAAAGAATTAGTTGGTGTTAACCAACGTGCTACTGGTGCAGTTTCATACTTACTACCAGCATTGGTAATAGTAATTTGACCAAGAACTCCATCTACTGCAACTACAGTAGTTGCTGCAGCATTGAATCTTGTTCCTGTAACTTTCTCATCCTGAATCCAATATCCAGAACCACCGGCACTGAATACAACGGGGTATACACCAGATTCCATTTCAGTGTTGTCAACAGCAGCAATTCCAGTATCAAAGATACTGTCACCGTATTCAAAGACTTCACATGTCATGGTATATGTATATAGACTTCCTAACTGATAGAAAGGTTTTTGGTTTTCCACATACTTAATTTCAAATACTGTTTCATTTAATGGAAACCAGATAAGGTCACCATCATTAGGTCTTCCGCTGACTATTTTGTTTGTGGAAGTCTCTACAAAATCTTGCCATCTTCTTCTAGATACTGTCAGTTGAATTTCATCAGTTACACGAAGACCAAATTTAGACAGCATATCTCCATTGCCACCAAACTGCTCAAAGTTTTCAAGATACATCTCAATGAGATAACTATCCTTAAACTGTGAGTAATAGATGTCATTCCATAACTTATCCTCATGGATTTTACGAGGAATATAATAGCAATCCAGACCATACATCTTGATCTGTTCGTCTACAAGATCCTGAACTAAACCCTGCTCACCTTTTGTTCCTTGTGTGAAGTATAAATTCTTCATCTTAACCGATCATGTCTAGTGGTGGTAACTCTGCTGCTAATTTAAATTCACCAAGAATAGTTTCAATTTCTTCTTGTGCATCTTCATAGAACTCTCTGCCATTTAAAGTTGTACCACCAGGAAGTGATACGTTCTTAAATTTAATAAGGTTTTGTCCCCACTGACGTTTGATCAGAGCGGTAAGATATCTCTTTAACCATACATCATTATAAATTTCTGCTGCATTATTAGGATCAATCATTCTATAACAGTCAAGAATTAAATGTTGTCCTGCAGTAATATTACCCCAGTCAGTATCAATGTATAATCTATTTTCTCTTTTATTAAATCTAATTGGTTTGAAGTTACCAATTACAAAATCAAGAGTTTCAAGATACTGCTTAACCATATAGTAGTTCAAGATTTCCATTGAACCAAAATTATAAAAGTCATTCAAGAATAACTGATACTTCATACTAAAAATATTTCCTGATGTCGCTGATGAACTATTATCATAAGCATAGACTTGCGTTACTCCAAGTACATGCTCAGGAACAGTAATATAGTTATTCTGCTCCTTAAAATCAGTACCAGCAATTGCACTGTTCGCTTTCGCGTCAGTAATCATTTGTTCAGTAATTTCTACTTTTAAAAATGTTTTGATGCTCCCATCAAAATGACGCTCTTGGAAGAATTGAATAGCATCGTCCATGAGATCCTCAATCTGATCATCATCTACATTAATCTCTAGGACGGGAAAACCTAATTTCCTTAAGCAGTAGTCAATTAACTCCTGGCGTGTTGAGGGTCGTGCCATGAATAAAAAAATACCCTAGTTTCCTAAAGGTATTTATCATACTCTATTCTACACCCTCAGGAAATTCACTACACTCCTTGCAATCTTCTTCGCCATCTAAGAAAAGATGAGGATTACGAGCTCGGAATGCATTATATTCATCCCATTCATGAATAATTTCTCCCTCCTCATTTCTCACAATTTCCATATTTTGTGAATAGTGGAAGCATCTATCTCCAAGTTCATCCTCTTCAAAATCTGGATCCGGCACAACTTCTTCTATAAACCAATGTCTTACTGCTGCTAGATTATCAAATACTTTAAATTGATCTTGAAATTCACACCACCATAGGAGTTCATCTACAGGAATTTCTTTTCCAAAATCTTCCGGTTCTTTATCATCGGGCAACATTGCCTCAATAATCATACGAGTGTCATCACCATGCTTTTCTTCAATCTCTTTAATTATTGAATAGAGTGGGATATCCGTAACAACATCCATTTTTTATACTACTAAATAAAACTACGACACAATATATAGTCATTGACTTGAATATGTGTTATAATGTAGTATAGTATTTAAAAACAACATGAGTCTTCAACTTTGCCTCCTAGAGACTGGAGAGACAGTTATTGCTGATATTCGTGAAGCAATTGATCCCGATTCAAATAAATCTCTGGGTTATCTAGTAACTAATCCATTTGCTGTTGAACATACAATCCATAACACTGTTCAAGTTGATGAAAATTTTGACAACGTAGACAGTTCTCCCGAAGGATCAGCATCACTTTCATATAGAATTTGGGCACCTTTGTCGCGACAAAACGTTTTCAACTTTCATACAGATTTTGTTAGAGTGATCTATGAACCTGACACTAAAATTACAGAGCAATATACCGCAGTTCTTGCAAAATGGCAGAAAGAACATACATTAACTGTTGAAGTAGATAAACATTCCACTAATGTAAGTTGGGCTAGCGATGAAAATGTCGCCTCAGAACTTGAGAAAATGAATCCATCTGGCGTGAAAGCAACTGCTGCTGGCGAAAATGGTGCATTAAATGCTACTCTGGAGGGAAATACCCATGAGTAATAGTGGATTATTCTACGCACCAAAAACAAGTGAAAGTGCATCAAAAAAAGGAAAAATTCATACTTTTAACAATACTCTAACAATGCCAAACAAACCTCCTCAAATTGAGGAGATGGATAATTGTATTGTTGTTGATAATTTTTTACATTCTATTGATAATTTTGAAGAAGAACTTTTAAAATTTCCTGCAACTAATTGTCATGAGATTAATGAAATTCTTTTTTATGGGGATAAAGAAGCTGACTATGTAGGAACTGCTGGCATTACACAACCAGTACCAAGAGATTTTGTTGCACAATATGTAAGATTTGTCTATGATTATCTAAGCGAAAAAGATTATATGATTCCTAACGTCAACAATAATGACCAATTTATTGATGGTTTAGTTATGAATAGTGTTGCTGAAACTACACTATTCTATGAAGATATGGTGGTTGACAGTGCATGTAATGTACCTTCACCGTCAGGTGGTGAATTTACTAGTTCACTATTTTTTGATGATGATGAAGAGGATAATAAAAAAGGAATTACCTTTTATGATTTTGTTTTTGAGGGTAGAACCTATTCATCCCTTGAGGATTTTTTGATTGAGGATGATGAAACTAGAGAAAAAATCTTTGAGATTGTTGGTAAATTTTCTGCAGGAAGTGGCAAATTAGAATTATATGAAGAATTTAGTGAATCAGAATACTTTAAACCAACAGAATATATTGAAGCAAAGCGAAATAGATTAATTGCATTCAAGAGTTGTTTCTTTACTGTGAGAAATTTATCTAAAGGAGAACGATATACTTTTAATTGTTCGTTTAACGTGCCTAAATTTAATTAATATGAGAGATTTCCACATCACTGAATTCTCTCGTTATACGAGGGAAGAGATTAAAACTCTAACTGAAATAAATCCAGATGCGGAAATAAAGTTGCATAGAGTTGATGGTATTAAATATATTAGAGCAACAAATTTTTTAAAACGACCTGATGATTTGGCAGAATTTATGTCTAGATTTCCTGCTGAAGATAGAAATTTAACTATCCAAGCAGGACAAGAATCAGATGTGGGAAGTTCAGCACCAGGATTTCAGCAATATATTAGAGAGTTTTACTTTAGAGAATTAAATAAAAATTTGTTTAAAATAGGTTATGATTTAAAATTACATAAGTATAACCAAAAGAGAACAGAATTTGATAATTTTACAAACTGCTGTTATCCTGGAATGAAAGCATATCATAGAAATTATCTACCACATACAGATTCTTTCGGTCTTGCTGCAAACATGTATCTTACAGACCCAGGAACTTCTACATCAACTTCTTTTTTTAGATTGAGGACCAGTTCTGGAACACTTATTCATAATGAATTTGAATTATCTCGTGCAGGTTATGAAGATGTACAAGAACTTCAAGAACGCTATGTTTATGATAGTTCTGGGGTAGGGTTGGAACCTTGGGTTGAATTTAAAGGTAATGATTTTTATGAATACTATTATGATATTCCTGCTGAATATAATAGCATGAGTATGTACAGAGGAAATATATGGCACAGTATTACTTATGATGCCTCAGAAAAATCTAAAGTCAGATATTCATTAGTGACTGCTATGCTGCAGAATTGACAATAAAAAAGGGGGCAATTGCCCCCAATTTTTTTGGTTTGTTTTTTCAGGATTATGCCTGAGATTCTTGCCAAGTAACTCTTGCTGATACAGCAAATGGGTTAGAGGTAGAAACAGTTGACGAGTCCACAATGTTCGCGACAATCGTGAGAATATCAGGTCCGTTGGGGAATGTACCATCTCCACCTAGGATTGAGTTACCCATGTCAGAGATATCACTTAGATCATACGTGGTTGATGTAGATTCTCCAGACCCACCGCCAGCAGCACGGAAGGAGAGAATCGCTGAACCACCCGCGACCGTTTCGTTAGAGGAGTGTTTAACGAGTTGACAAAGAGAAGGTTCTTGAACGTTCTGATATGCGTCGGTACTCAGTCTTCCATTCAGTTTGAGACTGATCTCAGTCTCATGCGTGGTAAGAATACCAACCGAAGCAAGTTTAAGTTGCATTCTGTTGATAATTTCTCTTTCGCCCAGTGCGCCCGTGATTGAGGAATCAACCGAAGGTGCGAGTCTGATGGAGATAAGAGGAATGTCCTGAGGAATTGGATTGTTGGTTCCAGCAGGAGCACCGATAGACATCGTAGTTCCAGAAGGAACAACGATACATCCATTAGATCCACAAAGGGCTCTTTGAATATTATCAGTGTGACTTCTGTTGAATACACTAGTAGTGCCTTCATAGTACTTGATATAAAGTCTGTAAGATCCACTATCAACCTTGGATCTATTGTCAACAGGTTTACCGTTGATGAAGTGTCCGTTAGCAATAGTGGTATTGTAGATCAGCGTGTTTGTGGTAAACGCGCTAGCGTCAGAAGTAGGGAAGAACAATACGAGGAAGTACTCTCTATTCCAATACTGACCTTGATATCTTTCGTTAACAATGGTAGAGTTAGAATTAGTAGTCTTGTCAACCGAACTTTCGTTAGTAAACTTCTGAACGTTACCAGATGCCGTAAACAGATATGCTTCGTCATCTTGATACATACCGTCCATGATAACCGAAGTACCCCAATGGAACAGAGTTCCAACGTAACTTGGGTTATCATCATTTTCAATCTCATAACGTGCAGGCAGGTTACCTGAACGGAAGTAAGATTCAGTCAAGCGGTTGTTGTGCTTAAATTCATGAACATACTTAACATGTCCATCCTGATCTTTAAATCCGAAACGGATCTTACCAGCACCATACCAAGAGTAATCCATATAGCACATCTGGATCTTGGTAATATCCAAATTGAATCCAGAAGGACCTTCACCATCTGCATTATCAATATTCCAGTTAACCTGACCAACGCGAGTATCAATTGTCTTAGTACAAATAACGTTATTAGTTGTAACACCACGATAAGCAGGTTGAATTGTTAGTTGAGTGTTACTGGTAACTTTAACAACTCTATGAGACATACCGCGAATAACGATATAATCACCTTTTGCAAGTTCTGAGAGGAACTTGGTATTCGTACCCGTAACAATGTTATCCTGCTTGGTAACACTGATTGTACCAGGAAGTTGAAGAACAGAACTTCTTCTTACACAGTTGAGGGTATCACCATCAAATTCATAGAAGAATCCATTCTGATCGTCAAACATACCGGCGCGAATGTCGCAACCACTCCAAGAAAGAACTTGTGCTTGAGGGAATCCTCCAGAATTACTTCTAGAAGGTTCAACTTCAAGGAGATACTTGAAGATATAGTCGCTGTCTACTGATGTTACAGTTGACCGAATGTTCCATGCTTGGTCATCAGATTTAATAATCTTGATGTCAAGTTTATTAGAGAGTTGGTGTGGTTTTGATGTTGTTACAAGACCCTCAATAATCTCATGGAATGTAATTGCTTCAGATGACAACGGAGCTGTTGCTGAAGTAGTAATTCTAACAGTTGTTGAGTTAACAATTTCAATAATTCTTGTTACATTGCCTTTGGCATCATTTTCAATACCTGAAGCAGTAACCTTCATGTCAACAAGAAGGGCAGATGTATCTGGAACCGTAAGTATATCAGAACCCTGAGAAGCATCTGCAGTTGTGATTAAATCACTACCGCGTTTAACGTAAGAGAGATCTAGGACAGGAATCAACGGAATAAAGTTGATCGCGTATGAAGTCTGGATACCTTTACCTGACTGATAACGGAAGTACTTACGAGTCTGTCTAGAAATTCTAGAGTTAGGTGACTTAGAAGTACCAATTTCCATACCACCATCAAATGGTCTATGGAGATAGAATCCATCAGGACGTACATAGATGTAAGAAGGAATCAGATAAACTACAGTAGTAGCAGTGAAGTCAATAGCAGTATCTACGAGAAGAGTTGTATCATCTGTAATAGCAGTAATTGTTCTGGACTTGACTTCACCAGGACTACCACTAGTTACATCAACGATTTTGATAGCATCACCAACTTTAAAGAATCTTTCAAAGGAAGTATCCGTACCAGTAATTTCTCTGCTTCCGTTAGTTACAGAAAGTGACCCACCACCAGTAACTTCACCTGAAAGGTTGGAACTTATAAATCTTTGAAGTCCACTTCCAGTACCAGTCAAGTTGATAGCAGTAGGTGATTCTGCAATAGCATCTGCTTCACTAGCAGCAAGTTGGATAAAGTTATGATCAAGTACAATGACATAATAGTCAGTATTATCAACCAAACCAGTAACAGCAGTACCACCACTGATATCATAGATTACTCTTGTTCCACTACCAAAGAAGTGGTTTGGAATGTTGATACGGTTGTTTGTTGTGTCAACATCAGCACTACTATTAAATGTTTTTGATGTTGGAGGAATTTTGAATGGAATTGTAACTTCCAATTCAGTCTCACTAACCGCCGTAGTAGTTGTGTATGAACCATCAACAACACCGAAATCAGCAGTTGTGTTCTCAAATGTATGAGAACCAGTACCACTACTTGTGATATCAATCGCTGATCCACCTTGAGTAGCCGACAGAGTAAATCTGTTACCACTGATAGGATAGACATAGTAAGAAGTACCATCAACCAGACCAGGACTACCAGTAGGAGCAGCACCAGTTGTGTTATACTTCAGAAGTTCACCTGCAGAGAACTGGTTGTCTGCGATGTAGATAGAGTTTCTGGTTGGGTTTGTCAGGACAGCAGTAAATGTAGTGATACCCGTGGCACCAGCAAGTCTCAATGGAGATGCACCTGTACTAGACTTAATTCTGAATCTATCGTTGTTGATTCTATCAATATACCATGTTCCACTAGTTGTGGAAGTTCTTTGATTGTTGCCAGTCTCTTGATTATAGTAATGAACTGCACCAGTAGATGACAATACTACAGAATCATTGCTGTTAAAACCATGACTTGCTTTAAAGAATGAATCATTCGTAGAAGTATTTCTCTTCAGCAGAGCAATATATGAGTTAGTACCACCATCTGAATTAACATCACGGAAAGTAGTGTTGTAAGTGCCGTCATAACCAGCCTGTCTATACCAGTAGAAGTACTCGTTACCATATAGTCTAAACTGGTATCCGCTAATGTCATTCAGATAAGTGCTATTAGAACCATAGTATGCTTTTGCATTTCTGCCACCATATCCACCCATGGTATAACCATAGCTGTAATTACCATTGTTATTACCGTTAACACCTCGGTTCTCATGGTCGGTAAGGAAGTCATAGTTTCCTTGCCATTGTGTGTTACCTAGAGGAAGTGATTGGAGATCCTGTCCATAGGTTTTCATTCTGGTTCCCCAGTTGTTCCAATATGGCTTATATCTGTATCTTGTGGGATATCCATAACTAATTCCACTACCATATCTGGTTGTCTGGAAGAATGAAGCAACATCCCAAGGTGTTCTCCCTGATCCATAAGTACCGTCTACACTAGCAAAATCGTACCCAGAATAGGTGTTTCTCCAGTTTCTGTAGTATGTACGATAGTACATATACCAGTCATAACCTGTCCCATGTTCTTGATAGATGTTATAAACCAATCCAAGGTTATGGGAACCATGGTCAAAAGTACCACCAGTAGAAAGATTAATTCTGTAATTAAGTCTTTGTGAATGGTTTAGGTAGAAAGTATTATCATCAATTCGTTCAATATAATAAACCTGCATTCTGGACAGACCACCCATTGGGTAATCACCAGGATTAGGATAGTAAAGAACAGCAGCTTTGTTATGGAATCCGTGACCTGTGATAGTAATCTTATCAGCACCAAAATCTACATCACTTAGATCAAAGCGTTTGGTGTAGGTTGGTTCATAATTATAAGGAACTCTCTGAGTAGGATCTTCAGGAGTAACAATGTTTGCCTGTTCAACGTGATCAATAACCGGTCTTCCATCAGCTGCAGTTGCCGTAGAATCAGTAACTTCCAAAATCTTAGGAGAAACTGTATTAACAAAGTAGAAGTTTGTGTTATCAGCAAAGCCATGTTCTGATCTGGTAGTCAGCATAACTTTGGTATTTGTTCCAAAACCAACACTTAAGGTACTACCCATTCCTGCATGGTTAGTACAGTGGTAATATACTGTATTATAAGAAGGTGATTCTGAAGTCACCAGGATTCTTACATATGCACCAGGACTTCCAGCAGCTGCTGCAGTATTGGTATAAACATATTGAGTTAATGCAGTGCCTGCACCATCAGCTTGATCATTAAAAGCAAGCGGGTGAGTAGCATTGCTAGAATCAGATTGATCAAAGATGTATACAGAATTTCTAACAAAGCTAAAATCAGGATCTAGTTTATTATTAAAGAAGTATCTGTTTCCTCCATCAACAACACCATTATTAGCAGTACTTTCAACAGTATAATCTACTGCAGCACCATTAATTACAAGTACTTCATCAGCATTGAATGATCCTTGTACCTCAATGAGTGTAATTGCTGTCCCGTCAACTTTAGCAATAGTACCAGTAGCAGCTCCTGCCCCCTGTACAGCCGCTCCGATTTCAACATCAATATCAAAAGATGTAGTTGCTGTAATAATAGTAGTAGCTTTCACTGTAACTATTTTGGTGAACACGTCGGCTGTAATACCTTTAGTTTCACTCAGATTAACTTGAGAACCTTGGAAAAATTTACCAGGAATAATAGAAGTATATGTACCTTGGAGTTGCTTTGTTTCTGGTTGGTTTGCTCTAGCCTTATATGTAAACGTTTCGGTTGAAGGAATTGATTGAATTAGATATGCACCTTCAGCAGATAGTGAAGAAAGACCAGTAACGGTAATAGGTACACCAGTTGAAAGACCGTGCTCAAATTCACAAGTTACAGTAATAAGTTCACTATCAACCACTGATTCTACTGATGTGATAAACGGAATAGTAGTATCAGCGGTAGATGCATAGAACGAAGGAATATTATTAATAGTCTGAATGGTTTCCCACTTAGAAGCTTGAGGACCGTACTCAAAGTCAGTATCAATTAGGTTTTCTGGATTTGAAACTCTAAACTTTGAAACAGCGTCAACAAAAGTCTCGGAAGGTTCAATATTGACGTAATCTTTTTCGTAGAAAATCTGTAATTCATCAGTGCTCTGCATAGTAGAGCAGTTAAAATTCAATACAAACGAAGTTTCTTCGGTTGCTGAATCATATGATCTAGATGCTAGACCCAAGAAAGCATCAGCAAAATTGTAGATATTGACATTATCAGTTACATTCGTTACGAGAAGCAGTCGCTTAGCAGGAATGTTGCCCTTGACCTTAATAGTGTTGGTCGTTGGCTCAAAAGTGTAATAAGTAATTAATTTCTTTGCCATTTTTTAAAAATCCTTTCGGTTATGTTTATATACGTCTAATCAAAGACCAAATGCTACGGACATAGCGAGCGATCCCTGCCTAGTAGCGAGTTCAGTTCCTCCAGCTTTCACACCATCATGAACAACAGCAGTGTTTTTTGTGGTATCAACAGTGATTTCACCTTCAGCACCAATAAAAGTTTGATGTTGAGCGGTTGTACCCCTTCTGAATTGTACTTGAGTGGTCATTCTTTTTAAGCCAAAGATTTTCTTCTTTTATTTATACAAATTATTATATTATGGTGCTATAGATTCTAATTGGACTAAAGAGTTTGAGGATAACTTCTGCTTCACCTTGCGTGGTGATTCTAAGAGTTCCCGGTTGAGTAATTCTAGTGACACTACCTGGATTACTGCCATTGAATGTAAACAGATTTGTGGAGACGATTTCTCCCTGTGCTCCAATCTCTGTTTCATCATAATCTCTAGTTCTTGTAATAGTACTACTATTGAGACCAAAGAGTGAACCAGAACCAAGATAATTATCTGTCTGCTTCTCAATTTTTTCACCACTAACGAATGTTGTGCCAGAACCGACGTTACTAACAACAATTTTAATATCTGTTGCCTCACCAGAAATATTTGCATTTCCAGCAGCATTGTAATTTCCTTTTGTAAAGGACTCTGTTGCACCATTGCGGAATTCAAAGAGAGTGGTATTTTCAACATCAATTGTTCTGGATTCTGCTGCTCCTCCGAATGCAGATAAAGTACCTTCACCAACAAAACTGAGAGCAACAACGAAGTTTGCATCACCATTGACACTTGCAGATCCAGAAGCATTGAACCCGCGAGTTCTGATAACTGGTTCGGCAGTTCCACCAAATTCGTAAAGAACAGTTTCTTCTGCTGGATTGAATCCAACAACTTCTGCTCCACCACCGAATGTTGAAAGTTGACCTTCTCCAGTGTAAATTCTTGTCGCTCTGTTTTCGGAATTTCCAGAAACGAATGTTGTGCCGGAACCAACTTTTGTGCGAGTAAATGGTGCCTGTGCTTCTCCAGAAACTGTGAAGAGTCCAGTAGATTCTGGAGCGACGGCAGCAACCTCAACTCCACCACCAATTCCGAACAGTGAACCAGACCCAGCAAATGCGCGAGTTCTGATAACCGGTTCACCAGATCCATTGAACTCAAAGAGTCCTGTTGATTCTTCAGTAACAGTTGTAGATTCTGCTGCACCATTGATTGCAAAGATTGAACCAGAACCAACATGATTTCTGGAACCAGAATTTTCAGAATCTCCACTGACTGTTGTGGAACCAGTTCCAATGTTAATTCTAGCAAACGCATTCTGATCACCACCAGCGGTAGAGAAGAGAACTGTGCTTTCAGGGATGCTTGCGGTTCTAGATTCTGCTGCACCATTTGTGCCAAAGAGTGAACCGGAACCAGCATGTGCAGCAGTGCGTCTATTAACACTTTGACCACTGAGATTTTCAGATCCTGATGTTTCAAATGCGCGTGTGCGATCTGTATCTGCAGTACCAGAAGGAACAAACAGAACTGTAGATTGAGGAACCTCAATTGTTCTGGACTCAGAACCACCACCAAATCCAAACAGAGTACCAAACTGGAACAGGATGACTCTGATACGAACGATAGGTTCGCCGCTAAACTTAAATGCTCTTGTTTCAGTTTCTGGATTGAATCCGACAACTTCAGCAGCACCACCGATAGAATTAAATCTACCAGATCCACTGTATAAGCGTGTGAAGGCAGGATCAGAATCACCATAGAAGTTGAACTTAGCAACTTCAGGATTCGTGAAGATGTTAAATCTGAGAACAAGATCGGGAGTACCAAACAATCTTGGAGATCCAGCAGGGCGAGATGTCCATGCAGGATTCCACTTGGATGGTGAAGTACCGTTGACTCTGAAGAGAACTGTATTTGTTGGAGGCGTTACGCTGGAAGATTCTGCTCCACCACCAATTCCGAACAGTGAACCAGAAGTTCCTGGATCTCTATCATCACCATAATATCCATAAACATTAACTTTTTGAGATACTGATATACCAGCAACATTTGCTGATCCACCGATCTTGCCGTAGATGGAGTTGACATAACGAGGTGATGGACGATATCTGAGCCATTCGGACCCAGCATCGTGGGTGTACATTCTGGAGAATACACCCTTAGATACATATGCACCCTTGAATCCAACATCAACATTACCAAGAATTCTTGGAGTTCCAAGAAGATGTTGAGTTCTCCAATGTGGACGGAATCTAACCGCAGCATTAGGAGCGAGAGGTGTCTCCTCCTTAATCTTAATGTTGCCAGTTCCGACCCAATTCTCAACATGCTTCTCAACTGCGCCACCACGCATTTTGAGGAGGAAGGTTTCTTCAGGTGTCTGAGCGATGAATGCTTCAGCGGCATTCCCGACACCAAACAGAGATCCACTAGAGAATTCACGGAATATTCTCTTCTGAGCTGGAGTTCCACCAGAAATTCTGAATAGACCGAATGGGTTTTCATCTCCAGGAAGAGTAACCAGATCACCATGATCAACATTGGGTGGTAGATATGCATCACTAATAGATCCAAGATCATCAATTGTAGTAGCATTATCAGTAATGGATCCATACTGATCGGTTCCAAATCCTTCAACAACAGAAGAATTATTATATGAGAATACTGCCTTCTCAATTCTGTCTCCGATATGGAACAGT
>CESO01134294.1_pt1 | contig 28429 bp, 27 predicted proteins | sample 356341 | NCBI WGS metagenome assembly CESO01 (sample SAMEA2621812, study PRJEB7988) | marine metagenome | biome: marine biome (ENVO:00000447); feature: deep chlorophyll maximum layer (ENVO:xxxxxxxx); material: "saline water (ENVO:00002010), including plankton (ENVO:xxxxxxxx)" | depth 35 m | reverse complement strand
TTTTTAATTATCAGAATAAATATTTTGTTAAGCTTTTTTATTAAGATGCTTTAAAGTGTCGTGCATGATAGGGGTTGCAATAAAGACTGATGAGTAGGTTCCCACAAGCACCCCAACGATCAATGCGAAAAGTAAACCTCTTAAAGAATCTGCCCCGAAAATAAACATAGCCAGTAACACAACCAAAGTTGTAAGCGAGGTGTTTAAGGTTCGACTCAAAGTACTGTTTAAAGCCCCATTAACTATGCTACCAAAATCCCAACTAGAATGTTCATTGATGTATTCTCTAATCCTATCAAAAACCACCACGGTATCATTTAAAGAGTATCCAATAACTGTCAAAATCGCAGCAATAAAGGCTTGGTCAATTTCCATGCTGAAGGGAAAAAACTTCCATGCAATAGAGAAGATCCCCAACACAATGAGTACATCGTGAAAAACAGCGGCAACGGCACCCAAAGAGAATTGCCATTTCTTAAATCGTAATAAAATATATAAAAAGACAACTATTAAGGATCCTAAAACGGCCCATAAAGACGAACGCTTGATGTCATCTGCAATCGTAGGACTTACTTTTCCAGAATACATTTTACCAACGTTATTTTCAGCATCTATAAATTGCTTGTAGTTCGTTCCATCAGGGAGGAATGGCACCAATGCAGTATATAATTTCTCTTGAACTTCCGAATCGACTTCTGCCGAGTTTTCATTTACTTTGTATTTAGTTGAAATTTTAAGCTGATTCGCACTTCCAATAGTTTTAACTTCTGCGCTGTTAAAAACTTCGTTTACAGCAATTTTAACATCCTCTGTGTTCATGTCTTTATCAAAACGAACGGTGTAAGTTCGCCCACCAACAAAATCAATACCTTGATCCAGTCCTGTAGTGAAAAGTGAAAATAAGCCCGCTGAAATAATGGTCGCTGAAAGTAAATAAGCCATTCTTCGCTTCTTGAGAAACTCAATTTTTATGGATCTCAACAACCCTTTGGTGAATTTGGTTGAAAATTGAAGTTTTCCACCGCGATTCAAATCCCAATCAATTAACAATCTAGAGATAAAAATAGCCGTAAATAAAGAAGTAATAATACCAATTAACAAGGTTGTTGCAAATCCTTTAATCGGACCTGTTCCAAATGTATAGAGAATGAGCGCTGTAAGTCCAGTGGTAATATTGGCATCTAAAATAGAAGACAAGGCATTTGAAAACCCATCTCTGACAGACTCTTTTTGTCCTTTTCCTTTATACAATTCTTCACGAATACGCTCATATATAAGAACGTTGGCATCTACAGCAATACCAATAGTCAAAACAATACCCGCAATTCCAGGCAAGGTTAATACCGCTCCGAGTCCTGATAGAATTCCAAATATTAGTAATATGTTCAGTAGCAATGCAACATTGGAATAAAGCCCTGACTTACCATAATAAAATACCATCCAAAGCAGTACAAACACCAAGGCAATGATAAAAGATTTCATACCACTGTCAATGGCTTCTTGACCTAGGGAAGGCCCAACTTCTTCCGCTTGAACAATGTCGGCAGAGGCTGGCAATTTACCAGCGCGCAATACATTGGCTAAATCAACCGCTTCATTTAATGTAAAAGTTCCAGAAATTTCAGAGTTTCCCCCGGAAATTGGGCCTGAAGTAACCCCTGGTGCTGAATACACAATATCATCTAAAACAATGGCAATTTGACCTCCAGTGTTAAAAGCATTACCGGTCATTTTTTCCCAAATTTTAGCCCCTTTAAGATTCATTTGCATGGTCACACTGGGCATCCCATTTTGTTGGAATTCTTGCTTGGCGTCGGTGATGACAGCCCCACTGAGTTGGGGTTTATTTTCTCTATTGCCTTTTAAAGCGTAAAGCTCAACGAGCTCCAGACTTTCAACTTCTTGGTCCGTATCTTCGTTGGTTTCTGTTTCCAAAAACTGAGGAATACCCCATACAAATTTCACGTAGCGTTGTTCTGGAGCAAGAAGTGATCTTACTTTTGGGTTGTTTAAATATTCAATGACACGCTCTTGATCCTTAGATTCAAAAGAAGCCAATACAGGACCTCCATTGTAGCCCATAGATCGAATTAGATCAAATATAGGATTGATTACTTTATCGTCTAATCCACTTTCTGCATCAGAGTCCCCAATAATATCAGATATGGCATCCTCTTTTGAGGCTTCGTCATTAGAGACAATCTCACTGCTTTCATTCTCAACGAAGCCTTTGAGAACTTCATTGGCTTGTATTAAAAAATTTCCGAATTCTTCTCCTTTAAAAGCATCCCAAAACTCGAGCTGAGCGGTACTCTGAAGCAATCCTTTAACACGTTCTACTTCTTTTGCACCTGGTAATTCGACCAATATACGCCCAGAGTTGCCAATCCGCTGAATGTTGGGTTGTGTCACTCCAAATTTATCAATTCTCTTTCTTAAAACTTCAAAAGCTGAGATGATGGATTCGTCAATTTTAGCAGATAAAATGGGTTTGACCTCATCATCACTCATATCAAAAGTAATTTGATCGCTTAAAGTTCGGTTTGCAAATATATCTGGTGATGCTAACTTTTTATCGCCTTGGATGGCTTCAAAAGCTTCAAAAAAATCTTCTAAATAAGTGTTCTGGCTGTCTTTCTGTAATTCTGCGGCATCGTTCAAAGCTTTTCTGAATGTTGGATCTTTACTATCATTAGCCAATCCGACTAAAATATCCTTTACAGAAATTTGAAGAATCACATTAATACCCCCCTTTAGATCCAGACCAAGATTCATGGCTTTTTCCTTAACCTCATCGTAAGTATATGAGGCGATACCAATATTAAACACCTCTTTGTTTTTCAGAGAATCAAGATATCCTATTCGTTCTAAATTTCTTTTAGAATCGTAATCTGTTTCTGTATCGGCAACTTTGTTAATTGCAAATTGACCTGCTTTATTTTCGAGTTGATTGCCCTTGAATGTAAATGATAATTGGTAAATACTGACCAACCCAAATAAGAGGGCAAACATCTTAACTAATCCTTTATTTTGCATTTTGAATTGTTTTAATCTGCTTAAATTTTAGTAAACGAGCAAATATATGATTTACGAAGTGATTTGCCAATATATTTTTTATTTTAATAGAAAAGCACCACAAATACAGTAGTGCTTTAAAATGTAGCTTGATAAAAGGAATTAATTTTTTACATATCTAAAAGTCCGTTGGTCTTCTTAACCCCTTCTGCACTGGTTTCAAGATGTATTTTATCGGCCTCACTTAATTCAATTTGAATAATTTTTTCGATTCCATTGGTCCCTAAGATTACAGGAACACCAATGCAAAGATCTTTTAAACCATACTCACCGTCTAACAATACAGAACAGGGGAATATTTTTTTCTGATCACAGGCAATGGCTTGTACCAATCCACTGACTGCTGCACCAGGAGCATACCAAGCAGAAGTCCCTAAAAGTTTGGTCAAAGTTGCGCCTCCAACTTTGGTGTCATTTTTCACTTGCTCCAAACGTTCTTGAGAGATAAATTCAGAGGCTTTGATGCTGTTCCGAGTGGCATGTGAAATCAAAGGCACCATCCCAACATCGCTATGCCCACCAATGACCATACCGTCTACATCACTTATTGGTGCTTCTAGCGCTTCGGCCAATCTGTACTTAAAGCGGGCGGAATCTAAAGCACCCCCCATTCCAATAATTCTATTTTTTGGCAGTCCTGTGACTTGATGGGCTAGATAGGTCATGGTGTCCATTGGATTACTGACCACAATAAGAACCGTTTCCGGGGAATATTTGACTAAATTTTCAGAAACTGTTTTTACAATCCCCGCATTGATACCAATGAGTTCTTCCCTTGTCATTCCTGGCTTTCTTGGAATTCCAGAAGTAATGACACAAATATGACTGTCTGCTGTTTTAGCGTAATCGTTGGTGCTACCCGTAATTTTAGTATCAAAGCCGTTCAATGAAGCGCATTGCATCAAATCCATGGCTTTCCCCTCAGCATATCCCTGTTTAATGTCTAATAAAACGACCTCGGATGCGAAGTTTTTGATGGCAATGTACTCAGCACAACTTGCTCCTACTGCGCCTGCGCCTACTACTGTTATTTTCATGATTTTTTGATTTTTTTAAGGTAATTAATTATCGTAAACTAAAGGCAATTCCTAACGATACTGTATTATATTCTTGCATAGTGTAGTCGGCGAAAATCTTAAAAAACGATATATTTAAACGCGTTCCTAAAGTTGCTCGTATTCCGTTTGAATTAAAATCTAAATTTATGGGATTTGAAATATTTTCGTTGACAGTGGCAATACTATTACCATTAGAATCTTCGACATCATATGTTAGAGTGTAATCTCCGTTTACATCAAAGTTAGCGGTTCCACTATTGTAACCAAACCCAGCGTAAAATGTGAGAATTTTAAAATCTAATGAACCTAAAGCTTGCACGGTCCATGTATCTAATGAATAGGTTGCGAGACCATTTGTAGCTGAAATTTCACTGGATAGATTATTGTTATCAATGCTATAGTCTACATTTGCTTTTGAATAGGCTCCCAAGATTGAAATGCTAAATGGTAATTTACTGATTAGTCCTAGGTATTGCGTCAAATCATGCTGAAGCCCAATACCTATCAAACTACCATTCACTTTTGAATCATAATTTATAGTTGGCACATACCTCAATTTAATATCGGTATTGAAAGGCAATCCCAAGCCAATTTGTATATGAGGTGTTGGTGTGGCATTAACAGGCATTTCAGAAACAGCACCACCTGGCATAGTAAAAGTAGCTACCTTGAAGTTTCCAGCGGCATTAGGAACTGAAACTTGAAAGGTGGTTTCATTTGCAATATCACTCATGACAGTTGGAAGCTGGGAATTGCCACCCTCTAATGTAACATAGTTGTACTGGCTTGAAATAAAATTAAAAGTTTGATCCTTTTCTGGAGTAAAAGAGGCGCTCATTCCTAGGGTAAGGTCAAATCCAAATTTTTTATGGGTTTTGGCCGTTGTATACCAACCACTGTTCATGCCACTCATCATACCACTTATTGCAGGGTTGAGGTAGTTTTCAGAAAGTAAACTAGCGTCATCACCAGCAAGTAATAAATTCCCAATGTCTTGCGCGTTGATTGAATTTAGGCCAAGGCAAAGGATACAAAAAATATTTAATTTTTTCATTTTTAAAAAATTAAAAGCTACTTAGCTATGCATCAATATTGGCGTAAATGGCATTTTTTTCAATAAATTCTCGGCGAGGTGGAACTTCATCTCCCATCAACATTGAGAAAATACGGTCCGCTTCCGTGCCGTTGTCAATTTGAACCTGACGCAATGTTCTAAACTCTGGGTTCATTGTCGTGTCCCATAACTGAGTGGCATTCATTTCACCCAAACCTTTATAGCGTTGCACCCCAGCACTACCCCCAAATTTTTCTACAATAACATCGCGTTCTTGATCATTCCAAGCATATTGTTTCTTCTGGCCTTTTTTCACTAGATAAAGTGGTGGTGTTGCAATATAAATATGCCCACCTTCGATTAGTTCTTTCATATACCTGAAGAAAAATGTAAGAATCAATGTAGCGATATGACTTCCATCAATATCTGCATCACACATGATAACAATTTTATGGTAGCGTAACTTTGAAAGATTCAGTGCTTTACTGTCCTCTTCGGTGCCAATAGTCACCCCTAATGCAGTAAAAATATTCTTGATTTCTTCATTTTCAAAAACCTTGTGTTGCATGGCTTTTTCAACATTGAGAATTTTACCACGCAAAGGTAAAATGGCCTGAAAGGCACGGTCACGTCCCTGTTTGGCAGTACCACCAGCTGAATCACCCTCAACAAGAAATACTTCGCATTTTGCAGGATCTTGCTCTGAGCAGTCACTTAATTTTCCTGGTAAACCTCCAATACTCATGACGGTTTTACGCTGAACCATTTCACGTGCTTTCTGGGCTGCATGCCTTGCTTGAGCTGCTAAAATAACTTTTTGAACAATGATTTTTGCATCGTCTGGGTGCTCTTCCAAATAATCGGTGAGCATTTCAGAAACCGCTTGGCTCACAGAAGATGAAACTTCTCTATTACCTAGCTTCGTCTTGGTCTGACCCTCAAATTGAGGTTCGGCAACCTTGACCGAAATAATGGCGGTCAGTCCTTCTCTAAAGTCATCACCAGCAATATCAAATTTTAACTTTTCTAACATGCCCGACTCATCCGCATACTTTTTCAAAGTATGGGTCAGTCCACGTCTAAAACCCGTCAAATGTGTTCCACCTTCATGGGTATTAATATTGTTGACATATGAATGAAGATTCTCAGAATAAGAAGTATTGTAAATCATGGCCACCTCAACAGGGATGCCGTTTTTTTCGCCTTCAAAAGCGATAACCGATTGCATGATGGGTTCTCGAGTGGCATCTAAATATTTGATAAATTCAGAAAGCCCCTCTTCGGAGTGAAATGTTTCAGCAATATATTCCCCTTTTTCGTCTTTCTCTCTTTTATCAACGATAACAACTGTAATTCCCTTGTTTAAAAAGGATAATTCTCGCATACGATTGGCTAGGGTTTCATAATTGTATTCAAGGGTTTGGGTAAAAATCTCTGAATCGGGTTTAAAAGTCACAATTGTACCACGCTTGTCAGTCGATCCTGTAGATTTGACAGGATGCATGGCTTTTCCGCGTTCGTATTCTTGCTCCCAGACTTTGCCTTCTCTATGGACAGTCGCCTTTAAATGGGCCGAAAGCGCATTCACACAACTCACTCCAACGCCGTGCAATCCCCCAGAAACTTTATAAGAGTCTTTATCAAACTTTCCACCGGCACCAATTTTAGTCATGACAACCTCCAAAGCAGAAACCCCTTCCTTTTTGTGAAGCCCAACAGGGATGCCACGGCCGTTGTCTTCCGTTGTTATAGAGTTGTCCTCATTGATGGTGACTGTAATTTTATCACAATGTCCTGCCAAGGCCTCATCAATGGAGTTATCGATGACTTCATAGACAAGGTGGTGCAGCCCACGTGTTCCCACGTCTCCAATGTACATTGAAGGACGCATGCGCACGTGCTCCATTCCTTCCAAAGCCTGAATACTATCTGCAGAATATTGATTTTTACTAACGTCTTCGCTCATACTAATTATGTTATTTTATTTGCTGTTTTTAATGTTAAACAAATATAAAAATTAGTCGATTGAAAATGGAGAGTTAAGTTAGAATTTTAGTTGTAATTATCAACATTATTGATTTTGAGAAAACAACGCTTAAACAGCTTAAAAATAGCCTTAGATTGGATTTAAAAGTCTTCTGCAAAAAGAACAAAATACTTTTTAATTTTTAGGCGCTTAAAAACGACGATTTGAAGGTAAAAAAATCAATCGTAAGCCTTGTCATGCACTTTAGAAACGGCACGACCGCTAGGGTCATTTAAGTTTTTAAAAGCCTCATCCCATTCCAATGCAATTTTAGTACTACAAGCCACGCTAGGTTCTTGAGGTACGCAAAGGGCTGCAGCCTCACTTGGAAAGTGCGATTCAAAAATAGAACGGTAATAAAACTCTTCTTTACTTAGTGGGGTTTGAACTGGAAATCTAAAATGGGCGTTTTTCATTTGCTCATCAGAAACTTCTTTGTCAACTACTTTCTTGAGGGTGTCAATCCAACTGTATCCAACGCCGTCACTAAATTGTTCTTTCTGTCGCCAGGCTACGCTTTCAGGTAACATATCCTCAAAGGCTTTTCGCACTACCCATTTTTCCATGCGCTCTCCGTTGATCATTTTATCCTGCGGATTGATGCGCATCGCAACGTCCATAAATTCCTTGTCTAAAAAAGGAACACGCCCTTCAATACCCCAAGCCGCAAGACTCTTATTGGCACGCAAGCAATCATACATATGCAGCTTGTCCAATTTTCGAACAGTTTCCTGATGAAATTCTTTGACATTTGGCGCCTTATGAAAATACAAATAACCACCAAATAGTTCGTCGGCGCCTTCACCAGAAAGCACCATTTTAATCCCCATGGACTTGATAACCCTTGCCATAAGATACATTGGTGTGCTGGCGCGAATGGTTGTAGTGTCGTAAGTTTCCAAGTTATAAACAACATCTTTAATAGCGTCCAGACCTTCTTGAATTGTGAATTTTATTTCATGATGAACTGTTCCAATATGATCGGCGACTTTTTGAGCTGCTGCCAAATCAGGAGACCCATCAAGACCCACAGAAAAGGAATGTAATTGAGGCCACCATGCCTCCTTTTCATCTCCAGATTCAATGCGTTTTTGGGCATATTTTTTTGCGATCGCTGAAGTGACTGAAGAATCCAATCCACCAGATAGCAAAACGCCATATGGCACATCACTCATCAATTGGCGGTGCACCGCAGCCTCCAAAGCTTCTTTGATAGCTTTAATACTGGTTTCATTGTTTTTAACAGCATCGTAATCAACCCAATTTCTTTTGTACCATTGTACAAATTCATTGTCTTTACTGTAGAAATAATGACCAGGCGGAAAGAGTTCTATTTTAGTACAAACAGACTCCAATGCCTTGAGCTCTGAGGCGACATAAAAAGTACCATTTTTGTCCCATCCAATGTAAAGCGGAATGATACCCATATGATCTCGAGCGATAAAATATGCATCATTATCCACGTCATAAATAGCAAAGCCGAATATGCCGTTCAAATCGTCAACAAAGTCAACGCCTTTTTCTTTGAAAAGTGCTAAAATAATTTCACAATCACTTTCTGTTTGAAATTCGTATTCAGATTTGAGTTCTTTGCGGAGTTCTCTGTGATTGTATATCTCACCATTTGCAGCCAAAACCAATTGACCATCAGGACTGTAAAGAGGTTGCTTGCCAGAAGCTGGATCAACAATTGCCAAGCGCTCGTGCGCCATGATAGCCTTGTGATTGTCAAAAATACCGCTCCAGTCAGGACCGCGGTGTCTAATGGTTTTTGACATTTCTAAAATTTGAGATCTTAGGACATCGCTTTTCTCTTTTAAATCGAAAGCACAAACAATACCACACATAGCTATTATAATTAATTATTCACAAATATGACTTATATATTATTATTTATAAATATAAATAATAAATATGGTTATAAATTGTAACTTAAATTTTATATTACTATTTAAAAATTAACTAAATAGCGTATTAAAAGAAACTTTTATTTAAATATGTAATAAAATTGAAGCAAAAAACTATGGAATATTCAAATACTTATGTGTTTGGAGTGAAATCTTCCACTTTGGGTGCTTCATGACATATTCTACAATAAACGGCGTGATTTTCTCACTTACACTCCACTCAGGCTGTAAATATAAAATACAGTCTTTGGAAACTTTTTTAGCATGTTCCTCAGCAAATTTAAAATCACTTTTGTTGTAAACAATCACTTTAAGCTCATGCGTCTTGGAATAAATTTTAGAAACTGGAGGTTTGCGTTTTTTTGGAGACAGACAGATCCAATCCCAATCACCACTTAAACGATAAGCACCTGAAGTTTCAATATGTGTTTTTAATTTTTTGTCTTTTAAGAGCTTTGTAAGCGGCTGCATATCCCACATCAATGGCTCTCCACCTGTTACAACAATAGTATCACTGGATTCCATTGCTTGCGTCGCAATGGTCTCAATGGCTGTTGGCGGATGTACATCCGCATCCCAGCTCTCTTTGACGTCACACCAATGACAGCCAACATCGCATCCGCCGACTCTTATGAAATAAGCTGCAGTTCCTTTGTGGTAGCCTTCACCTTGAATGGTATAAAACGCCTCCATAAGTGGCAACATTTTACCCGCATCGACAAGTTTTTTTAATTCTGGATTCAGCATAGTTTACAAAAATAGTTTACAGATTTTTGTTTAAGAACAAAAACTTGATTTATTTTTGCAAAAATCCCTATAAAAAGACATCAAAACAAAATATGAAACAGGCTTTTTTAATTTTAATCGGAATATATTTAATGTTCACTAGCTGTAACTCTGAACCGGATCCGTATTTGGTTACAAAACACAAGATTGGTTATCTCAGCGATTCTACAGCCGTTAAAGACCTAGCATCGATCTTTTCAAATGACTCCATAAGTCGATTTATAGGAGGTGATGAGTTTATTGGTAATCCCAACCTCATCAAGGTTTATGAAAAAGAAACACAAACGCTGCTTTTAGAATTGACGCCAAAAGAAGCGCTTGATTCTTTATCAACCATCCAGAGTGTCCGGCTCTTGGACCCGCGTTACAAGACCAAAAAAGGGCTCAATAAACTTGGAACTTATAAGGATATCAGTTCAAAATATAATATTTCAAGCATTCAAAACACCTTGCGAAATTTAATTGTTTCTGTGAATGAGATCAATGCTTACTTTACCATTGATAAATCGGAGCTTCCTGAAAATTTACGCTATGACATGACTCAAAAAATTGAATCAGTATCCATACCTGATAAAGCCAAAATTAAAGACTTTTTTATTCAGTGGTTTTGATATGAAAAAAGAAAACATGCATAAGCCGTTTTATGAAATTATTGCTTCCATTGCAAAAGTTTATAAATGCCGGATTACTTCTAAAATTGAAGACAACAACAACGCAATAAAATCAGCATGAATACATTTATACCAAAACTTATTGGCGGCTCTATAAATGTGCTTGCGCATCTCAGCCAAAGCATGGCTTCAAATTTGGCTTTGGATTTATTTTCAAGGCCCTTAAAGGGGCGCCTAAAACAACCACATCCAACCCTTGACAAGTCAGATAAAAAGCTACTACATTACGAAAATCTTGAAATTGCAACATATCAATGGAGGGGTTCTAAGCAAACTGTGTTATTAGCGCATGGATGGCAAAGCAGTTCTGTTCGATGGAAAAATATAATTGTCAGACTTCAAAAACTAGACTACAATATTGTAGCGCTAGATGCTCCGGCTCACGGGGCTTCGGGAAGCAAAATATTTAATGCTGTTTTGTACTCAAAATTTATTGAGGTCGTTTGCAAAGAATTCAAGCCTTCGATTTTAATGGGCCATTCTGTTGGGGGGATGGCCATTTCATATTTTTTGAAAAAAAATAGCAATTATAAAGCTTATGCATTGGTGTTTTTAGGAGCTCCAGCCGGGTTTCCTGCTATTTTTAAAAATTACAGTGATATAATGGGCTACAACAAAGGCGTGAGAGCTGGCATGGAAGTCGTCATTAAAAAAAGATTTGGACAGCCTTCATCTTACTTTAACACCGCTCGATTTGCAAAAGAAATTGACTGTAATTGCTTGCTAGTTCACGATGAATTCGACCCTGTAATACCCTATTCAGATGCCTTAGAAATTCAATCGGCTTTTAAAAATAGTCATTTGTTTACTACACAAGGTTTGGGGCATGGCCTAAAAAGCAAACAGGTAATTGATAAAATCATTGATTTTATACAGACCTAAAGTTTTGTACATTTAACCCATGGAAGTAACTTCAAAAAGACTGAATAAATTCCTTAGTGAAGCCGGATACTGTTCGCGCAGAGCAGCCGACAAACTTATTGAAGAAGGCCGTATTTTGGTCAATGGCAGTGTTCCGCAAATGGGTGCCAAGGTTGGAGCAGAAGACACTGTTGAGGTCGATGGAAAAGTTATTAAAAAAGATGAAAAACCAGCCACCTATATCGCCTTTAACAAACCTGTAGGAATTGTTTGTACTACAGATACAAGGGTGGAAAAAAATAACATTATTGACTATATCAAATACCCCAGCAGAATTTTTCCAATCGGGCGTCTAGATAAAGACAGTGAGGGTCTAATTTTATTGACGGATGATGGGGATATTGTAAATAAAATATTGCGCTCTAGTAACAACCACGAAAAAGAATACATTGTGACCGTTGACAAGCCTATTTCCCAAACTTTTATAAAACACATGTCTCAAGGTATTCCTATTCTAGAAACCATAACAAAGCCTTGCGAGTTGAAAAAGCTGAGTAGTCATAGGTTCAAAATTATACTTACCCAAGGGTTGAACAGACAAATCAGACGCATGTGTGAATATTTAAATTACGAGGTTGAAGCGCTCCAACGTGTCCGAATCATGAACATTAATTTAAAAAGTGAGGTTGGAAATTACAGAACACTCACAACTGAAGAACTCAAAGATTTGAAGACATCCTTAAAAGATTCAAAAAAATCATGGTAATAAACTCAAAAATCACCCCTTTTCATCTTGCCATTCCAGTTTGGAATTTAAAAGCATGCAGAAAATTTTATAAAGAAATACTGGGCTGTAATGAAGGGCGTAGCAGTTCCTACTGGGTCGATATGAACTTATTTGGACATCAATTGGTCTTGCATTATAAACCCCGGTTAAATCAAGAAATACATGCAAATGAAGTGGACGGCAAACAGGTGCCTATACCGCATTTTGGCGTAATATTAGAATGGGATATATTTCAGCAATTTGCCAGAGATTTAAAAAATAAAGGGATAGACTTTATAATTGAACCGTATAAGCGTTTTGAAGGGGAAACTGGAGAACAATCAACCATGTTTTTTTTAGACCCTTCTGGCAATGCATTAGAATTCAAATCTTTTAGAGACTTCAATCAGATTTTTGCAAATTAATTCAAATAAAAAAAGTCACTCTTAACAATTGGTGGCTTTTTTTATAATTTTTTGTTGTTATGCTAAGATGATAGCGCCTTTTAAAATATCGAGGGAATCAATTCTTTTCATAAAATTAAGCCTTGGTTGTCTACAAATATAGCTTACTTTATGCAAATGTTTTAGTTAGAATACTTTTTTACAAGTATCCTTAACTCATGAAAAATTGAAAATTGTAACAATAAGAAAACATTAAGATAGAAAAATAATTATATTAAATTAAATATTTATATTTGCACCCCATTGGAAAAATATATAATGAGATTAATTGCTTTAAAACCAGATGTTTTCGGAGCCATTGCCAGCTCGCTTTGCGTGGTACATTGCCTTACAACCCCCTTGCTTTTCATCTCTCATTTGTACACACCAGCAGGTTATGAAACGGTTCCTTTTTGGTGGAAAGACTTAGATTTTCTGTTTTTAGCCATTTCATTTATAGCCATCTACCGCGCTACAAAAACGACCTCCAAAAACTTCATGAAATATGCTTTATGGATTGGCTGGATTGTGCTTTTTACTTTGATTCTCAATGAAAAAATGGCTTGGTTCGCCATCCCTGAAATTTTAAATTATATTGCAGCATTAAGTCTTGCGTCATTTCACATATACAATTTGAAATACTGCCAATGTGATGACGAGAATTGTTGCGCCAACTAAGATTAATTATTTATTACAATTAATAAAAATTGATCAATTAAGGTCTCTAAGTGTGTTTTGCTGAACTCTTTTCAAATATCTTTTGCGTTTAGCGTCAGACACAAAAGGTACTGACCAAAATTGAGTAGTTTTGGTAAATAATGAAATTCTCCAACCAAACACAAAAGTATAAACACCCATTACCAGTCGCAATTTCACCGAGTTTAAATAAAGCGTCAAAACAGGCAAGGCCGGTGCACCGTGGGTCATATAGGTCCGAACCTTTTTATCTTTTAAAAAGGGTTTTGGATAGGCATATAACTTAGTGATGTTTACAAACTGGTAGGCAAACCCTGGAGTAAAGACCTCATCAAAAAATATTTCCATTCTAGGTGTAAGTCGAAACCACCAAACGGGTGAGATGATAAATATTTTTTCTGACCAAGTTATCAAAGATTTGTAATGATCAATAACAGCATTTCTGGGTCTTGTAAAACTGTCTCGGTACAAATCAATGATTTTTAGATCTTGACCTGATCGTTTAATATTTTCTTTGACTGTCTTAAATATCCCATTGTAACAGAAAGACTCCTCACTAGGATGACCGATTATAACGAGATTTTTCATTGAGTTTTTTTTTTAAAGCTTAAATTTAATGGATTAACTTAGCATTTAACAAACTAACCGCAATTTATAGTTTAAATAGAAATCTCCTTTAAAAAATATTAATAAATGATTGTTAAATGTTAAAAATCGCATTTGATAAAAGCTACAAGCACCCTCTTGCAGAGAACCATCGCTTTCCAATGATCAAATACGAATTGATTCCGGAGCAGCTGCTTAGGAAAAACATTTGCACTGAAAACAGTTTCTTCACACCCTCTGAGATTTCAAAAGAAAATGCTATTTTAACTCACAAAGAAGCTTATTATGACCGATTGGTTGAGTTGTCGTTAAACAAAGCAGACCAAAGACAAATTGGTTTCCCGCTTTCAAAATCCCTAGTAAAACGAGAACGGACTATTGCCCAAGGCAGCATTCAAAACAGCCAATACGCTTTAAAACATGGAATTTCAATGAACATTGCAGGTGGCACCCACCACGCATTTAAAGATAAACCCGGAGCGTTTTGCATGTTAAACGATCAAGCCATTGCCGCTAACTACCTCATAGAAAACAGACTAGCAAAACGCGTGATGATCGTCGATCTTGATGTACACCAAGGAAATGGTACCGCTTCTATTTTTAAAGACAATGACAATGTCTATACGCTGTCGTTCCACGGTAAAAAAAATTATCCTTTTATTAAACAAAAGAGTGATTTTGATTTAGCATTTGAAGACGGTACATCAGATGCAGATTACCTAAAAGCATTGAAATACGAACTTCCGAAACAAGTCGAAGCTTTCGAGCCAAATTTTATCTTTTACTTGGCTGGAGTAGATGTTTTAAAAAATGACAAATTGGGTCGCTTGTCACTCTCAATTCAGGGTTGCAAAGAAAGAGACCGTTTTGTTTTAGATTTTTGTAAACATAACAATACGCCACTGCAAGTTAGTATGGGCGGAGGCTACTCTATTTACCTCAAAGAGATTATTGATGCCCATTCCAACACATTTGAATTAGCACAAGAATTGTTTTTTTAAACTAAAAAAAGTGCTATTTCTATTTTTAATAAACGACTAATTTTTTTGCCGCGGTTTTGTTGGCTGCAGTAATTTGAACAAAATACAGCCCCGCCTTTAGGTCACTTATATTGATTTGACCCTGAAAAGAAACAATTTCCTTAACCAATTTTCCTTGTATATCGAAAATTTCAACTGCTGTAATGGCATCAAAATCTCCAGAAATTTGAACCCAATTATTTGCGGGATTTGGAACTAATTTTAGCCTGTTTAAAAAGATATTTTGAAAACCTGCAACACTACTAAATGAAACTTGATCAAAATAACTTATGTTATCTTGAGAACGGCTCTCAAAGTCAGGAATGATCACAAGCCTGTTATAAGCCGTTCCAATTTCGGAACTAAAATCAAAATGTAATGCTTCCCAGTTACCATCTGTTACCGTTGTTGGCAATTGCAATTCTTTGAAATAAAGAACTTGTGCATTGGTCGGGTCGACATATTCAAATTTAACACCAAAATTGGATGCCACTTCCTTTCGAACCTTTAATGACACAATTTTATTATACTGATTAAATAAAAATGTACCAATGTTATCTGTGAAGGTCAAGGCCCATGCTTCACCGTCAGCCTTTGAAGTAAATTTTGCAACATTTTCTGAAGAATTAGAACTGCTTAAATTGGGATTAGGTACAATCTCTAAAGCTGGGTTAGAATGGTTATTATGAACTGTCCAAACCCAATTGGCACCAAAACCATCAACCTCAAAATCAATATCTTCTAGGTTATAGTCTTCAACAGCCCCGCCAGAGTTAAATGAAATTTGATCGAAATACAGCAAATGTGGCTCAGAGCGTGCAAGTAAATCTGGGATAATCACCATTCTGTCATAAGAATTCCCGATGACCGTACTAAAATCAAAACTTAACTCTTCCCAATCTCCGTTTGTGACCGTGTTTGCCACTTCAATTTGCTTAAAAAAGGAGGGGTTTGTAGAGTCTTCAAATTTAATGGCAACGGTTGTTGCTACAGTTTTGAGTACGCTCATTTTAACAAGGCTGTTGCTCTCTGTAAAGTTGATAGATCCTGCAGCGTCCGTGTATGTCAGAGCCCATGGTTGTCCGTTGGGACTTGCAGTAAATTTGGCAGTCACATCTGTAGAATTAACAGCCGTTGGGTTGGGGTTGGAAACAAATTCCAGCGGAGCATTTGAACCATTAGCATCCACAGTCCAATTCCAATCCATTCCAACGCCTTCCGGTTCAAAATCAATAGTTGTCTGACCAAAACCAGTAAAACTAATGGCAATGAATAGTTGTGTGATTTTTCTCATAAAAAAGTTAATTTTAATTCAATAAAGTTAATTATTATTTGCGAGAAAGCTCTAGAAAGCACACTACTAATACCATACAACAACAAAAAAAATAATTCGTTATTTAGTAGAAGAAAGAAAAGATAACAAAAGAAAAAACATATAGTCTTTGTATGGTTTTTTTTAATATTTTTAATTCATATGAAGTAGCAAAAAAAAATTTAATTATTAATTTTATGAATAAATCTAAAAATCTAGAAATTAATGAGTAAAACCTATTACAACCCAGACGATTTGAAAAAATTTGGCGCCATTAATGAATGGAGTCAAGAACTTGGAGAAAAATTCTTTGATTACTACGGAAAAGTCTTTGAAGAAGGCGCTTTGTCAGCACGTGAAAAGTCGCTCATTGCACTAGCTGTTTCCCACGTGGTTAAATGCCCTTATTGCATTGATGCCTACACCAAAGATGGACTCCAACGCGGCATCACAAAAGAGGAAATGATGGAAGCTATACATGCAGGAGCCGCCATTGAAAGTGGCGCGACATTAGTTCATGGCGTACAAATGATGAACAAGTACAATAAACTCTCCATGTAAGCATGCAAAAAATATCATTGAAACGGCAAAACATAGAATTAGCCAAGCCCAAAAAACAATTGGAAGTGCTTTCCAATGGTATTTTTAAAAATGGGGCCTTGCCTACATTTAAATCCAAGCTGGATGCTACAAATCACTTTCCAATGAAACCCACAACTCTTGAAATTTTACAGATTAATGTAGGCTATATGTGCAATCAAGTCTGTGCCCACTGCCACGTAGACGCGGGCCCTGATCGCAAAGAAATCATGACAAAAGACACCCTCCAGCAATGCTTAGACGTTCTAAAATCATCTGCAGTACATACGCTAGATTTGACAGGGGGTGCTCCAGAGATGAACCCCCACTTTAGGTGGTTTGTAGAAGAAGCGTCTGAGATTGGGGTAAAAGACTTTATCATCCGCTCTAATTTGACCATATTAATGGCCCATAAAAAATATGATGACCTGCCAGCATTTTTCAAAACGCACAATATACACGTTGTATCTTCCATGCCCCATTGGACCCAAGGAAAAACAGATCAACAGCGCGGAAAAGGCGTTTTTAACCGCTCAGTTGAAGCTTTGAAAAAATTAAACCATATCGGATATGGTTTACCAGATTCAAAATTGAAATTGGATTTGGTTTATAACCCATCTGGAGCCTTTTTACCGGGAGATCAAAAAAGTATGGAACTGGATTTTAAAAAAGCTTTGTATGAAGATTTTGGCATACAGTTTAATCACTTATTAGCCATTACCAACCTTCCCATAAGCCGCTTTTTAGACTACCTCATCGCTTCTGAAAACTATGAAGATTATATGTACAGTTTGGTCGAGGCTTACAACCCAAATACGCTGAAGAATGTCATGTGCAAAAACACCCTTTCTGTAAGCTGGGACGGCTACTTGTACGATTGTGATTTCAATCAAATGTTAGGTTTAAAAGTTAAAAATCCCATCACTCACATCCGTAATTTTAATGCCCATCAATTGCAAGAAAGAAACATTCAAATTTCACAACATTGCTATGGCTGTACGGCAGGTGCCGGCAGCAGTTGCCAAGGAACCGTAGTTTAAACTATGCAGACTTCATTGCTTATGGTCTTTGTAAGAAACCCACAATTAGGGACTGTTAAAACACGTCTGGCTGCTACAGTTGGGGACAAAGTAGCATTAGAAATTTACATTGAATTGATGCGCCATACCGCGGAAGTGACTCATAAAGTGTCAGCCGATAAAAAGGTGTTTTACTCTGAAAAAATAGAACAACATGATGTTTGGACTGAAATGAATTTTTCAAAAGCTCTGCAGACCAAAGGCAATCTGGGCCAACGCATGGAAAATGCTTTTAGAACAGCCTTTGAAAAAGGTTACAAAAAGGTCTTAATTGTGGGCAGTGACTTGTACAGCCTTAAAACATCACACATTGAAAAAGCCCTACATCAGTTGGATAAAAAAGAGGTCGTTATTGGCCCCGCTCAGGATGGTGGCTATTATTTATTGGGATTAAAAAAAAATTTGCCAGCACTTTTTTGTAACAAAAGCTGGGGAACCTCTACTGTTTTAAAAGAAACTTTAAACGATTTAAAATTGAAATCTATTTTTCTTATGGAGCCTTTGAATGATATTGATAATTTTGATGACTTAAATAAAGAAACTAAACTGCTAAAAAAACTTAACATTGATGCTAAAGCTTATTAATGAAACCGTTGACTTTTTAATACAAAAAGGATTTGAAAATGCTGAAATTGGAATCATTTTAGGCACTGGTTTGGGGCAACTCATAAACGAGATTGAGATTGTTTATGAAGTGAGCTACAACCAAATTCCCAATTTCCCAACAGCAACTGTAGAATTTCATAAAGGGAAACTTATTTATGGACTTATTGAAGGTAAAAAAACCATTGTCATGCAAGGCCGCTTTCATTTGTATGAGGGCTATTCGCTTCAAGATGTGAGCTATCCAGTGCGCATTATGAAAGCCCTTGGTATTCATAGCCTTTTGGTGTCCAATGCTTCTGGAGCCATTAATCTCAACTTCAAAAAAAGTGAATTGATGCTCATTGAAGACCATATCAATCTGCAAGGAGGTTCCCCATTAGCCTTTAGAGGTGTGGAGCGCTTAGGAATACGTTTTGTAGACATGAGTGCACCTTACGATGCTGAGATGAATACTAGTTTAAAGGCCATTGCAAAGGCCAAAGGTATCGCATTACATGATGGTATTTACGCCAGTGTTTATGGGCCTCAACTCGAAACACGTGCAGAATATAGAATGCTTAAACTCATAGGGGCGGATGCAGTAGGAATGAGCACCGTTCCTGAAGTAATTGTCGCCAATCATTTGGGCGTGCGGGTTGCAGCGGTATCGGTATTAACAGACGAATGTGACCCTGACAATCTTAAAACAGTGGATGTCCCTGACATCATGAAAATGGCTGAAATTGCAGAACCCGATCTCATTATTTTATTTAAAGAACTGATCAAGATATTGTAATGCTTTAATTCATACTAAATAAGTATCTTTAAACTCTAAAATCTATATACGATGACCCAAAACGAAAAACCTAATCTTGTGAAATGGGGATTAAAATATGCTGTTAGTGCAGCTATGACAGGTATTTTATGTTGTGTCGCCCCTGCTGTGTTGTTTATGTTTGGACTCATGAGTGGGGTGTACGCCATCTCTTTTGCAGATTTTTTTTATCAAAAAGATGGAAGCACTGGAACGGGCGCTTGGATTTTAAGAATTCTGGCACTTTGTATTGGTATTTACGGAATTTACAGCTTTCAAAAAAAACAAAATCAGTGCACTATTGATCCCAAACGAAAACAGAAAAACTTGATATTATTGAGCTTCACCATTGTCATTCTTGGAATAGGATTGTATTTAGGCTTGGAAAAATGGTCCGCTTGGTATTTTGATGCACACATTGTTCCTGCGCAACAAAAAGAATTAAACCTCAATTGATATAAGTAGTGGAACCTGCTGTTAAAGTCATTATTCCTGCCTACAACGAGGCCGCAGCAATTTCGAAAGTGATTGGAGATATTCCAAACTTTATTCAAGAAAAAATCGTAGTGGACAATGGCTCTACAGATCTTACCTCAGAAGTTGCAAAATGCGCAGGAGCAACGGTTTTAGTGGAGCCCAACAAAGGCTACGGTTCTGCCTGTTTAAAAGGCATAGAGTACATTCAGAATTCAAATCAAAAAACAGACATTGTTGTCTTTTTAGATGGAGATTACAGCGATTACCCAGAACAAATGTCTGAAATCATAGCGCCCATTTTGAATCAAAATACAGATTTTGTGTTGGGCAGTCGAAAAAAGAGTTTGAGTGAAAAAGGGGCCATGCAACCGCAACAACGCTTTGGAAATTGGCTTGCAACGAACTTAATGCGATTGTTTTTCAATTCTAAATTTACAGATTTAGGGCCCTTTAGAGCCATTAAGTATGAGGTGCTTCAGCAACTTGGCATGAAGGATAAAACTTATGGCTGGACCGTCGAAATGCAACTCAAAATTCTAAAGCAAAATTTTAGTTATTCGGAAGTTCCTGTTAAATACCGCAACAGAATTGGAGTTTCAAAAGTGTCTGGTACCTTAAAAGGTACTATCTTTGCAGGGATGAAAATTCTTACTTGGATTTTCAAATACAGTTTTAAAAAATGATTCTAGAGTCGATTATAATAGTCATATATTCCACCGCGCTCGTTCTTATTTTTATGTACGCTTTGGCACAATTGAACCTGTTATTAAATTATTTAAAGGCCGATAAAATCTCTATTGAAAGTCCAAAATTTGACTTCACAAATCAAGCTGAAATTCCACATGTAACCATTCAACTACCCGTTTACAATGAATTGTATGTAATGGAACGCTTGTTGGATAACATTGTCAAGCTTGATTATCCAAACCATAAACTAGAAATTCAAGTCTTGGACGACTCCACGGACGAATCTTTGGAATCAACTGCCAAGCAAATTAAATCATTACAAAATAAAGGTTTCGACATTCAACACATTTGCAGAACGGACAGAGAAGGATTTAAAGCTGGTGCGCTAAAAGAAGGTTTAAAAATTGCCAAAGGAGAATTTATCGCCATTTTTGATGCCGATTTTCTACCAAAACCGGACTGGTTAAAACGAACCATTCCATTTTTTAAAGACGGTGAAATTGGGGTTGTCCAAACCCGCTGGGGTCACATCAATAGAGATTATTCGGTCCTCACTAAAGTACAAGCTTTTGCACTGGATGCCCATTTCACATTAGAACAGGTCGGTCGCAGTTCTAAAGGCCACTTTATCAATTTTAATGGTACTGCAGGTGTCTGGCGAAAAGACTGCATCTTGGATGCTGGCAACTGGGAAGGAGACACGCTAACAGAAGATTTGGATTTGAGCTACCGAGCTCAGCTCAGAAATTGGAAATTTAAATATCTAGAAGATGTAGAAACCCCTGCCGAACTTCCAGTAGTCATTAGTGCAGCCCGTTCTCAACAATTTAGATGGAACAAAGGAGGTGCTGAGAATTTTAGAAAGATGATTTCGAGGGTTTTCGCTAATAACACCCTTCCATTTAAAACTAAAATACATGGAATGCTGCACCTTTTAAATAGCACCATGTTTTTAAATGTTTTGATTGTGGGAATACTAAGCATACCAATGTTGTACATTAAAAATGAATACGCCCATTTGAAAGCCTACTTTTATGTGATGAGCTTTTTTGTGATCAGTACTTTGATCTTTTTTATATGCTATTGGTATATGTACAAAAAAACACATGGATCAACGTTCAAGGATTTTGTACAATATGTTGTGATGTTCTTTACCTTCTTTTCCATTGCTATGGGGTTTTCACTTCACAATTCCATCGCTGTTATTGAGGGGCATATTGGGAAAAGAAGTGAGTTTATAAGAACACCTAAATTTAATATGAATTCGCTTACAGACAGCTGGAAAAACAACAAATACCTGCGAAAAAAAACCTCCTTAAATGTGGTGTTAGAAGGGCTTTTGATGCTCTACTTTGGCTTTGGTATGTACAGTGCTTTTGTCGTTGGAGATCAAGGTGGTGATTTTGGCCTATTTCCTTTCCACTTGATGTTGTTCTTAGGTTTCGGCTTTGTGTTTTTTAATTCCCTAAAACCAAGAGTCTAACCCTTTCCCCCATGCTTTTGAAATCATTACATTTCAAGCGTTTCGCCACTTTTTTTACGATTACCTTTTCAATTGCTCTATATTTTCATCTTGGCTACAATATAGAACGCTATGAACATGTGATGCTAGGCCTTTGTGTATTAGGCCTGTTTATGGCTTACTATGGCATGCTAAAACTAAAAATTTCATGGGTTTTAATGGTTGTAGCAGGGCTTCTTTTTAGAACCGTATTTTTAGGGCATTACCCGGCTTTATCTCAAGATTTTTTTCGATTTATCTGGGACGGTCGCCTGTTGTTTAAAGGGATCAATCCCTATTTATTCACTCCAAATGAGATCATGAATTCACAAGTTGCTATCCTGGCAGAAATGCAGACCCTTTACGACGGCATGGGACCACTTAGCCAAAGAAATTTTTCAAATTATCCGCCCATACACCAAATGCCTGGATTTTTAGCCGCAATGCTTAGCGGCAGGTCTATTTTTGGTACAATCTTGATACTGAGACTAATTTTAATTTTGGCCGATTTGGGAATAGTGTATTATGGCAGAAAATTACTGGGATTATTTCAAATGCCAAAAAATGCCATTTTTATTTATTTTTTAAATCCTTTGGTGGTTATTGAACTCACTGGAAATCTCCATTTTGAAGGGCTGATGGTCTTTTTTATGCTCCTCACATTCTATCACTTAAAACAAAATAAAAATATGTATGCTGCGCTTTTTATGGGAATTTCTATTCTTACCAAGCTAATTCCAGTATTGGTTTTACCTTTATTCATTTATAGACTTGGTTTAAAGAAAAGTGTAGAGTTTGTTGGGATGACTATCGGGGTTGTAATTCTGGGGTTTGTCCCCTTTATAAATATGGAATTTTTGACGAACTATAGCGAGTCCGTTGGTCTTTGGTTTTCAAATTTTGAATTCAATGCCAGCTTTTATTATATGCTAAAAGCCCTTACACAGTACTATTTGGAGGCAAATTTGATTGCGTATATGCGTTTTATAATACCCGTTTTAATGGGAAGCACTGTGCTGTATTTATATTTGAAGAAAGAAACCAAGACCAAAACCATAATGAAGCAGTGCTTGTGGCTACTTACGGCTTATTTTCTTATAGCAACGACAGTACATCCCTGGTATATTATCCCTTTGGTTTTTTTAAGTTGCTATTCCAATTACCGCTACCCTACATGGTGGAGTTTGACTGTATTTTTAAGCTATGGCGCCTATTCTCAAACAGCGGTGCTAGAAAACCCCTACTTACTTACAATTGAATATGGCGTTGTTTTAAGCATTTTAATATACGAGTCATTTAAAAATAGCTCGGGGAAATTAAAGCATCATTAATTGACTTATTTCCGTTTCAGACAAATGTTTCCAATGGCCCCTAGGAAGGTCTTTCTTAGTCAAGGGCCCAATGCCAACACAGTCTAAGGTTTCTATCTCGTATTTAAAGTGTGAAAAAATAGTACGAATAATCGTGTTGCCGGTATTTTTTATTTGCAGTCCAATTTCATTTTTTTTAGCACCTTCAACATAACTAATGGCTTCTACTGCAATTAATTTGCCTTGGTGTTTAAAGCCTTTTTCAATGGTTTTCAAGTGCTCCAATTTTAAGGACGTCACAAGTTTTATGTGAAACAGTCGAGTGACACCATGCTTTGAGTTGGTAAATTTTCCATGAATTTTTTCATCGTTGGTAAACAAAAGTAGGCCTAAAGAATTTCTACCCAATCTTCCAATAGGTCGTATTTTTGAAGCAGTCGCTTTGGACACCAAATCCATGACAGTTCTTCCTTTTCCTTCGCTGGTAGTCGTTGCAAACCCTTTGGGTTTATTGAGCAAAACATAGGCTTTTTTTTCAGGATTGATACGTGCGCCATCAAAACGAACCTCATCCTCAATTTTAACTTTGTAACCCATTTCCGTCACAACCTTACCATTGACCGTTACATTACCTATACTTATATACATATCCGCTTCCCGTCTTGAACAAATTCCTGAATTGGAAATATATTTATTCAATCGGATTAGAGATACCACTTTTTTAGAAGCGGATTTCGAAGCTTTTTGAGACATGGTCTATTTTTGTCCAAAGGTACTGCAATAAAATACAATCGCTTAAATAGTTGCTAAAAAATCTTGTTTAAAATCAAGGCGGGATCTAGCAATAGGATGCTAAAAACCCCAGCAAGAATCAAAAGTTTTAAAAAATTGTGAATGCGGTTGTAATCTTGCTGTCTTTGGGCGTTCCATATCATAAAAAGAAGGAGGATTAGGTAAACAGTTGCACCAATGAAAAAGGAATGCATCAATCGCAATTCAAAATAAAAAACCAATAAAGCGGAAACCAAACAATTGAGGGCAATTAAAATACTCATCATTAATTTGGTGGCCTTCTCCCCATAAACAACCGGTACAGTCTTGTAATTTAAAGTCAAGTCTCCTTTAATATTCTCAAGATCTTTAACCAACTCTCGTATGGCTAAAATTAAAAACAAATAAAATCCAAAAACAAAAATCAAAAGATTATAATTTTTAAAGTACAATAAAATGGCGAAAAAGGGAGTAATTGACAGCAATGCAGACGTTAAATTACCAAGAACTGGTTGTTTTTTAATCTTGTGGGAATAGAACCAAATGAAAAACATATAGCCTGCAAAAAACAGGCCTGCACGCAAAGAAATAAGACCTGAAAATAACAAGGCTAGAATATTAATTACAAAATAAAGCGACAATTTGGTCTTTTGACTGACCATATGGTCCAAAATAGATTTTTGAGGCCGATTGATTAAGTCTTTTTCTTGATCGTAAAAGTTATTGATGATATACCCTGAGGCTATGGCGCCAACAGTTGCAAGAACAAGCACAAACAATGAAGGGTCCAAAAGTACCTCTATCATGGGGGTATCCTGAGCCAAAATGAAAATAGAGGTTAGGTATTGTGCCAAGACAACCAATCCAATATTATAACCGCGCACAACAGAGAAGATGCTAATAATTTTCAGCAACATATATTTGAAACCTCCGGCCATTAAAATCGGATTTAAAAGGTGTAGACAACCTCGAGCTTATGTCCTGAAAGTGCTTTTTGAGCCTTGGCTATATTTTCGGTAAAGCCGAGGATATACCCCCCTCCGCCAGAACCACAGAGTTTTAGGTAATACGCATTGGATTCAATTCCAGAAGCCCAGATCTGGTGGAACTTTTTTGGAATCATGGGTTTGAAGTGGTTTAAAACCACTTTAGATAGTTGCTTTGTATTTCGAAACAGCGATTTGATGTCTCCTTTTAAAAAATCTTCAACGCAAGCGTCCGTATGTTTGATGAATTGATTTTTAAGCATGGCTCTGAAGCCCTCTTCTTTCATTTTCTGCATAAAAAGCTGAACCATGGGAGCTGTTTCACCAACCATTCCGCTGTCCAATAAAAAGACTGCCCCTTGACCTGAGGTGTTTTGGGAAGGGATACCTGTGGCTTCGATATCATTTTGTGAAGAAATCAATATGGGTAAACTCAAATAACTATTAAGGGGATCCAGCCCAGAAGACTTTCCATGGAAAAAGGACTCCATTTCAGCAAAAATAACTTTCAGTTTTAAAAGTTTATCTCTAGTTAAATTTTCTAAAACGGTCACTTTATCTAGCACATAGCGATCGTAAATTGCGGCGACCAAGGCGCCACTGCTACCTACTCCATAGCCTCGGGGAATGGATGAATCAAAATACATACCGTCAGAAATATCCAAAGCCATTTGATCGAGCTTAAAACGCACCAAGTTTGTGTCAATGGTTTTTAAATACTGGAGATAATCTTGTAATACCGTATTGGACTCTTTTGAAAGAGCTGAATGATTTTGGCTGTGTTTCAGAGCCCCTTTGTAAAAATTATAAGGAATGGAAAGGCCCTTGGAATCTTTTATGATACCATATTCACCAAATAATAAAATTTTAGAATAAAAAAGTGGTCCTTTCATTTTAAGATGTGATGCTTATACTTACAAATATACATTAAAATTCAATGCTTTCTGCACCCTTACCGACGCCGTCCAAGATATAATGTTTGTTTTGACAATAATTTGCCAATTTAATGCTGATAAATTCATTGACCTTTGAGGCGTATTTTTTGGGGTACAAAACATGGACATTAGCACCGGCATCCAAAGTAAAACAGACTGGAATTTTGCTGGCCTTTCTAAACGCCCAAAGTGCATTAATTATTTCTAATGTATTTGGTTTCATTAAAATGAAATAGGGATCACTGCACATCATCATGGCATGTAATGTTAGGGCTTCGAGTTCAACAATTTTAATAAAACTTGGTAAATCCCCATTTTTTAAAATGGGAATTAGCTGGTCTAAATGCGCATGAGCTTGCTCAAAACGTTGTGTAGCGAAGGGATGCTGATGCATCAAATTATGACCCACGGAGCTACTGACTTGTTTCTCGCCCTTATCCACCAATAAAATAGCGTCTTGGTAGTCCTGAAAAACAGGATGCACTTCTGACGGAAACTTAATGCCTTGCAAATCGGAACTCCCTGAAATCCCTTTGTGTTTCCCCCAAACTACCAAACCGCCTTCAATGCTTCGGCAAGCACTTCCCGAACCTAAGCGCGCTAGAAAAGACGCTTTATGTTTTAGAAAAGCAGCATCTGAATCTGGGTACAGCAAGCGTTCCAATTGCACAAGGCACATGGCCAAAGCACTCATACCAGAAGCTGAGGAAGCAATTCCAGAGCTGTGAGGAAAAGTGTTGCTGGTTTCAATTTGAAAATGATGTGTTTCCAAATAAGGCGCATAGATTAAAATTCGTTCAAAAAATTGTTGGATTTTGGGCTTAAAATCTTCTTTGGGTTTGCCCTCTAAAAACACCTCAAAAGACAGTCCTTTGGAAGGTTTTACTTTGTATTTTAAAATGGTCGTGGTTTTGCAATTGTTCAGCGTAAAACTGATAGAAGGATTGGCTGGAATTTGATGGGTTTTTTTACCCCAATATTTTACAAGAGCAATATTACTTGGCGCTGTACAACATACAGTACCATTTTCAATGGCTTTGAATTGTTGGGTTGGAATAAATTCTTCTACGCGCATAAACCGTTTACTTCTCAAACAAAGATACTAACTTGTATTTGTTTTTTTCTGTCATTTGCTTAATTCTTGTGCGGCTAAATAAGCACCGGTCCAAGCATTCTGAAAATTAAAGCCTCCGGTCACCCCATCAATATTTAAAATTTCTCCAGCAAAAAAGAGATTTTTAAAGCGTTTGCTTTCAAAGGTCTTAAAGTCAATTTCCTTTAAATCAATACCGCCTGAGGTAACAAATTCCTCTTTAAATGTACTTTTTCCATGGACTTTAAATACCGCAGCCGTGAGTTGATTTGAAAGCGCTTGAAGTTGTGATTTATTGACCTCGGCCCAACGCAAGGTTTCAGATATGCCCGAGGCTTCCACCAATTTGTACCAAAGTCTTTTAGGAAGGTTGAAAATTGTGCTGTTACGCACTTGCTTTTTAGACAATTCCGATTTAGAATTTAACAACGCTTGCATACAAGATGCTTCACTTTGTTGGATAAAATTGATTTTTACATCAAAGCAGTAGTTTAGCGCTGCCAATTCAATGGCACCAAATGCCGAGAGTTTTAAAATCGATGGAGCACTCAACCCAGAATGGGTGATTAGCAGGGGGCCGTATGACGCTAAATTCGTTCCAAGCACTTCAACATAAACATTTTTGGCTACCACCCCTGGAATATCTTTGATCCGTTCGTCGTCAATATCAAAGGTAAAAAGAGAAGGAACAGCCGAAATGATGTGCAGCCCCAAAGCTGCTAACAGCTTCCATATTTTGGGATTACTCCCCGTGGCAATTAAAAGTTTTTGACAGCTAAAAAGCCCTTTTGAAGTCTCTAATTGCCAGCCATTTTCAAGTGGAGCTATGGACTGTACCAAATGCTTTTTCATAAGTGTCACCCCATACTTTTGAATTTCATCTAAAAAGCAATCGATGATGGTTTGAGCGCTATTGGACACTGGGAAAATTCGACCGTCATCTTCAATTTTCAAAGGGATACCACGAGACTCGAACCATGCCACGGTGTCGCCTGTCATAAAAGCGTGAAAAGGGCCTTTTAGTTCCTTCTCACCTCTTGGATAATGCGTTGCGAGTACATTGGGAATAAATTCAGCATGGGTAACATTACAGCGTCCACCACCGGAAATCTTAACCTTCGAAAGTACAGAATTCCCGCGTTCAAGAATGCCAATATTTAGCTTTGGATTTTGTTTTGCAGCATTAACCGCCGCAAAAAAACCTGCGGCACCCCCACCAACTATTAACACATCGTATGCTTCCATCTTTCAAAAATAAAAAAAGCCACTCGATTTTGAGAAGCTTTTTTTGTGCGGGCGGAGAGACTCGAACTCTCACACCTTGCGGCACTA
>CESO01038032.1_pt1 | contig 28634 bp, 18 predicted proteins | sample 356341 | NCBI WGS metagenome assembly CESO01 (sample SAMEA2621812, study PRJEB7988) | marine metagenome | biome: marine biome (ENVO:00000447); feature: deep chlorophyll maximum layer (ENVO:xxxxxxxx); material: "saline water (ENVO:00002010), including plankton (ENVO:xxxxxxxx)" | depth 35 m | reverse complement strand
ACTGGTATTTTGGACTTCTGGTCGTTAGGTCAGGAGCATGAAAGACGGTCAGCAAATACCGCCCGCCACTAATTCGGAGCCAGATCTTCCAGTTGGCTCTCTTGCATCGCCTCCTGGAGGTCAGAAAAAACCCCTAATTCTAATTGGAGTCCTGTTGCTTTTGATTGGAGGCGGCATTTTTGTTGGCTCGATAATAGGCGGAACCGAAGAGGAAATAAATACAGGAGAGAAGGAGGTCGAGGCACTCAAGCTGAAGCCCCGACCTAAGTCTCGCAAAAAGGAAAAGACCACCGAGCGGCCAGAGCGAGAAACCGAGATGGCAGAGCTTTCTTTAGAAAATCGTGGCGATTTTCCTGATAATATAGGAAACTGGGTGAGGCTTCAAGGGAAGGTGAAAATCGGCAATGAGGACGGTGTTCTAGAGTTTGAAGAGCCTGCGGGAATGAGTGGGCAACTAGTGAGAGGATCCGCTACTCATTTGTCCGGCCAGATTGTCAAAGTCATCGGGTGGATGGTATCGGAAGAAAAAATCCAAATTGAAGGAATCTTTGAGATTACCACGATTGATCCAGTGGATTTACTCCCTAAAAAAGATGTCTACACCACGGCTGATGCCAAGCAACTGATAGCTCTGAGAAACACCCGAGCGAGTTTCAAAGGCAAGGTGAAGAATGTAAGGTTATCTGCTGATGAGAAGAATCTATATCTTGTTTTTGAAGGGGAAAGTCATGAGTTTATTGGGAGCGGAGATATTAAGAAGCTGAAGGAGGTAGAGGTCACCGGGGAGATTCTCAAGGAGCTGATCGGTAAAAGAATCAAGTTAAAGGGTAAGCTGGGCTACAAAAAGCAGGAGAAAAAGGATCGCATCTTTATCAATTTTAGCGACAAGGATGCCTACGAAATTGTCGACTAAAGCGCATTCGCGAGAAAGGGTGCGGTGACCGATTGGTCGACCTTCGAGACCTGTTCTGGTGTTCCTTGGGCAACGATCGTGCCGCCGTTTGGCCCGGCTTCTGGTCCAAGATCTATGATGTAGTCGGCTTCTGCTGCTAAGTCCATGTGGTGCTCGATTACAACGACGGTATGACCTTCATCAACGAGCCGGTGCAGCACATCGGTGAGTCGGGCAACGTCCTGTTGGTGAAGGCCGATGGTAGGTTCTTCGATGAGATAGAGATTTGTATTAATTGGCCCTAAATCGGTGATCTTTGGGCGGCCTTTAGTGAGCTGGGTCACAAGTTTGAGGCGTTGCGCTTCCCCCCCGGATACGGTGGGCGAAGGTTGACCAAGGGTAAGGTAACCAAGACCTGTCTCGGATAAAAGTTGAAGTGGTTTCTGAAGCTTCGGATGCACAGAAAAAAAGTCGGCAGCCGCTTTGATGTTAAGGTTAAGAACGTCGCCGATTGTAAGACCATTATAGCGAATTTCTAAGGTGGCTGGATTGTAGCGATCCCCCATACAGCTTTCACAATCAATCCAAGTCGTTGGGAGAAAATCCATTTCTAGTTTGATGCGGCCATTACCTTTGCACTCAGGGCACTGTCCTTCCTTGTTATTGAAGGAAAATCGGGAAGCAGTATAGCCACGCATACGTGATTCGGGAAGCTGTGCAAAGAGGGCACGGATATGATCAAATAGCTTCACATAAGTAGCCGGACAGGAACGTGAAGTTTTGCCAATAGGAGACTGATCTACCTCGTAGCGATATTTGAAAACATCAAAGCCAGTCGCGGACTTGAATGGAGCTTCTTTGACCTTTTTTTCGCAAGCGATACTCAAGCACCCTCGCATGAGTGACGATTTTCCGGATCCAGAAACGCCGGTTAAAACGGTGAGACGCCCTATTGGAATTTGGACGTCGATGCCCTTTAGGTTGTGGAGACTACAACCCTTCATTTTCAGCCAACTTTTTTGAGCGCGAGTTGCGGGAATCCTTCTCCGCTTTCCTCGAGATGGATGGATGAGAGGATTTCTAATCGCCTGCAGCGTTGGTGATTGTGAATGTGTTTTTAGAGCGTTTTTTTTGTTTAGCTCTGCCCTTGTCAGGGAGGCCACGATTTTTCCACCTTCAATTCCCGCGCCAGGGCCAAGGTCAATCAGATGGGTTGCCGCCCTAATCGTGTCCTCATCGTGCTCGACAAGAAGAAGCGAGTTTCCCTTTTTCTTGAGGGCTTGAAGAGTTCCCAGGAGAGCGTTATTGTCACGAGGATGCAGTCCGATGGTTGGTTCATCTAGAATATAGAGAACTCCCTGTAAATTGGATCCAAGTTGAGCCGCAAGGCGGATACGTTGAGATTCGCCGCCGGATAAGGTGGTGGCGGATCGGTCTAGTTGAAGGTAGCCTAGCCCAACGTGGTCGAGGAATTGAAGTCGCTGAATTATTTCAGGAAGAATGTCACGTGAGATAGCAAGATCCCGACCTTCAAATTTGAAGGCACTAATCGTTTTGCTGGCTTCTTGAACATTAAGTAAGGATAGGGCTGGTAGTGACTGGCCCTCGATTAAGACGTGACGTGAGTTCTCCCGAATTCTCGCACCATGGCAATCAGGACAAGCACGCAACTCGTCGGGATTAGCTTTCGCGGCGAGTTTCTCTTCGTGAATTTCTGCCTCTGCCTCAGAGTTGAACCCCTTTACGTCAAATCGGCTATTAGTGATGTGGCCATAGCCTCGGCAGGTTTGGCACCAACCTCTCGGTGAGTTGAATGAAAAGTGATGTGGGTCAAGTTCCTCAAACGATTCTCCAGTGACAGGTGATACCCTTGCGGTTGAGAAGGTTTGAAGATGGCCCTTTTTGGTGAGGACTCTGAAAGTGCCCTTCCCATATTTTAGGGCTATGGAGAGCGCTTCAGACGTCTTCTTTAGGGCCTGCTTATTCGTGACTTGAGCAACGACGAAATCGATGTCATGAGCCTTGTGACGGGCGAGTGGTTGGAAGTCTTTAGTGTTGATGAGTTCACCATCAATGAGCATTTCTTCGAAGCCAGCCTTCTCAGCAGCAAGAGCGTATTCCTTATGGAAACCTTTGCGGGCTTTTAAAACGGGTGAAAGGAGTCGAAGTGATTTCTCCTTCTTTAGTAGCTTGCCCAACTGATCGCCGATGGCTTCAGGTGTCTGTGATATGACAGGCTCACCGGACTGAGGGCAATGCTGGATACCAAGCTTTGCATAAAGTAAACGGAGGAAGTGGTAGGCTTCAGTAACTGTTCCAACTGTCGACTTTCCGCCGCCGCGCGAGATTCGTTGCTCGATCGCTACGGTTGGCGGAAGCCCTGTGATTAGGTCCAAGTCAGGCTTTTCGAGTTGGCTAGCGAACTGCCTCGCGTAAGGCGACATGGAATCGAGAAAGCGCCGCTGGCCCTCAGCAAAGATGACGTCGAAGGCAAGAGTGGATTTACCAGAACCACTTAATCCTGAAATGACTACGAATTCATTGTGTGGAATTATAGCATCAATATTTTTGAGATTATGGTGACGTAGACCGTGGATAGATATTTCACGTTTTGCAATGGACCTATTATTTGAGGTCCGCTTTTTTTCTGGCTTGATCGGGACTGAGATGGCGAGGCCAGTGTGTGTTTTCTTTTTTGCGAGTTTCTTTGGGCTTCCTTCGAAAACGATTTGGCCGCCGTGGAGGCCGGCCTCTGGCCCAATCTCGATGACATGATCGGCATTCTTAATGACGTCGGGTTGGTGTTCGATCACAAGGAGAGAGTAGCCAACGTCGACTAGGCGGTGGAAGACGGTGAGAAGTTTTTCGATGTCGCTGAAATGAAGTCCGGTCGTGGGTTCATCTAGGATGAGCAGGGTATTGACGCTACCGCTAGTGGAAGTCAAAAGACGGCAGAGTTTTAGGCGTTGGGCCTCGCCGCCTGAGAGCGTGTTGAGAGGTTGACCGAGGCGGAGATAGCCGAGACCGGTTTCCACCAGAGGCTGAAGGGCCTTACGGGTCTTAGAAAGAAGGAGGTTTTCTTTATTGGTAAGGCCTTCAATTTCTTCGAGGAATGCCATGGCTTCTGAAGCGGTTAACCGGAGAAAATCGACCACAGATTTTTCATGGTAGCGATAAGATTCGGCAATTCTTGTGAAGCGGGTGCCGTTGCATTCGGAGCAGGTCAGGTAAAGATCGGAAAGGAACTGCATCTCGACTTTCTCAAAACCATTTCCGGAGCAGCGTTGGCACCGTCCAGGGCCGGAATTAAAAGAAAAATATCCAGGAGTAAGGTGGTCTGCTCTCGCTGAAGAGGTAAGTGAGAGAAGTTGACGAATATGCTCGAAGGCACCCAGTAGAACTGCGGGAGTTGAACGAGGGGTGCGGGAAAGAGGGGACTGATCGATAAGTTCTACGCCCCGGAGTTCGTCAATGCCTGTGATTTTGGCAGGCGCAGGCTCATTATCAATGGAGAGTCCAAAATGTCGGGCGAGGTTGTTATAGATGATAGGGTGAGCAAGGGTAGATTTCCCCGAGCCTGAGACTCCGGTCAGACAGCTGAATACGCCGAGAGGAAGATCGAGTGACAGGTTGGAAATATTATTTGCTGAAGCCTCTTCGATTGAAATATGGGCCCGCGGTTCCCTTAATTTGCTGGGAATAGAAATTGATTGCTGTCCGGAGAGATACTGAAGAGTGAGCGACCTCTTTTTTGAATGAGTTTTAGCTGGTCCCTGATAGGTGATTTCTCCTCCGTGTTCACCCGCTTCAGGTCCCATGTCGATGAGTTGATCTGCTTGGTGCATCACAGCTTCGTCATGTTCAACTACCACCAAAGTATTACCCTTGTCACGGAGGTTGTGCATGACTTTGGTCAGACGATGGATGTCACGGTGATGAAGTCCAACGGTCGGTTCATCGAGAACGAAGAGGGTTTGGGTAAGTGCTGATCCTAGACAAGTAGTGAGGTTGACGCGGGCGATTTCACCTCCTGAAAGGGTTCTCGCTTGGCGATCGAGGGAAAGATATCCGAGACCAACTTCGCAAAGGTAATTTAGACGTGAGGTGATCTCGTGTAAGACCAAACCAGTTGTTTTGTCGAGAGGTGCATGTGAAGTGGCAATTCCTTCAAAGAAAAAGAGGAGCTGGTCGAGTGGGATGTGCCAGAGCTCAGGAAGCGTTTTTCCAAGAATCTTAAAGTGAAGGGCATCGGGTTGAAGTCGGGTTCCTTGGCAATCGGGGCATTCGGTATAGGCTCGGTATCGGGAAAGGAAGACGCGGACGTGCATCTTGTAGGCTTTTGTTTCCAGCCAGTCGAAGAATCCCTGAATCCCATACCACCGATTTTCCTGCCAAAGTGCTTCGGATTGTTCAAGGGATGAGAGGGGTGATTTGTTACTACGTTCACCATATTTGACCCAACGCTGTTGCTCCGAGTCGAGCTCGTTCCACCGAAGGTTTGGATTGATTCCGGCCTCTTTACAGCTTTTGAGGAGGTCGCGCTGGCAATCTTCGCCACGTTCACCTTGAAATGGTTTGATGGCCCCGTTGCGTAGCGAAATAAGATGGTTTGGAATTGCTTTATCGAGATCGATGCCGATCACTTTACCAAAGCCTCGACAATTGTTGCAGGCGCCGAGAGGCGAGTTAAAGGAGAAGAGTGAGGAAGTGGGTTTGACTAGAGGAGCCCAGCTAGTAGTGAAGGCTTTAATGGTTCCTTCTCCACTTGAAATCGCGGCGGTTCCCTTACCGAGGGCGAGTGCCTGCTCGAAGGATTCGGTTAGTCGGGATTTATTACGAGTCGTGACCTTGAGTCTGTCTTGAATTATCAATACCTCTCGCGGGAGCTTTTTGAGTGAGTGAGTGGAATCGGTCCGAACGACTTTATGATTTAAAAAAATTCGGAGATAGCCCTGCGAGTTTAGGAAAGGAAAGAGATCATCGGGTGTGGTATCCGAGGGGACCGGGATGGGGAAAAGAACGAAAATGTTTTCGTCTTGGTGATTTGAACTAACCCATTCGAGAATAGACTTGGGGTTGTCGGGGCGAACTTCCTCTCCTGTTTCGGGATGGAATCCTTTAGAGAGTCTTGGGTAGAGTAGTTTGAGATAGTCGTTGATCTCTGTGAGCGTACCAACAGTAGATCGGGTCGTGCGAATCGTATTTTTCTGTTCGATTGCGATAGCGGGTGGAATGCCGTCAATACGGTCAACCTCCGGCTTGTCCATGCGGTCAAAAAATTGGCGAACATAAGGTGAGAAAGTTTCGACGTAGCGTCGTTGACCTTCGGCATAGAGAGTGTGGAAGGCTAGGGACGATTTTCCGGAACCTGAGGGCCCGGTGATGACGGTGAGTTTTCCGATCGGAATCTCAAGATCGAGATTCTTTAAATTGTGCTGACGAGCGCCACGAATTTTAATGGCGTTTTCTGGAGAGTTGAGGTCAGCTTTCTTTGGCACGCGGAAAGTTAGCGTGGGAGGAGAGGGGCGCAAGCAGGGGGGAAGGGATTTATTCGTTGTCGTCTTCCTCTGTAGGTTCTACGGGAAGAGGGACTTTTTCCTTATCCATGATCTTCTCAAAGCGGTCCTCGTTATCAGTGGTGACTTTGTTTTCGAGGATGAAAATCTTCCCTTTAGCGACTTCTCCCTTTTTTAGGACGGAGTTGGCAGTCTTGGTGAGGAGGTCCAAGTATTCCTGCATGGCCTCATCAAATTGGTCCTCGTATTCTTCCTCAAGAGCTTTGGCTTCTTCTTTGGCTTCCTTGAGCTTTCGTTTCAGGCGCCCGGGGTAAGCATCAGCTAGGCTATCAGGGAGCTCTTTTCTTTCCAGATACCCTTCGTATTGTTCGATTAAGTCCTCCTTAATATCTTCACCCAGGGGATAAGATTTAATGGAGCTTATTAAGTCTTTGAGAAAACCTTCTACGACTCCGTCGTATTTCTTACGAAACTTATCGTATGCTCGTCCGTGCCGGTATCGGATCTTATCACGGATTTTTTCAAGTGCAGAAAGAAGATCATCTCCTCCTTTTCCACTTACAGATGCTCTGGGCATGTTGCGAAGTGCTGGAACTGACCATTCAATAAGAAAATGGTTGGTGTTGGTTCCGTTCTTGTCTTCATCATTAGCACCCAAAGAATTTCCTTTTTTCTTGAGGACGAGGTAGTTTTCGTCGTCCCCAGAGTTATCGGGTTGGCTTTCAAGCCAGGTGATGAATGTGAAGGCTTCGCCAGTTACAAAGTTCCAAATTTCGGGAGGGCCTTCGTTACGTTTTCCTCCGATCCAACAACTTCCCGACTCGTCTAGGCTAGCCCTGAGACTGAGAGCCATGAAAGATGCTTCTTTTTCGTTAGAAGGAACTGCGAGGTGTCCCCCGGCGTTTGTAGCGATAAGTGATCCTTGTTCCCAGCTAACGGCGTCCTTTACAAGAAGGAATCTTGAACCACCGACGTTATAAGTCCCGGAAGGGAAGATCGGAGTGCGCTTGTTATTCAATGCCTCTCCAGTGCGAGCAAGTTGAGAGGCAAGCGAAGCGGGTGTAGTTCCATCAAGGCGCCATTCTAGGAGGGCAGGAAATTTTTGGAGCCTGTGGTGATCTTCCAAATTTGGAGAGCTGGACGAGATCGCTCCGAAGTCTTCACCATTTGGATTATCGGTGATTCGGTTGTCGGGAGATTTGTCTATCCAGACTTTCGCATCAACGGATGAGCCGTCGCCCCAGAACCATTTCCCCTCGAACCCTGAATCCGAGGCTCCCGCCCAGACGGGGCTAGCGCTTTCGAAATTTTCGTGAAACCAAGCAAGGTCAGCAGAAGTCGGGAGGAGGGCGAGGTGAGCACCATGACGGTTGGCAAAGTTGTTAGCCTCGTCCCAAGGCATGTTCTGTTTAAGGAGGAAATAGGCTGATTTCTCGCGCTTGATGGTGCCGATTGGGAATTCATCTCGCAAACCGTCGACAAGTAGCTGGGCGAGCCGGTCTAAGGACTCTAAGGGGGTTTCCGCAGCTTTAGGGGGAACGACAGCTTTTGGTTGGGGCTTGGCTGGCTTTTCTTTGTCAGCCATTTTTCCAACGTCAGCGATTGCCTTCTTTTCTGGGAGATCTTTCGGCTTAGGCGCTGGCTTCAACTCGGATTTTTCTTCAGGGATGTTGGCTTGAGGCGCTCCGTCTCCACCTCCAAAAAGAGAGAAAGCAATTGCTCCAACTCCCAGAAAAAGAAGAAGAATCATTATAAAAGAGGCGATCCCGGATTTTTCCTTGCTACCGTTAAGAACAACGTTGCTGCCAGAGTTCAGGATTGGAGGAGCGATTGGCGTAGCGATTGGCGTAGTTGCGAATTGAGGTTCTCCTAGTTTTGGAATGAGGTTGTCGAGGTCGTCTGCGAGGTCGCCAACGTCCGAATAGCGAAGGTTAGGATTAGAGTTGGTTGCTTTCTTGAGAACATTGTCAATCCGAGGATCTATCCCGGTTGTCATACTGTGACTATTGGCTTCGGGATGACGTCCGCAAAGTAGTTCGTAGAGTAGTGCTCCTACGGAAAAGATATCAGAGCGCTGGTCGACCTCTGTTTCATTTTGGAAAATCTCAGGAGCGGTGTAGCCCGGAGTTCCGAACACGAGCCCCTCGCCCTCTCCTCTTCCAACGGGGTGGGCGAGTCCGAAATCGCCAATCTTGGGCTTGGCATCGGCATCAAGGAGGATGTTAGCGGGCTTGATGTCACGGTGAATGATTCCGCCTTGGTGGGCGTGGGCCAGGCCACGAGAAATGGTGGAGACCATCTCGAGAGCAACAGCAGGGTCGATTGCCCTGTTGTGGGCTGAGTAGTAGAGAGCCTTCCCGTGAACGAACTCCATCACGATGTAGAGCATTCCATCGATATCACCGAAGTCGTAAACGGAGATGAGATTTGGATGATTCAGCCGTGCCATAGCTTTGGCCTCTGCTTCAAAGGATGATCTAAACTGCGGGTCGTCACCGAACTCGCGCGGTAGGATCTTAATAGCAACCGACCGATCCAGAGATTTTTGGCGCGCCTTGTAAACGGCCCCCATTCCACCTTGTGCAATAAAAGCCTCCAGCTCATAGGCCGGGAAAAGGGGCTCAAGCTCTTCGAGCGATGGTGCCACAAATTCGGTGGGATTCGATTCGTCTTCGGCCATGATGCGTTCGTTTAACAGTTGGTATGGGGAAGGAACCCAAAGTTGGTGCTGGGCACCGTCCATTTTATGTTAGATCCGAATCCCAAAAAATCATTATAAAATTTCGGCAATTTGAACCGCGTTCAGAGCGGCTCCTTTTTTGATCTGATCGCCAACGACCCAAAGGGCAAGCGCATTTGGCAGGACCTGATCCTTCCTGATTCGCCCAACTTCGCAGTCGTCATTACCCGTTGTCCCAAGTGGGACGGGGTAGACGGCCTGTTGAGGGTCGTCTACTAATCGGATACCGCGTCTGCCTTCAAAGCTTCTTCGGGCATCTTCAACTGAAGGATCCTTCTCAAAAATGGCCGTAATTGATATGGAGTGAGAGCGGACGACAGGAACGCGAACACAAGTGCAGGTGACTTTGAGTCCAGGGATCCCGAGAATCTTTCGGCTTTCGTGGAGCATTTTTTGCTCCTCTTTGGTGTAGCCAGTTTCTTGGAAGACATCAACGTGTGGTATTACGTTGTAGGCAATTTGGTGAGGGTAAACACTTGTTTTAACGGGCTTGCCAGCGACGAGAGCCTTAATTTGCTCTTCTAATTCGATGATCCCCTGAGCTCCGCTTCCCGATACTGCTTGATAGGTCGAGGCAATGATTCCTTTCAAACCAAAGGCCTGATGAAGGGGAGCAAGTCCCATTAAAGTGACAATGGTAGAGCAATTCGGGTTTGCGATGATATTGCGGGGGGAATTAAGAGCTTCTTTCCCATTGATTTCGGGCAGAATTAGTGGGACGTCAGGATCCATCCGGAAGGCTGATGAGTTATCAATCACAATACATCCAGCATTTGCGGCAATGGGGGCAAATTCTTTCGAAATACCACCGCCAGCTGAAAAAAGAGCGATGTCGATCCCGTGGAACGATTCCGGCGTTAATTCTTCCACCATGAGCGCCTTTTCTCGAAAATCCAGACGTTTGCCTGCAGAGCGAGCCGAGGCAAGCAAGGTGATTTTAGATAGGGGAAAGTTACGCTCTTCAAGGCACGTGAGCATTTCCCGTCCGACTGCGCCGGTCGCACCGACGATTGCTACATGAGGTTTTTTATTCATGGAAGAGCCGAGAAGTTATCGAGGTTTTTGAGTGATGCAATCCCAGTTTTAGTTGGGATTTGAGAGGAGTCTCCCCGAAAAAGGTTAGAAAAGATCACTTAACTACTTGCATGCCTTAGTGAGGTTATTATCCTTCACCCAACTCGGAGCGGTAGCTGCAACTCAGTAGCCGGACCTGACTTCAGGAAAATTATAGATTTTTTCCGCGCAAAGAACCAAATAACAAAAAGAAAAAACAATGAAAATTGCTACTATCCTCGGCCTGATCGCAGCTCTTGCTGGCTTCTCCCTCACTTCTTGCAGTGCTCTCCCAGCAGAGGCACCAGCAGCTCCTACTCCTATCGTTATCCCTGACAAGTAATTTTGTCAGCCAAAAGAAAGGTTTAATCCGATGTCAAACCCCTTTGGGTGTGGTCGGGCTTAAGTCTCATTTCCAATTCTAAAAATATGAAATTTGTTAAACTTCTTGCAGTTGCTTCATTTTCAGTTGCTTCTCTTGGTCTTAGCTCCTGCGGTTGCTGCTCCGGTGAAGCTCCCCTTCCATCCCTTCGTCGGCTTCCTAGTTTCAAGGATATTCCTGTGGGACAAGATGCTCCGGCTGCCAGGGAAACTGCTTCGTCTGAGATGACGACTGAAGTGCCCATTCAGGCGGAGAAGTAAGTCGCGACAAACTCGCTATCTCAAGAGAGCCAGGGTGCTGCCCATGGCTCTTTTTTTGTTCAGCTTAGGCTAGGATTGGCTTGACGACATGACCTTCAACATCTGTTAGTCGATAGTGACGCCCCTGGAATCGATAAGTTAGCTTTTCGTGATTGATTCCGAGGAGGTGGAGTAGAGTCGCCTGAAAATCGTGCACGTGAACAGGGTTATTGGCAACGTTGAACCCGATATCGTCTGATTCTCCATAGGTAATCCCAGGCTTCACTCCGCCGCCAGCCATCCAGATGGTAAAGGCATAGGGGTGATGATCTCGGCCCCAGCGAGAACGGTTATCAAAATTTCCCTGAAGGAAGGGCGTTCGGCCGAATTCGCCTCCCCAAATCACGAGAGTTTCGTCGAGAAGCCCTCTTTGCTTCAAATCTTGAACGAGGGCTGCAGAGGGTTGATCTGTGTCACGGCACTGGTTGTAAAGTTCGGTGGTTAGAGAATTATGCTGGTCCCAACCAGCGTGCATTAATTGAACATAGCGGGTCCCACGTTCAAGGAGTCGCCGGGTTAGCAGGCAATTACGTGCAAAGCTCCCAGGTTCGTGAACTTGGGGACCATAGAGATCGAGAGTCGATTTTGACTCACCGGAAATATCGGCTAATTCCGGGACGCTTGTTTGCATGCGATAAGCCATTTCATACTGAGAGATACGAGTTTGAATTTCGGGATCACCGACAGTGTCATATTTATGCTGATTTAGGTCTGCGATCCCATCGAGCATTTGGCGTCGAAGTTGAGGGCTAATTCCAGTCGGATTATTAAGATAGAGAACAGGGCTGCCACCAGCGCGGAGCTTTACGCCTTGGTGGCGCGAGGGAAGAAAACCGGAAGACCAATACGAGTCGTAGAATATTTGGCCACAGCTCGTCCCTTTGGATACCGAGGTCATAACCATAAAGGTTGGAAGGTTTTCGTTCATCGATCCCAGACCATAGGAAAGCCATGATCCTAGGGTCGGTCGTGAGGGGAGTTGAAATCCGGAGAGGAAAAAGTTGATCGCGGGTGCATGGTTTACCTGTTGAGTATGCATACTCTTGATGAAGCAAAGATCATCGGCGATTTTGGCGGTGTAAGGCATAAATGCGCTGACAGTGGCACCGGATTCACCGTGCTTTTTAAAAGGTTCGACAGGCGCTAGTAATCGACGCTTGTCTGCGGCGGCGGACATGGTCGAAAAGCGTTTTCCCTTCATATAGGATTCCGGAACCTTTTCACCGTGGAGCTTAGCGAGTTGGGGTTTGTGGTCAAAAAGCTCTAGGTGAGTTGGTGCCCCATTTTGGAAAAGATAAACGACACGCTTTGCCTTTGGCGCAATTGCTTGGGCCGCCTCAAGGATGCGGTCTTCTGAGGCTGAGGCGTTATTGTTTAGAAGATGAGTGAGAGCTGGGATGCCCAGACCTGTTGCGGCTTTTCCGAAAAAGTGGCGACGATTCGAGAGTAGTTGAGATTCAAAAATCGGATTCATAGCTATTCCTTAGTGAGAGCTTCATCCGTGTTAAGAAGCGAAAGAATGGTTGAGGTAAGCGAGGCTTGTTCAAACGGTTTGATTTGATCTGTGATAGCAAGCTCTCCGATCGAAAGTAGTGAGGTTGCTTCCGCGGGATTCTGTTTGTAATGAATACGAGACGCTTCATGCATACGCTTGAGAATTATGAGCTCTTCTTTGGTTGGGTCACGAGCGGTGATTAATTTGAAAGCGGTTTTGAGAATAGAGGCTGGGCCGATTTTGTAAGCCCGGTAGGCAATTCCACGCGCCGCTTCGAGATAGAGTGGGTCATTCAAAGTTGCCAAGGCGTGAAGGGGAGAGTTTGTACTGTAGGTGCCGACTTCGCAGCTCTCGCGCTTAGCATTGTCGAAGATCATGGGTGGTGCTGAGATTCGGCGCCAGAATGTGTAAAGGGTGCGTCTTCTCAAATTGTCGCCGGTATCCGGAGTATACTTCTTTCTGCCAAAGGTCACCTCAGACCAAAGACCCTGTGGTTGCCAGGGCTTAACTGGAGCCCCTCCGAGCTTTCGGATAAGCCTCCCGGAAAGCGCGAGAGCCTGATCCCGTATCATCCAAGAAGGGAGGCGGTAGCGGGGAGCTCGCGCAAGAAGCCTGTTTTCGGGGTCGCGTTCAAGAGCAAGGGAATCAACCTTCGAGGATTGTTGGTAGACTTCGCTGGTCACAATAGTTTTGAGGAGCTTTTTGAAATCCCAACCAGATTGCATGAAATCGGCGGATAACCAGTCGAGGAGTTTGGGGTGAATCGGGATCTCTGATTGCACACCAAGATCTTCTGGGGATTTAATCAGGCCGATACCAAAAAGTTCCTGCCAGATCCGATTAACTGTGACTCTTGAGGTGAGAGGGTGATCTGGCGAAACCAACCAATGGGCTAGGTCGAGGCGATCGTGACTTTCTTTTTCCGGTAGTGGGGGCAGTAGCTCAGGTGTTGTGGCTTCAACCTCCTTGCCCTGCGCTTGATAAGAACCAACTGCCAGAATGTGGGTTTTTCTCCGATCCTTACGATCTTCCATTACCATAACGCGAGGAGCTCCTTTCCTGATTGTGCTAATTTGGGTTTCTAGGGAGGTGATTTCAGTGGACATATTTTGGTATGCACTGCGAGTTGCAAGGAATGCCGAGGTAAGTCTTTGATTCTGCTCCTGACTTCTTAGGGCGGGTGCTATTGTGAGTAGTTGTCTAATACTTTGGTCATCTTCTTCGAGTGAAGGCTTTGCGGTGTCCGTCACAGAAATTTTAAAACGACCAATATAGTGTTGGTCATGCTGGGAATCGTGGCGGAGAACTATTTTGATTTGATCTCCTTCTTGGACTGTCAATGGTTGGCTGAGATGGAATAACGCTGCGTGGTCACGATCAATTGAAGTTCCATTGAAGATGGCCCACCCCGTCGTATTTCCGGTCTTTAGGGCGTTAGCAATTTTGTAGGAACCCTGCTCAAAAGTTGCGATGGGTCGTTCAAGCTCGAGGAGCTGAACCGGGCCATCTTTACGAATGAGGTGAGCTTCAAATCCAGTCATGACGAAGTTGCCACTATCCGAGCGAGCAATGCCGCCGTTGGTCATCGAGGGATGGCGAAGGGCATCCAGTCGAAGCGCAGAGATTTTTCTTATTGGGAGTGGCGCCGTGAATTGCAAGGTCGCTTTTTTGGGGTTGCTCCCGGAACTCAGGATCGATTGGTCTGGGAGGTGTTCAAACTTTAATCCCTGGTCGTTTGCGATGATGGAACTCGCTCTGAGGCTTGTCCATTGCGAGTTTTGTTGGCGTTGGTTTTCTTCCCACGATTTTTGCTGGGGAGCAAGTTTAGCGGCTAGGTCTTTTTGCTTCGTCCGGATTTTAGCGATCTCAATTTGAAGCGCTTTTTCTTTATCGATTTGTTCTTGGGTGGGGACTTCGAGGACAGGTTTGGTCTGCGGATCTCCTCCACTGCCATTGACCGGGGTTTGATTAAAGAATGCTGTGAGCGAATAGTATTCTTTTTGGCTAAGGGGGTCATATTTATGATCGTGACATCTACAGCAATTAAAGGTGAGACCCATCCAAACAGTGCCGACAGTTTCCGTCATATCGAAGACATAGTTGACGCGATTTTCCTCAGGAATTGAGCCGCCTTCGCCATTTATGGCGTGATTTCTTAGGAAACCGGTCGCAAGCTTTTGTTCCAAGGTTGCCTTAGGAAGTAGGTCACCGGCAATTTGCCAGATGGTGAAGTCATCGTATGGAAGATTACGATTGATGGCATCGACAACCCAATCTCGCCACGGCCACATTGTGCGCTCGCGGTCGCCTTGGAAACCATTTGAGTCGGCGTAGCGGGCCGCATCTAGCCACGGCCAAGCAAAACGTTCGCCGAATGCCGGGTCAGCGAGATATTTGTCAATTAGTTGCTCCCAAGCACCCGAGGATCTGTCCTCCATAAAGGTTGAGACTTCTTCGGGGGTGGGAGGCAGGCCGCGGAGATCAAATGAAAGTCGTCGAATTAGGGTTTCTTTGGAAGCGCGTGGAGAAAGGTCCAGTTCGAGGGTTTTTAGCTTTTGCCTTACCAAGGAATCGAGAGGGTGTGGGGAAAGGTCTGGAAAATCCGGTTTTTTTACGGGTATAAAAGTCCAGTGCTCTTCGTACTTTGCCCCTTCTTTAATCCAGTGATAAATTAGTTCTTTCTCTTCAGCATCCAGTCTCAATAGGTGATCGGGTGGGGGCATGATATCATCTGGATCATCGGAAGTGATGCGCTTCCAGATGAGTGATTCTTCAGGGTCGCCGGGAATAATAGCCGATCCCGATTTTCGCACAGCAAAGGCTCCCTCAGATGTGTCGAGTCTTAGATTTGCTTCTCGTGAGTTAGAGTCGAAGCCATGGCAGCTAAAGCAATGGTCAGATAGGAGAGGCCGGATATGGCTGTTGAAGCCTATGGGGGCTGCATTTGCAGTAGCCACAAGGATGGGAATGAGGAGATACTTTAACATTGAGCTAAAATCGAGGAGAGAAGCAGCTTTTCCAAATTAGAGACGTCTAGCAAATTCGTTTGGATGTCTTTTTTCTTACGGGAAAGGAGTTAAGTCTCTTTCTTGACGGAGTGGGATTAGTAGAACGGGCAAAGGGCCACCAATCAAAATTCTCTGCAGCTTTATATTTTTCATTAAGAATATGTCTCTGAGCAATTTAGAAGCCAGGTAATTTGGATCGGTCGCCCCATTTTGTCATTCCGGCTAATTTGCCGATCTTGGCGTTTTGAATTCGAATCTTGCAACACTGATTTTTGTAAGAAGCTAGAGAGGTGAGAAGCGCTAGTTTTGGTGATTTTGGTAGCTTCATTTTCGCAGCTAATACTGCGAGGACCAAAGTCACGAGCGAAGTGTGAGTATTATTTTGCCAATCTTAGCGAGAGGGAATTCAGGAAGCTGGGAGCAGGTTTTTGGTTTTTTTTGGACCGACTAGGTCCAGTAAATCTAATAAGAAGAGGTGGAGAGGCGAAAATTATACGAATTTAGCAAATATTTCCGGATTTTCGGCTTATCGGGGCTGCCAATCGGCTCTATAAATATGAATCCTACGATATGAGTAACCTTCGACTCAAACTTCAGCGCAGTCTACTGTTCGGACTTCTGGTCTGCGGGGCACCTGCGCTTGCACAAAATCCGGTTCTTTCAAATGAGGCCGCAGCCCGATCCGCTGATGCGAGTGATGCTGGCTCACTTCTAGAGGAGGGCGATGATGCATATCTTGAAAATGACTACAAACTAGCCATTGATAAGTATGCCGAGGCGCTCTCGAAGCTTCCGAAAGGGGCTAAGTCGATCGTTGGTATTCGAACGACTGCCGTTCAGCGATTTTCACAGGCTTCCTTAGTGCAAGCACAGGATTTGATGGAGAAGGGTGGCGTTAAGGAGGCACGAGCATTGGTTAAGGGTGCCCTCACTGTTGACCCAGACAATCCCCAACTTAAGTCGTTTTTGGCTAAGATGGACGACCCGATTCGCTATGAGTCAGCCTTGACTACCGAGCATAGCGAAAATGTATCGAGAGTTCAAAGTCTCCTCGAAAAGGGTCAGAGCTACTATAACTTGGGGCAGTTTGATAGGGCCTACATGACCTACGAAGACATTCTACGCATCGACCAATACAACAAGGCAGCTCGTCGTGGAAAAGAGATGGTGATCGTTGCGAAGTCAGGTTACGCGGAGGCGGCCCGAGATCAGGCACGGGCAGAGATGTTAGAAAAGGTGGATGCAAGTTGGGAGCAGAAGATTGCCTCCCAGTCTGGGGCTCCGATCGTCGGGGGTGATGATTTTGGAGCGATTGACCAGAGGGCAAATATCCAAGCCAAGTTAAACAGTATCAATGTTCCTGAGGTTCGCCTTAGCGGAGCAACCCTTGATGAAGCTGTCGATTTCTTGAGAGCCGTTTCCGTGCAGGCGGACACGATAACATTGGACGAAGCTCAAAAAGGAGTTCCCTTCCTGCTCCAGTTGGGCGACGAGTCCATGCCGGAGGTTCAAAAGATTCGTGCTTCGCGGATCAACCTGACCCTTCGTAATGTCTCCTTGGCTGAAGTTCTGAAGTTAGTTAACGAAGCTTCCGGCACAACTTTCCGGGTGGATGACTTTGCGGTAGTGATTAATGCCGCGGGATTTTCGGACCCTACTTTGGTTCGCCGGGAATTTCGAGTTTCCCCCGATTTTTTGACAAGCGGCGCGGTCGGCAAGGGCGAAGAAAATGAGGACCCTTTCGCCGCCAATGATCAAGAAGAGGGGCTGATTGCAAAAAAGATTTCAGCAAAAGAAAAGCTCCAAGACTTTGGGGTGAGTTTCCCGGACGGGGCTAGCGCTGCCTATAATTCGAACACAAACATGTTAATCGTCCGGAATACGGTGACAAACATGCAGCTTATCGAGGCGATCGTTGCTGACCTAGCGAAAACCGAGCCCTTGATCGTGACGGTGCGGACAACAATTGTAGACATCGGTCAAGATCAACTCGATGAACTTGATTTTGATTCGATGCTTGGCGAATTTAATGTTGGAGCCAATGGGATTCTTTCAGGAGGAACGACGGGAACGGGCTCTCCAATTGCCGACATGATAGGGGGGCGTCCAGTCACCTCAGGGAACCGGAGCGGGCAGCTTACCGGAACTACTGAAGGTTTGGATGCTTTGCTGAAGAGAGTGTCGCCACCGACTGCTTCAGGTGTATTATCAAATGATGGTTCCGGTGGAGGAAGCGCGGATATTCGTTTACCGTCCACCCCGGATAGCTCAGGGACGAGGGGGTCTGGAATTATTAGCCTGCGTGGGATTATCGATAATTCCGCTCACGAAATTTTAATGAGGGGGCTCTCCCAAAAGAAGGGTGTCGATATTATGGTTCGTCCGGAAGTTGTGACTCGATCTGGTCAGAACGCGATCGTTCAGTCCGTGATAGAATTTCCCTATCCCGAAGACTTTGAGCCTCCTGAGATTCCGAATCAGGTTTCGGGTGGAGGGATCGTTACTCCCGCCACGCCAACAAATTTTACGACTCGAAACCTGGGAGTTACTCTTGAGGTTCTTCCGCAGGTTGGCCCAGACCGTAAGATTATCGAAGTTTCGGTGAATCCGGTCGTTACTGACTTCGAAGGTTTCGTCAATTACGGGACCCCAATCGTTGGTTCGAGTAACACCGCAAGCATCAACTTTGTGAATCAGACTGTGGCAACCCGAAGCGTTTTCGGTGAGATCACTGCGAATGCGATTCTCAAGCCGCTCTTCAGAACAACACGCGGAAACACCAGTGTTCGGGTCGTAGACGGGCAGACTGTGGTCATGGGCGGACTTATCAAAGAAATTCGAAAAGAAATTCACGACAAAATTCCAATTCTCGGTGAACTCCCCTTGGTCGGGAGGATTTTTCAGAGTAATGGGATTTCGGTTGAGAAGCGTGCTGTGATTATCTTTGTGAACGTCGAATTGACCGATCCAGCAGGAAAACCCTACCGCGATCGTTAATGAGCACGAACATCCCCCCTCGTTCTAGCCAAGGAGAGAATAAGTTAGATTCTGATCCGCTGGGTCCAGAGAAAGAGCAATACTCGCTCGATGAAATGATGAAGGCGCTTCGCGATAAGGAGCGTGCAAAGGAGGCTAAAGGTGAGGTGGTGACCCGCTCTGATGGCACAATTGCTCGGAAAGTGAAGCGTCGGCGACGTCGCTCGGAGCAAGCAAGCGAGAATCACCCCGAGCGTGAGAAGAAGCGACTCCTCGTGAAGGTTGTTATTGGGGCTTCTCTCATCCTTGTTTTATTCCTTACCGTTTTGTTTTTGATCTTGATGCAAAATAGTAAAGGTCATCGTGACAAACTTGCAGAGAGAGCTTCTGAGTGGAGTGGCGCTGAGGTTGAGTTCAAGGGATTGAAACGAATGCCGTTTTCTGTCTCTATGAAGGAGGCCGACTTCACTTGGGATCAGAATAACTTTGTTCGGAATTTGTCCCTAAATGATATCGAAGGGCATGTCCGCTTCTTGAATTATTTGGGAGTCCGGCCTAGCGGGTTGCAGATAGGGGGGAGTAAGGGGCAGTTGAGGCTCGCTATGCCTTCGGCTGCCGGAGATGAGAGCGATCCTCTGGATGAAGAGGATTTCCCATTCGATTTTGACGAATATTACTGTAATTCGCTCGATGTTTTTTTTGGATCAGATGCTCCGATTGGGTTTAGGGATATAGATGCTATTTTTTCCTACGCCGGGGATGGGGGTTACCAGGTGACTCTTGATGAAGGAACTTTTCGGGCTGACGGCTGGGAGGATTTCCCGGTTTCCAAAGGAGTGATGCGTTTCAAAGATGGTGTCTTGAGCTTAAAGGCTTTGTCGCTTAAGCATCCTTCAAAAAGTAGAGTTTCTCTGGCATCTGAACTAAAATTGAGTGGAGAGGTCTTGATGGAACCGGGGGAGGAATCGGAACTTGAAATTTCAACAAATCAATTTCCGATGGAAGCTTTGATAGGAAAGCGGCTAGCGCGCTTTTTTAGTGGTTCGCTTGTCTCATCATCTGGCAAGGTTCAGTTTACGGTTGGGAACGATTACTTTGATGAGGTCGAAATTAAACTTGAAGCAAGCACCGCTAAAATAAAGCGACTGCCATTTTTGTTGAACCTCCATTCCTTATTTCCAAATCATAATTTGGATCTTCTGGAATTCCACGAGGGTATTAATAGTTCGCAGATCACTGGAACGGTAAGAGTGAAACCGGAAGGTGTAGCATTGGAGAACTTGCAATGTTCTGAGAAAGGAAAGGTGTCCTTAAGTGGTAGCTTGCTTATTGCCAATGATGGGAGAATTAGAGGGCGTTTTGAAATTTCTATAAATCGTTTCTATCTTTCTAGTCAGGTTCGCTTCAAGTCCAGCCCCCATCTAGTAGGTTCGGATACAACCGGGCGTGTTACTTTTAGCTTTGACGTCGGTGGCACAGTTGACCGGCCCACCGATACCTTTCTTCAGGTGATTGGTGTGGATTCTAAGATTCTTGAGGTCGACGATCCAGATAATGGATCGAAGGATAAGATCTGGGAAAATCTCCTAAATCCCCTCGAAGAAAAAGCTCCCTTAAATCCAGATGTTTTAAAACCACTTAACGTCGAATAGGTTAGTTTTTTCTTCTTGGATTTGCCTTTCGCAGTTAATACTGCGCGCTGAGATGAACAATCCTTTCACTTCTAACTTTGAATCGTTTGAGGGTCCGATGAGTCCGTTGGTCAAAAATTTGCATGGTGACAAGTTTGACCAATTGAAAGGGCTAATAAGTGGCGAAGAGGGTGTTCTTGTTTCTCTTCGTGCTCCCCGGGCAGGATATGGGAAAACTATGCTTCTTTCCCGACTGCGCGAAGAAATGCAGGATGTTTCTGTGATGGTTCCCATCGATCTTTCAGCCGATTCGAGAATCAATGAGAAAGATATTTTGGTTCGGCTTATCGATCAGTTTACTTCTGTGCTGCCGGGTAAAAGAAATCTTACCAGATTAGATTTTAGTATGCGCCGTATTTTGGCAAATGCCTTGATCCCGTTGGTGGAATCAGGCGAGGTTCCAAGCCCAAATCGAACAGAGTCACTGCGAAGTCTTCGTGAAAGCCCAGAGCAAGTTTTTGATTTTCATAAGGACTCAGCGGCTGTTGCACAGTGGGTCCGGAATCAATTCCCTGCTCTCTCGCCCCGATTTGTATCGGTTATTGGTCAGAGGTGTGGGGGGGTGACAAGTGATCTGTCACAATGGTTTTCTGTCTTGTCACAGTTCGCTATGGCGCCCATTGAGGAGCGGAATAGAAATCAGGATTTGCTGAATGAAATTGATAGGGAAAGAGGTCAATTGAAGGATGGAGTCAGCTGCCATGGAGTGCTTACCTCTTTTCTGAAATTAATGACAATAACCGAGAATATCGTTCTGGTTGTTGATGAGATGGATGGGTTGTTTTGCGATAGTGAAGCAGCGCTTCGTGTTGCAAATACGCTTATTGGTCTTAGGCAGGCAGCACCTCGTATTAAGGTTATTTTTTCAGTGAATGACGATGTTTGGGAATCTACTTTTTCCCGCAGGATTCCACTTGGTATGCAGGATCGTTTTGAAGATTCGGTAATTCGATTGCAGCCGCTTGATGAGGGGAATGTGTCGGAGCTCTTGCGGGTTCGTCATGCTGATGGCGTAAAGGACCTTCGTCAAAAGCTCGACTTAAATGATGGGGATTTATATCCGAGAGCTATTTTGCGAGCCGCCCGCGATGTCATAGACTCGCAGGCGACATCAAATAAACTTGTAGCAGAACAGCGAGAGGTGCTCGATGGGAACTTACGGCAAACCAAGGATATTGGTTTTGCTGAATTGTCATTGGAGAAGGTTGTGGAGACTGATTTGACGGAATCGGGAAGGCCTGACGTTCCATTTGCCAATCCGATTGTGAAGAATAAGTATCCTCCAAGACTTGTTCGAAGGGTTATGATTCCCCGTAAATATTTAGTACAGCGGATTCGGCAGGAAACTGATTCTGTTCGTTTCCCTCCCGCATCACCGTTGCATACTTCATTCGAAAGTCCTTTTCGGCTTGCTGATTCCTCCAAGTTTGGGGGAGGGGAGACTAGCGGAACCTCGGTTTCGCCCCCTGCTAATGAAGACAAAAATTCTTTAAAAGCTGGTTCCGATGACAGTGATAGTATTGATGAATTACTTCGTAAATTTCGCGAGAGGTAAGATGTTGATGACATCAATTAGTGGAAAACCCTCTGGAGGGACTCGGTCATGAGTTTTTTAATTTCATCCATTGAAATAGGCCGATCTAGTTCACTTTCGATACAGGTCATGGCAACGCCATCAATGCCGCAAGGGGTGATCATCTGAAATGGCGCGAGTGATATTTTTTGGACGTTTAAGGCAAGCCCATGAAGGGTGATCCATGAGCGGACACCGACTCCCAGCGAAGCGATTTTTCGATCTTCTACCCAGACTCCGGTTTGCCCTTCTCTCCGAACCGCGGGGATTCCAAGAATTTCGAGAGAGATTATTATGGCCTCTTCCAGGTTTCTAAGATGAAGGTGAAGATCCTTTATACGTTGGGTGAGATCGAGAATTGCATAGCTAACAAGCTGGCCGGGGCCATGGAAAGTTCCTTGTCCACCACGGTTGATCTCAACGACTTGATGCGGGAGATGGTTGTGGACTCTCAGGCTAGATTTGTCACGAGTCCGGCCGATTGTGTAAACTGGAGCATGCTCGAGGAAAAGAATGGTGTCCCCAATTTTTTGATCTCGGCGACGTTGCACAAGGTCTTCTTGAAGAACCCAAACCTCTTGAAAATCTAAATCAGCTCCAAGATCTTGAAACGTGAGAGGATTCATCGCATTGATTTGGGCAATTTCAACCAAGCTTGGATTTCGGTAAGTGACCGGCAGTTCAAAACATCTTTCCGGCGCAGCCAGCCTTTACGAGCAAGTCTCACGCCATAGGATAAGAATTGTAGTTGTCCGATTGAATGGGCATCGGGATTGATCGAGGTTAGGACGTTTTTGTCACGGGCGCGATGCCACCAACGCCAGTCCATATCGAGGCGCCATGGATTACAGTTGAGTTCGATAATTGTTTTTGTCTCAGCTGCGCAGTCGATGATTTTCTCTATGTTGACGGAATAAGGATCACGCTTAAGTAGAAGACGTCCCGTGACATGACCGAGCATCGTGACATGCTCATTCTCCATTGCCCGAATTAAACGGCTGGTCATTTCTTTTTCGGGGAGATTAAAAACGTTGTGGATGGAGGCGACGCAGTAATCGAGTTTGGCGAGTAAATCATCATGGAAGTCCAGTGAACCATCTTTGAGGATATCAACCTCCGAACCAGCAAGGAGAGCAAAGTCTTCGAAGTTGGTGTTGATTGTTCTAATTTCTTCGATCTGTTGGATAAGCCGTTTTTCGTTAAGTCCGTTGGCTTGGAAGGATGACTTGGAGTGGTCGGCGATCCCTAAATATTGAAGGCCATGGTCTTGCGCGGCAGTGGCCATTTCCTTAAGAGTGTTTTTTCCGTCGGAAGCAATAGTGTGGTTATGAAAGGTTCCCCGGAGTTGGCTGAGTTTGATAAGGTCTGGGAGATTTGCGTCGCACGCAGCTTCAATTTCGCCGCGATTTTCCCTGAGCTCTGGTGCGATCCAATCGAGGTCTAGAGCTTGGTAGATATCAAATTCCTCATTAACTTTAGGGATCTTCCCTTCGCCAGTGAAGTCATATTCATTGAGAGATAAGCCCTTTTTCAACGCTAGTGAACGAAGGGCGACATTGTGCTCTTTGCTGCCGGTGAAATACTGGAGAGCGAAAGGAAAATGATCATTGCTGACAGCGCGGAGATCACATTGAAGCCCGTTGTCTAGACGAACCGATGCCTTGGTGTCTCCTTGAGCAATGACTTCGCGAACTTCAGGTAAGTCAGTGAAGAATTTAGTGAGCTCAGCAGGTTCTTTAGTCGCAACTAGGAAGTCGAGGTCGTGGAGAGTTTCTTTGGCACGACGGTAGGAGCCAGCAATGGCGGAGCGACTGACCTTTGGGTGCTCACGAAGGCGTTCGAGTAAAGTCTCTGCAAGAGGTGCCACTTCGCCAAGTCGAAAGCGGTTGGCAAATTTTGCTCGGTTTTCGATAGCGCTGAGGATTTTTTCCACAGTTTTGGATCCGAAGCCTGAAAGACTAGCGATTTCCGATCCTTGGCAAGCTTCCTTGAGTTGGGTAATCGAAGATATTCCGAGTTCGTCATAAAGGGCTTTAATTTTTTTTGGACCGAGTCCCTGGAGTTCAAAAAGCTCAAAAAGGGTTGGAGGAAATTCAGCACGGAGATTCTCGAAGTATTCCAGTTTTCCGGTCGACGCTAACTCATGCAGTTTTTGTTGAAGGGCATCACCGATTCCTTTGATTCCTTTGAGCTCGTTTTCAGCAGCGCGTTCAATGATGTCCCCATCAAAGTTTTGTATTACTTCGGCACCATTTCGATAAGCCCTTGTCTTGAATGGATTTTCGCCTTTGAGCTCCAGCAAGAGGGCAATTTCCTCAAGTGTGTTTACTAGTAATTCTCGGGTGACGTCCGGCATCTTTGTTCAAGATGCTATGATGACAGTGATTTGCAAGACTAAGGCCTTCGCGAAGCGGGTTGAATCTGCTACCCCTTCGCCCATGAGCATCCCGAATTTAAAGTATTACAACGCTGCCATTAATGCAGCCCAATCTGGTGATATTCCTGCAGCCCGGACCGCAATTGAATCTGCTCTCACCGAGGATCCTAGCGATGTTCAGAGTTGGCAACTTTACGGAGTGGTCCTGAATGCCCTCGGAGAAACTGAAAAGGCGGAGAAGGCTGTAGCGAAAGTAAAAGAGCTAGGGGTAAGTGAAGCGGATGAATTGATCATGAAAGCGGCGGATGCGATCGGTCAGAATAAGTTTGGCGTGGCAATCACTTGTTATGAAGATGCCCTTGAGCTGGAACCTAATCGCCCAGAAGTCTATGTCAGCTATGCTTTGGCGTTGATGCAAGGCAACTATCCTTCCGATGCTGAAGAGGCTGCTGATAAGGCTGTTGAGATGGCTCCGGATGATGCTTCGGCTTGGTATGCTAAAGGCCGGATTCAAAGACTACGTGGGCATAAGGTTGAGGCGCTTGCCAGCCTGCAAAAAGCGATTGAGCTCCAGGGGACTTTGGTCCTAGCTCGTTACGAGTGCGGAATGATCCTCGCTGAAATGGGCGAGTTGGAGCCGGCCCTTGAGTGCTTTGAACAAGTGTTGGTAGATCATCCCGAGGATCAAAATGCAATTGAGGCGAAAGCTGCTATTTTAGCAAAGATTGAAGAATTAAATTCTTAGTTGATAAGGATTGCATGCCGGTGTCTGAAAGGCAGGATGCGCGAAGCATCAACAAGAGCAAAATTATGAGTCGCAAAATTTGGTTGGATGGGAAGATCGTGAACGAAGCTGATGCCAAGATATCGGTCTTTGATCACGGTTTACTTTATGGAGATGGAATCTTCGAAGGTATTCGTTTTTATAACGGGCGGGTCTTTCGTTTGACTGAGCATATCGAGCGATTGTATCTTTCGGCAAAAGCCCTACTCCTTAAGATGCCTTGGACTCTTGAAGAGGTTTGTGAAGCGACACTCCAGACGATTCGGGCTAATGGTCTAAACGATGGCTATATTCGTTTAGTCGTGACACGGGGGATTGGTGATCTTGGATTGAATCCTTATCTCTGTCCGACTCCATCGATGTTTATCATCGCCTCTGGTATTACTTTATATCCAGCTGAACTCTACGAGAATGGACTTGAAGTCGTGACTTGTTCAACTCGCCGGCCAACGCCAGCGAGCTTGAGCCCACAAGTGAAATCGCTGAATTATCTGAATAACGTTATGGCTAAGGTAGAGGCTCTGAAGGCCGGAGCCAAAGAGGGTTTGATGTTAAATGAGCAAGGTTACGTAGCGGAGTGTACTGGCGATAACGTCTTCATCGTGAAAAAAGACGAGGTGATAACCCCGCCGGTTTCGGATGGCAGCCTTGATGGTATTACGCGGCAGGTGATTTTTGAGCTTTGTGCCGAGTTGGGCATTACGATTCGAGAAATGTCGATGGCCCGCTACGATATTTACACTGCTGACGAATCATTTTTAACGGGCACGGCTGCAGAGACTATTCCGATGGTGAAGCTTGATGAACGTGAGATTGGCAATGGCAAACCTGGGCCAATTAGTCTCAAATTAATTGAAGCCTATCGACAGAAAGTTCGGTCGGAGGGAACGCTGTTTTAGGCACTCGCCAAGGTGAATTTCAGAAGCTAGGATGAGGGATGAAGATCCTCACCCTTTCATTTTTTTGTCTGGTTCAAACTGTTTTCTCGGCTTCTTTTGGTGAGCAGATTAGTGATGTTGGAATAAGGCACTCCTTCCTGATCACCGGAACTAAGACCGCCATAATCGACGAAAAATGTGAAATTTCGTGGGAGGTCAAGGCTAAGTCGCGTGATGGTGAAGTTCTTTCCAATGGAAATGTATTAGTGACGTTTGCAAACGAAGTGAAGGAATTCACTCGTGATTATAAGGTGGTATTTCATTATACGTTGGCAGCCGCCAATAAGGAAATTAGCACGGCCAAACGATTGGAAAATGGTAATACCATGATTGCTGAGATGGGCGACAAGCCGAGAATCCTTGAAATTACGCCCGAAGGGAAAATGGTGGTTGAAGTCCCGGTGAAGCCGGAAACGAGCAACACCCATATGCAGATTCGGATGGCTCGAAAGTTAGCTAACGGAAATTATCTTGTTCCTCATCTACTCGCATTTGCGATCAAGGAATATTCTCCGAACGGGGAGATTGTCCGAACGATTAAGACTGATTTGCCGGAGCTCGGCGGGAGGCCGAAGAGGAATTGGCCCTTTACCGCAATTCTTCTCGAAGATGGTAGGATCATGGCGAATCTAACGAACGGGAATAAGACGGTTATCTTCGATAAGGAGGGTGGAGTAGATTGGTTTTTTGCGAGCCCCCAGTGCGCCGACCCCTGTGGCGGACAGTTCCTTGAGAATGGAAATATCGTCGCCTGCCAGTATGGGTCCAGGGGAGATGCCATGCCTGATGCGATTGAAATCAATCCTAAAAAAGAAGTGGTTTGGCAATTTAAGGCGGCTAATTTTAGAGGGGTCCATGAGATTCATGTCCTCACTACCAACGGAAAAGCTGCTGGGGGATTACGCTAGAAATCAGTCGCTTCTTCGAGGGCGGGAGCTCATGAGAAGTCGGATCGCGGCGATTGGAAGAAGCCCAATTACAGCGGCAGCGGCGGCAACCTTAAGCCCTGGGTAGATCCTAGGTCGATTTAGACGGAGCGCTCTTAGGGAATCCCTCACAACTTTATCGGCGGGAACATAAAAAGACTCCTGCACGGGAAGTTTGCTAGAACTTCCGCGGCGAGCGATCTCACCGAAACCAGTCTTTACTGGCCCTGGGCAAACGGCAAGCACACGGACTCCTTGATCGGAAAGTTCCAGGCGGAGGGCTTCACTAAAGCTGGTCACATAAGCTTTGGTTGCTGAATAAACCGCAAAGTCAGGAATTGGTAGCACGCTTGCGAGTGAACTAACATTAAGGATCGCTCCCTGACATTCTATGAGGCCTGGAAGAAGGGCATGAGTAAGATGAGTTAGCGCCTCCATGTTTAGGCGGATCATTTGCTCGATCTTGGACCAATTAGACGACCGAAATTCTCCGTAGTCTCCCATGCCAGCGTTATTAATCAGTAAATCAGGAGATAGACCCGCTTGTGAAAGAGAATTGATGAGACGGTCTCGCTCAGTATCTCGAACAAGATCGGAGGCAAAGATCTTGATCCGAAGATTGGGGAAACTAGCCACTAGATCGGTGGCGATTTTCTCAAGAAGCTGTTCCCGCCTCGCGACGAGTATTAGAGTCTCGGCGCAGGGAGCTAGTTGGCGGGCATATTCAAGACCTAGACCAGAGCTGGCTCCTGTGATGAGAGCACAACGGAACTCAAGCAGGGATCCTAGAGCTGGCATGTCTAACCCTGTGGAGGCTGACCTTGTTGATTATCCTCTACCTTGATAATCCTTAGCGGGAGACGCTGAATAAGTTCGTCATCGACAAGGATATCGACCGAGTAGACGCCAGCACGAGGAAAGGTGAGACCCTGAAATCCAACGATAAGGTGACGAGTCATAAAAGCGACATTATCGGGTATCTGAACTGGCATGGCACCCTTGATAGGCATCTTCTCGTTGACGGCTTTTCCGTCTTCGTCAATGATCGAGATCTGTAAATCGTGGTTTCCATCGTCCTCGGGGGTGAAGCAGAAGCGCATAGCAAGTGAGCACTGAGGGTGCACAATTGGAGTGGCTTTGGCGGCAAGGGCATCAAAGGTTCCGGAGATGACCATTTTGCCTTGGTATTCGGCAGCGAAATCGCAGAGAGTAGCTACTTGTAAGTCCATAATAGTGTTTAGAAAAAGGGTGCCGGTCGTGGCACGTCCTTTACGTGCCTTGTCATGTCGCCAAGGTAAAGGTCAAAGCCGCAAATTAGCGATCGCTTGGAGTCTCAGGTGGCTTGCGGGGAGTGTCACTTGGTATCTCTGGTTTTACCGGAATTGCTTCGGGAATAATTTCTTCACTAGGGACGGTCGGAAGAGGTGGTTTAGGAGTGGGGTTATCTGCCGGATAGACTGGAATTGCTTCTGGGAGATCTGCAGGGGCTTCGGTAAGGCCTCGGGGGGGGACGAGTATAGCGGGATTGCCTGACAGCGCTTCCTCATCCTCGACGATGATTGCTCTAGGAATATCTACTGGGATTTCGTTGTTGCCCGGAGTAGCTAAGGAATTCGTCGGGTCGCCCAACAGTGCTTCCTCATCTTCAACGACAATTGCTTTTGGGATCATATCTTCCGGGATAATTGGTTGACCATCCTCCTCGCTAATAATCATCGCCCGGGCTGCAGGCCTCAAGTTCTCTTCGATTTCAGTTTGAAAGTTTAGGAAAAAGCGACTCACCATTGGCGCGGCTTTTCTTCCTCCACCAACGATTTCCCCGGGAGCTCCTTCGTAAACGGCGGCGAATGCGTAGCGGGGGTTGTCATAGGGAAAAAATCCAGAGAACCAGGCTAAACCTTGTTTTGGTTCATCCTTCCACTGCGCCGTGCCAGTCTTCCCGCACATCGTGGTGAAACCTAAATTAGCGCGTTGTCCGGTTCCA
>CESO01133038.1_pt1 | contig 28698 bp, 25 predicted proteins | sample 356341 | NCBI WGS metagenome assembly CESO01 (sample SAMEA2621812, study PRJEB7988) | marine metagenome | biome: marine biome (ENVO:00000447); feature: deep chlorophyll maximum layer (ENVO:xxxxxxxx); material: "saline water (ENVO:00002010), including plankton (ENVO:xxxxxxxx)" | depth 35 m | reverse complement strand
CTAATGAAATTGACAAACTTATTTTAAGAGATTCCACTGTTTTTAGAGTTTATGACACATCGGATGGCAGTACAAAAGCATCCTATTTTCACAATTCCATCAGTGGTTACCACGCTGCTAAAATGCGCCGTTTTAATGAGCTTATAGAATTTCATATTGACAAAGGAAATCCAGAGGTCTTCAACATGCTCAATACAAAATATATTATTTACTCAAATGAAGAAGGTCAATTACAATATGTTGAAAATGACCAAATTAATGGCAATGCTTGGTTTGTTGAAACTCTAAAATCGGTTCCTGATGCCGACGCTGAAATTAACGCGCTTTCTGATTTTAACTCCAAATCAACGGCCATTATCAATGTAAATTCACACCCATATACAATATTTAAACGGGATTCCACAGCAAGCATTCAACTCACGCGTTATGCGCCAAATAAATTAATTTATAAATCAAATAACATGAATGATGGCTTTGCTGTTTTTTCTGAAAACTATTACAAAGATGGATGGCATGTTCAAATAGACAATGAAGATGTTCCGCATTACAATGTGAATTATGTACTCAGAGGGCTTAAAATCCCAAAAGGTGAACACACCATCGTTTTTGAGTTTAAGCCGCAAGTGGTGCAATCTGGCGCCCAAATTTCACTCATAAGTTCAATTTTATTTCTGATCTTATCTTTGGGGGCTTTAAGTTTTGTTTTTAGCAAATAAAATAAATGAAAAAGGTATTAATTATTACATATTATTGGCCACCCGCAGGAGGTCCTGGCGTACAGCGCTGGCTTAAATTTGTAAAGTACCTTCCTGAATTTGATGTAGAACCCATTGTTTATTGTCCTGAAAACCCGTCCTATCCAACATTAGATTCAACACTTTCTGATGATTTATCGGATAACATTACAATTTTGAAACATCCTATTCGTGAACCCCTACGTTTTTTAAAGTTATTTTTCAAAACCAAAACCAAAGCTTATGCTAAAGGGCTTATTCCAACAGCATCAAAACAAGGCATTTTAGACCGTTTTTTGATTTTTATTCGGGGTAATTTTTTTATTCCCGACGCACGAATTTCTTGGGTCAAGCCATCGGTTGATTTTTTATCGGATTATATTTCAAAACACAAGATAGATACCATCATTACTACAGGACCGCCTCACAGTGTTCACTTGATTGGGATGCGGTTGAAGGCAAAACACCTTTTAAAGTGGTTTAGTGACTTTAGAGATCCTTGGGTTGATATCAACTACCACCATCAGTTGAAGCTCACCAAACATGCCCAAAAACAACATTTGATGTTAGAAAAAAGGGTGCTGAGTAAGGCTGACCATATTATTGTAACATCTGTGCAAACAAAGTTGTTGTTTTCAAATAAGACGAACCAGCCTATTTCAGTCGTTACCAATGGTTTTGATGATGCTAGTACAAGCAAAGTAAAAATGGACCTAAATTTTACTTTAACTCATATTGGGTTTCTTTCATATCAAAGAAATCCAGCCATATTGTGGGATGTTTTATCTGAGCTAACTCACGAATTAACAGATTTTAAAGAAAAATTTAGGTTGGTGCTTGTTGGAACTGTTAGTGCAGATGTTATAAATGCAATAAATGCATCGGGGTTAGGGTCCTATCTTGACATCATTGAAACGGTATCCCATTTTGATGCTGCTAAGTATCAAAGAAAATCTCAAGTGCTTTTACTTTTAGAAGGGAATTCCAAAGCAGCCACCTATATTATTCCAGGGAAATTATTTGAGTATGTCAATGCCCAACGCCCAATTATCGCTATTGGACCCCAACCTTCTGATATTACATCTATCTTAAAAGAAACCAATACGGGTAATTACTTTAAGCATTCTGAAAGAGAGGCTCTGAAATCACACATTACAAAATTATTTATGGCTTTTGAAAACAACACGCTTTGTGTTAATTCCAAAGGAATTGATCGCTACTCACGCCGCAGCTGTACCCAAAAACTGGCTAAAATCTTAAGGCAATGAATTCATTATTTACTTAAGATAGCATCCAAATATTTTGCTGTCAATGAAGTTTTCGAATCAACAATCATTTCTGGTGTTCCTTGTACCATTACAGTGCCTCCATTTTTACCTCCTTCTGGGCCCAAGTCAATGATGTAATCGGCAGATTTAATGAGTTCTAAATTGTGTTCTATAACAATGATGGAATGTCCTTGATTAATAAGGGCATTAAACGATTTTAGTAATTTTTTTATGTCGTGAAAATGCAGTCCTGTTGAAGGTTCATCAAAAATAAACAATCCCAATTCGCTGCTGCTTCCTTTACCTAAAAATGAGGCCAGTTTGATCCTTTGTGCTTCTCCTCCCGAAAGTGTAGAAGAACTTTGGCCAAGTGTTACATAGCCCAAGCCTACATCTTGGAGGGGTTGTAGTTTTTTCTTGATTTTATGGCAATCGTGTATTTCAAAGAAATCAACCGCTTGATCAATGGTCATTTTGAGAATATCGTCAATATTGCAACCTTGAAATTTAATATCTAGAATATCATTTTTAAAGCGTTTACCCTCACAGCTTTCGCATTTCAATTTTACATCTGCCATAAATTGCATTTCAATGGTCACAACGCCTTCACCTTTGCAGGTGGGGCAGCGGCCTCCATCAACATTGAATGAGAAATGCTTTGGTTGGTAATGTCTAACAACGCTTAATTTTTGTTTTGAGAAGAGCGATCGAATATCGTCATAGGCCTTGATGTAGGTCACTGGATTGGATCTTGAGGAACGACCAATGGGGTTTTGGTCTACAAATTCAATGAATTTTATATTTTTATAGTTACCTGAAATTTCTGAAAATTCTGCGGGCTTTTGTCCGTAGCCAATCAATTGTTTTTGCAGTGCTGGATACAATATATTTTTGACCAGTGTGCTTTTTCCACTGCCTGAAACACCAGTCACTACGGTCAGCATATTCAGCGGAAATTCGACGCTGATATTTTTGAGATTATTTGCACGAGCCCCTTCAATCTTTACAGCGTATTTTGAAGTTCTCCGCTGTTTAGGGATGTCTATTGTCATGGCGCCATTTAGGTACTGTGCGGTTAATGTCTTCAGCTTTAAAAGTGATTTAAAATCACCTTCCGCAACTACTTCTCCGCCATAGCTTCCTGCTTCAGGGCCAATATCAATGATGTAATCTGCAGCTTCCATGATGGCTTCATCGTGCTCTACTACAATAACGGTGTTGCCCAAGTCGCGTAAATTTTTTAGAACCGAAACCAGACGTTCTGTATCTTTTGAATGCAACCCAATGCTGGGCTCGTCCAATATATACATAGAACCTACCAAGTTACTGCCCAATGAAGTCGCTAAGTTGATGCGTTGGCTCTCACCTCCAGATAGAGTATTAGATTTTCGGTTCAAGGTGAGGTAATCCAGGCCAACATTAGACAAATACCCAATGCGATTTCTGATTTCTGTCAACAAACGTTTTGCAATTTTAGTCTCATTTTTTGTCACTTCTAAGCTTTCAAAAAAAGCTTTAAGTTCAGCTATTGGTAATTCTACCAGGTCAGAAATAGAGCGGCCACCAATTTTGACATAATTCGCTTCTTTTCGCAAGCGTTTTCCATTGCAAACGTGACACTTTGTTTTTCCTCGATAACGCGATAGCATCACACGGTTTTGCACTTTATAGGATTTGGATTCTAATTCCTTAAAAAAAGCATTCAAACCTTCAAAATATTCATTTCCGACCCATATAAGTTCCTTTTGTTTATCGCTCAGATCAAAATAGGATTTGTGGATTGGGAAATCGAATTTGTGGCTATTATTAACCACTAAATCTCTGTAATGGGACATGCTTTCGCCTCTCCAAGGATAAATGGCATTTTCATAAACGGATAGGGTAGTGTTGGGAATCACCAATGTTTTGTCAATGCCAATGACATCTCCATAGCCTTCGCAATTAGGACATGCGCCATATGGATTATTAAAACTAAATAAATGGATGTTAGGCTCTAAAAATTTCTGACCATCTAATGCAAAATTATTACTGAATGTTTTTAATTTTGAATTTTCAACATCTTCAATTAAACAATGGCCTTTTCCTTCGTAAAAAGCCATTTCAATAGCATCTGCCAACCGATTGTAAAAATTATCTTCGTGTTTTAAAATAATGCGGTCTACAACCAATGCTAAATTCTTCAATTCAATTTCTGATTTCAAAAGCACATCAATGCGTTCAATTTGACCATTAATTTTCATTCTTGAAAAACCTTGGTTCTGTAACGCTTTGAGTTTGTCTGTTATATCTCGACCTTTTTCTAATTCTATGGGAGCTAATAGTAGTAATTTCTGTTTACTTTCTAAGGTTTTTATATAATCTATAACATCTGATGTTGAGTCTTTTTTGACAACGCCATTAGATATGGGTGAATAAGTGACACCAATACGAGCATAGAGTAATTTTAGATAATCGTATATTTCTGTACTAGTACCTACAGTGGATCTCGGATTGGTTGAATTCACTTTTTGTTCAATAGCTACTGCAGGCGCAATGCCTTTGATGTAATCCACTTGTGGTTTGTGTAAGCGTCCTAAAAATTGCCGTGCATAGCTCGATAAACTTTCTACATAACGCCTTTGGCCTTCTGCGTACAATGTGTCAAATGCCAAACTCGATTTACCTGAACCCGACAGGCCTGTAATTACCACTAATTTATTTCTAGGAATGGCCACATCAATGTTTTTAAGATTGTGTAATTTGGCTCCTTTAATTAGGATGTAATCTTTAGGGTTGTGTTTTGAAAATTTATTGGACATTTGAATAAATAGGACTTAAAGATAGTATTATTAGGTGTTTAAAAAAAGGAGATTAACTTCTTATTAAGATTAAAATAAAAACAAAAATTTGGAATTTTTAATTCAATATCTCTATATTTGGTATTCATTCTAATTAAAAAACTGCTTATAGAGATAACATTACACTAAATAAATTTTAATCCAGTACCTTTCAATGGTGCTCAAAAGTAATGTTATGAATACCAAATCCTTAAGCGATGCCCAGCTCGTAAGTAACTACATTTCTGGAGATGAAAATTCTCTTTCAGTGCTCATAAATAGGCACCAAGCACGTCTTTACGGCTTTATTTTTTCAAAAATTCAAGACCGAGACGCTACTGAAGATGTGTTTCAAGACACTTTTATCAAAGTTATAAACACTTTAAAACGTGGTAAATATAACGAACAAGGAAAGTTTTTACCTTGGGTCATGCGCATTTCACACAATCTTGTCATTGACTATTTTAGAAAAAATAAAAGAATGCCTAAATTTAAAAATAAAGGAGATTTTGATATTTTTTCTGTATTGTCCGATGAGAGTCCCAATGCTGAAAATAAAATTGTAGAAAGTCAAATTGCCGATCATGTGCGAATTCTTTTAGAAGAATTGCCTGAAGATCAAAAGGTGGTTATTAAAATGCGAATTTATCAGGACATGAGCTTCAAAGAAATCTCAGAAAACACCAATGTAAGTATCAATACGGCGCTTGGTCGCATGCGCTATGGGCTGATAAATCTCCGAAAAATGATCGACAACCACAATATTAGCTTAATTAATTAGGATTTTTTAAAATAAATTTAAAAGTTGTGCGTTAGTATTGTAAATCACTAAAACAATTCTTGCGAATGGCAAAACTTTACCCTGAAAACACATCAAATTTTGAACAGCTAAAACCCCGCAAGGAAACTATTCGTTTCTTGCTGGATTATTCTAGGGCATTAAAAGTCATCCCCCTCAAAAAGATTTCTTTTGAAATGTCACTAAATTAAATTTTAAAAATCCTGACTTTGCTCAGGATTTTTTTTGTGTACATTCTACTGATTTTAAAACCGATTTTCGTCCAATTGTTCTGGTAATGCTGTCTTTTTCAAGATTCCAACCACGTGCTGGAGAGTACTCGCGTCCATACCAAATAATTTGCAAATGAAGATCATTCCAGAGTTCTGCTGGGAAGAGGCGTTTGGCATCTCTTTCTGTTTGCACCACACTTTTGCCATTGGATAGATTCCAACGGTACATAAGGCGGTGTATATGGGTGTCAACTGGAAATGCGGGAACGCCGAAAGCCTGAGACATCACCACACTTGCAGTTTTATGTCCTACGGCTGGTAAGTCTTCTAAAGCTTCAAAACTTTGTGGCACTTTTCCTTGGTGTTTTTCAATTAGAATGTGTGACAATCCATGAATTCCCTTACTTTTCATTGGTGAAAGACCGCAAGGACGAATGATGGCTTTGATTTCTTCAACAGACATTTTAATCATATCAAAAGGATTATCAGCCTTTGCAAAAAGAATTGGAGTGATTTGATTGACACGTACATCCGTGCATTGAGCCGACAGCAATACAGCAATAAGCAAGGTATAAGGGTCCTTGTGATTCAATGGGATTGGAATTTCTGGATATAAATTATTTAAGGTTTTTATAACAAAATTTACCTTTTCTGTTTTTGTCATTCGCTTATATTTGTAAAAAATCAAAGATACTAAATATGACTGCATTAAAAGCTGGCGACAAGGCCCCCGATTTTAAAAGTACCAATCAAAACGGTAACACGGTCAATTTATCAGATTTCACTGGTAAAAAGCTGGTACTATTTTTCTACCCCAAGGCTAGTACACCTGGGTGTACCTTGGAAGCCTGCAACTTGAGCGATAATTACAGCCGTTTTAATGCGGCCGGTTATGCCATTTTAGGCGTAAGTGCAGACAGTGCCAAACGCCAACTTAATTTTAAAAATAAATACGGATTTCCTTACGATTTATTGGCCGATGAAGACAAATCAGTTATTGAAGCTTATGGCGTATGGGGCCCTAAAAAATTTATGGGCCGAGAATATGACGGTATTCACAGAACAACTTTTATAATTGATGAAAATGGGGTGATCGAATCAGTCATTACAAAAGTAAAAACCAAAGAACATACGGCGCAGATCTTAGAGTAATCTATTTTTTATTCGATTTCTACTTCCTTTTTTGGATAACCAAACAGTTGCTGTTCTTTGATCATATTGGATACTACTTTTGGCAACAATGCTTCCCAGCCTTCCTCTCCGAGATTGATCATCTTTAGAACTTTTCGAGAAAAAATATTTAAAATTTCGGGGTTGTAGTTTTGAATGTCGACAAGTTTTCCTGTGTATTTAAAGAATTTATACAATTCCTTCATTCTAGGATGCACTTTTAAATTATCACTTGTGATCAGTGTGCCATCTTCACCTAGCATAGGGTACAGATATACTTTCAGATCTTTGTGAAATAATTTCCCAAAGGCCTCTAAAATACCGCCGCTGAGGTGTCGGTAGTATTTTTGATCAAAAATATCAATGAGGTTGTTAACCCCCAAGGACAATACCATTCGCTTTTTTGAGTATAAACTGAAATATTCTACCAACTTATAGTATTCCTGAAAGTTTGAAATCATAACCGTTTGTCCAAGTGAACAAAGTAATCTTGCGCGGTCCATGAAATCTTGCTCGTCAATCTCACCACCTGAAGCTCTCAAATTTGATAAGGTAATTTCAAATACAACTTTCGTATTATCAGGATCTACTTTATTTTCTTTTATAAACATCTCAAAGGAGTTTTCGTACATATCCACATTGACACGAGTCACAGGTCTAAAGCTCCCTCTGAAGGCCAAGATATTTTTTTTATAGAGAACGCGTGCCGGTAAAACGTTGTTTCCGTCGGGAGCAAACATTACTGCATCGGTCATTCCGTTTTTGACAAGTTGTAGGCTCATCAGCCTGTTGTCAACATCTTTGAATACAGGTCCTGAAAAATTAATGGTGTCAATCTCTAACTGATCTTTGCTTAAATGATCGTATAAATAGCGCAAAAGTTTTTTGGGTTGATTGTGCTTGTAAAAGGCACCATAAATGAGATTGGTCCCTAATTTACCCAGGGTTTCTTGCTGTAGACGCGCATCACTTTCTTTAAAACGCAAGTGTAGAATGATTTCGTTGTAGGGTTCATTAGGATCGATTTGATACCTTATACCGACCCAACCATGGCCTTTGTATCGCTTGGCAAAATCAATTGTTGTTACGGTATTCGCATAACTAAAGAACATTTTATTGGGATTGTCGTCTCTAGAAATGCGTTCTTCAATAAGCCGAACTTCGAGGGCTAACATTTTTCTAAGCCGATCTTCAGTAACATAACGGCGATCGTCTTCAATGCCGTAAATGGCATCACTAAAAGATTTATCGTAAGCCGACATGGCTTTTGCAATGGTACCTGAAGCTCCTCCGGCTCTAAAAAAATGGCGGACTGTTTCTTGGCCAGCTCCAATTTCAGCAAATGTCCCGTAAATATTTTCATTAAGGTTAATTCGTAAAGCTTTATCCTTCAGAGACGGCACGCTTTTCATTTGAGCATCACCCTTGAGTGTTATTTCCATCTTTACTAATTGTAGTTTTTGAGATATTACAAAGTTATAACTTTAAGTAAGGCTGCAAAAAAAAATACATTATTTTTACCATAATTTACAACTACTTGAAAATTACATTTTTAGGAACAGGAACTTCTCAAGGCATTCCAATCATTGGAAGCAATCATCCTGTTTGTTTAAGTGAAAACCCAAAAGATAAGCGCTTAAGAGTGTCCGTACTTATAGAATGTGAAGATTTAACCCTTTTAATCGATTGCGGCCCCGATTTTAGACAACAATTATTACGCACAAATTGCAGCCAAATAGATGCGGTTTTGTTTACCCATGAACACAGTGATCACACGGCTGGTATTGACGATCTACGGCCATTCTATTTTCGCCAAGGTAATATTCCCGTCTATGCTCATGCACGTGTAGTAGCTGCCTTAAAAAAACGATTTAGTTATATATTTGAAAATGAAAATAAATATCCAGGAGTCTTAACCTTGGATGTTCATGCCATTGAAAACACTCCTTTTTTTATAGTGAATAAGAAAATCACAACGATAAAAGCATACCATCACAAACTGCCGGTATTTGGATTTAGAATAGGGGATTTTGCTTATATCACCGACGCCAAAACAATTGCTAATGAAGAAGTAAAAAAATTAGAAAATTTGGAGGTTTTGGTCATTAATGCGTTGCGTTTAGAGCCCCATTTATCACATTTTAATTTGGAGGAGGCTTTGGCTTTCATTGACTGTGTCAAGCCTAAAAAAGCCTATTTGACCCATATAAGCCACCTCATGGGATTCCATGATGAAGTTCAAAAAACCCTGCCTGAAAATGTTTTTCTGGCCTATGATGAATTAAATATATCTTTATAAAATGAAATCGAAGTTTCTTATATATGCCCTTGTTTTTACTGTTTTATTAATTGTTTTTCAATACGTTAATTCGATGCGAATTATAGAAAAATATGAAAATGACATCCATGTTTTTAAAATGAAAATCGAAAAATTAGAAACTGAAAATACTGCATTAAAAGCACAAATGAAGTAGTTGCCATAGCTTTTAAATCCGGTCTATCAGCCATTGTTTGAATTCAAAAAAGTTTTCTGGTGCCACCCCGTGCCCAACAGGAAATTCACTGTAGTGGTTTTTGATTCCCAGGCTTTCCAAATGTTTTGGTGTTTCTCGAGCCCATTCCACAGGAATGACTTGATCTGAACTCCCATGTGAACAATAAAAATTTAAGTGCTTATAGGCTTTTTCGTCTTGATGATCGTTTAGAAATTCTTTACAAATATATCCACTTAATCCAATGATATTCTTAAATTTTTCAGGATGGTTTAAAGCCAAGGCAATGCTTAAAATACAACCCTGACTAAACCCTAGTAAACTTATGTTTGAAGGGTCGGTATCATATAAAGATTGCGCACTGTTTACACAATTCATAATGATGGCCATTGACTCCTTAGCTTGCTCAACATCATTCCTTTTATTTAGATTTGAATCAAAATTTATAGCATACCAGGCATGTCCATAGGGTTCTATGCTGTAAGGGGCTCTTAGTGCGATGATACAAAGTTCTTTTGGTAGTTCAGCGGCAAATGAAAACAGGTCATTTTCGTTACTACCATAACCGTGTAAAAGCACCAATACTGGAGCCTTCGAACTTAGGATTGATTTTCTTACAACAGAGACAAGGGGCAATGGTTCTGACATTTTTTTAAGAGATATTTTTAAAGATTTTTTGAAAAAATTTTACAAATAGTGGAACCGCATTTACTGAACCAGTCAGGACTGTTGCTATGAGTAGTCCAAGGATACCAAGATAGCTTACAAAAGCTGTGGATTTTTCAGATTTCATACAAATAAATTTGATTGTTACTTCAACCCAGCCGTTTGGTTGGCAATAACACCATACACAGACCCTTTCAATTGACTCCCAATAAACATAGAATTTTTAGATTTTGAGGCGATGTGTTTGATTTCAAAAGTATAAGAACCTTTGGGATTAAAAAGTGTTAAATCACATCGATTACCAACTTTAATTTCAGTATTTTGGATGCCAAATCTACTTTTCCCTTTTGTTAGTAATTCAATGGCTTTTTGAGTTGAAAAAACTGTATTTAAAGCACCAAATGCACTTTCTAGACCAATGGTTCCAAAGGCTGCATAATCAAATTCTACTTTTTTATCTTCTATCGCTATCGGATTGTGATCTGAGGTTACCATGTCAATGCTACCATCCTTGAGTCCTTCAATAAGTGCATCAATAGCGTTTTGCGTTCTAAGTGGTGGAATGACTTTAAAATTCGTATTGTAATTTTTAATGTCAGAGTCTTTGAATATTAAATTATGAATTGCTACACTACAACTGACATCCAAGCCTTTAGCTTTGGCTCTTCTAATGAGTTCTACTGATTTGGCTGTAGAAATTGTTGGGATGTGAAGTTTACCGCCAGTGTATTCTAAAATATCTAAATCTCGTACAATCTGTAAAGCTTCAGCCAGTTCAGGAATCCCTTTGAGTCCCAACTTTGTGCTGCTAATATTTTCGTTCATAACTCCGAATTGCGCAACTTGGCTGTCTTGAGGAAACGATTGTAAGAGTCCTCGAAAACTTGAAGCGTATTGCAATCCAATTTTCAAAATATTAGGATTGTCGATTGATTCTTTATAATCTCCAAAGGCAATACTTCCAGCCTTGTTCATATCGAAAATTTCTGCTAAGTGATCTCCTTTGGACTCTAAAGTAAGCGCCCCTACAGGGAAAAGCGTGGTTGCAGTGTTGTTGGATTGTGTTTTGGTATAAGTTATGGCTGAACGACTGTCCATAACAGGGTAGTTGTTGGGCTGTAGGGCGACAGCGGTAAAACCTGAATTTGCGGCGACTTTCAGTCCATTTTTAATTGTTTCTCGGTCTTCATATCCTGGTTCTCCAAAGCACACACTGCTATCAAACCAACCCTGAGAAACGTGAAGGTTTTCATATTGAATCACCTGAAAATTATTGGTATTTTTTAAGGAATTTGCAATTTTTGTAATGATGCCATCTTCAATTAAAATATCTTGAGTTTTGTTATGAAAATCACTTTTGTTGTCAAGAATTAAAGCCGATTTTATGAGTGCATTCATTCAGAAATTTTTAAGATCAACATTTCAAATGCCAAAAATATTAGTGCAAAAATAACAAACCATTTCCATAATTCATTAACATTCACCCCACTTTTTAAAGATTCTAGGGAACTCTTAATAGTATTAAATACTTCATAAGAGCTAAAATTTTGAATTTTAGGGTAGTCTAAGTCACTCTCATTTCGGTCGTAATTAAAGCTTAAATATTGAAGAGTGTCTGATTTATTATGCAAAGCATAGTGGCCTGCCTTTATTGGTAAATCTTCCAGAATTATTTTAAGTTTCGAATTTTGTTTGTTCTGATATGGAATAAATGTTTTGTTCTCACGAGTAATTTTAACCACTTCCTCGTTTTTTAGACTGTACTTCAAGTCTAATTCACTTTTTTGACTCAGATTATAGTATAATTTAGGAAGCTTGTAGCTTGATTTTCCAATACCAAAAATCGTGGGCACAATGAGTGGGGAATTTGTGAAGTTTGAGTTCTCACTGCCTATGGCTGCCGTAAAGAAAAACAATTGCCGTTTGTGAAGCAAAAATGGCTTACCGTCTTCAAATGTCAGCAAAGTTTTGGCTTGATTGTCAATTTTATAGTGTTGATTGACTTTAGGGTATTGAAAATTTTTAACCTTTCTTTCAAAAGCTTCTTTAAAAATAGGATGGTCAAAATTTATAGCTGTTATTTTTTTTTCATTTGAAGAAAGCGAATTAAATTTTATGTTTTCAATATCCAAAAAGGAATTGTAGGAATTCATATCCCCATTCACTGCTGGAATGAAAAGCACGCTTCCACCAACTTTCATAAATGATTTTAAGTTGTTGATAAGCGCATTTGGAAGTTGCTTAAGTTCTGAAATTACAACCAGATCTTGTTGTTGAAGCATTTTATAATCCACATATTGAAGGTTCGAATAATTGTATTTAAATTCTGCTTTTGTAAAAATTCTATTGAGATAGTCAGTTTTGTGATCGCCAATGGATAAGACGGATGTTTTAGGCGCTTTCTCAATATTAAAATAAAAGTTATTATCGAACGTCAAGCCGCTGTCTTCCAAAATAAATTTTCCAGTAAAGGATTCATTTTTAGGGACTGTAAAAGATGTTTTGTAACCTTTAGATTTCTCTAAAATTGATTTTCCAATCAGTTTTTGACCGTTGAATAGACTTAACTGAATGCTGTCTTGTTCTTCATTAGCTGTTTTTCCAATGACCTTGAGCTTATAGTTGTTTATTTGTGACGCAATTTGAACATCCTCAATAAAGCTATTACTGTTGCTAATGGGCCTTGTGGGTATTACGAATAATTGATAATTTGAATTTTCAATTAGATTCATTTGTTCTTGTTGTCCCTGAAAATCAGAAATCAAAATAAAATACTTTTGATCTGATTCGTTTTTTGTGAATAACAAAGCCCCTTTTGCGATAACAGCTTCCAGCCCCAACTGATTTTTTGAGTATTCAACTGCGGTTAACTCTCTTTTCAAATCTTTTAAGCTGCGGTTTAAATATGTTTTTGTATTTGTAAAAACTGTGATTTTTTCTAGGGGAATTTGCTCTGTCAACAGCGCCTGAATGGCTTGTTTTAACATCGGTCCTTTTGGGCCTGAAGCTTCCATGCTAAATGAATTATCTAAATAAATCACAAGTTCTGGCTGTTCATTTTTAGCATTCGTATTTGAAGTATATGGCTGAGCAAATGCCAGTATAATACAAGCCAGTGCCAGCATCCGAAATAAAAGAATCAACCATTTTTTTAGCGTTGAACTTTGACGTGTTTGCACGCTTATTTTCTCTAAAAAAGCAAGGTTTGTAAATTTCTGAATCTTAAAACGGCGCAATTGAAACAAATGCACCAAAATTGGAATCAGCAGCGCGAATAATGCATAAAGTAGTTCTGGAAGTGCAAATTGCATGAAGAGAAATATTTGTCAAATATAAAGCAATTAATCTGTTAACAAAAGAAGAAATAATCTGTCATGGCTTCTTTGCCTTGTGCTTTAAAAATTCTTAGAATCTTACGCTGTGCATTTTCATTAGCCACAGAAATGATGCTCTGGTAATTGGGGATTTCTAAGAGTTTTTCAAACGATTCTACTGCTTCATTATATATCTTTTTCCCAATTTTTTTTGGATTGTCACATATCCAAACAAAAGGAATTTTACTGGATTTCAGTAAACTCACAATTTTCTTCCCTTTTTTTCCTGCTCCCCAAATCACCAATGTTTTTAATGGGTCGTAAGAGAGTTTTAGAAAATAATGAATCTTAAGTTCTAAGAAACTATTCTCAGCATAATTTGGACTTGTTCTCGAAGCACGCACCGCATAATCTCGCCATGAGTGTAAAACATTGTTTGAGGAGATGCATTGCAATCCATTTTCAAAAAAACGGAAGGCCAAGTCGTAGTCTTCAGGATAAACATTGGAGTTAAACCCATTGGCTTTTTCAAAATCTCTTCGGTAAACCATCCAGCAGGGCGATGGAATAACACATTCCTTGTAAATTTCATTAAAATTTGTGCCTTTTGAAATCAAGGTATTCAACCAATTTTCGTAGCGTTTATATCCTTCTTTGATACCAGATTCAGAAAAGTAATGTACCAAACCAAGGGCAATGTATCCAGGTCCTTTTAAAGTCAAATCGGCAACCATATATTCAATTTTATTGGTAGCCATGATATCATCACTGTCCATTCTAGTAATGAATGTTCCTGTAGATTGCGCATAGGCCGTTTGCAGGGCCTCAATGATTCCAACGCCTTTGTTTTTTAAAAGTCTTATTCTGGCATCCTGTTGCGAATAAGCCTTTACAATTTCATGACTTTGATCTGTTGAACTGTCATCTACAATTAGGACTTCCCAGTTTTTGTAGGATTGATTTATAATGGAATCTAAACAGGCTGGCAGGTATGCTGCCGTGTTTTTAAATGGTATTAGAATACTGGCTTTGGCGTCAGACATCAGTATTTAGCAGCTTTACCATCTGCAGAAGATGCTTTTATAAACGCTCTGATGTCTTCATTGGATTGGATCAGGTCTTCATTTCTCAAATACATCATATGGCCACTCTTGTAGCCTTTAAAAATAAAACGTGCTTTCATTTTGCCGCTGGGGTCAATTTGTGAAAGGTTGTATTTGGCACTAAAGTAGGTAGTAGCGCCGTCATAATAGCCCGATTGATTCAAGACTTTTAAATACGGATTTTGGGCCATGGCGGCGCGTAAATTATCTCTAGTATTATCGTTGTCATTGTTCCATGGGCGCACCGATCCAAACATATTGTATTTTAAGTCCGTTTTAAATTTCAACTCTTTTTTGAGGTAGTGATTGATCGCAGGTGTAAAAGAATGCAACCAAGATGAGAGCTCTGCATTGTAGTCCGGTCGAGAGCCTTCTTCTGTTTTGTCAATTCCCAAATAGCGAGAATCCAAGCGTCCAATGGTTTGTCCTGTTTTATCACGCAACAGTTCTTTCCAAAAAAAGGAAGTAGGTACATCCAAGTTGTACTGAAGAATTGATTTTTGACTCAAGCCTGAATAATACGCCATTTTTTGACTTACAGCCATTTTTTCATCAGAGCTGATAAAGCCCCCTTTTGCCAATGCTGGCATGAGGGTATTGATACTGTACTCTTCAACTTCTGGTAATATTTCTAGAAGATCTTTGGATTGAAGTACTTCGGGTAGGATTTTATGATGCCATGCAGTAGCCGTGTAATAGGGGAGGTTTAGTGCCGAGGCAACAGGACCGCCTACGCGCAAGGTTTTGTAATCTGCTGGAGAAACTAAAATAACACCATTTAAGTACATCCATTGATTTTCTTGTAACGCCAATGAAAGACCCATTACACGTGTTCCACCATAACTCTCACCAATGATATATTTTGGGGATTCCCAACGGTTTTTTCTTGAAATAAAGGTGTTGATCCAATCAGACAAATAGGCAATATCTTCATTGATGCCAAAAAATTGACTGCGGTCTGGAAGTTCCCCATCTTTATTGGGAATCATCCGTGAATAGGCTGTATTTACAGGATTGACAAACACAATATCAGCGACATCTAATATGGAATTTGGATTGCTTTTAAAACCATAGGGTTGAACTGGGTATCCTTCGTCATCCACCTTTAGAATTCTTGGACCAGTATAAGCCATGTGCATCCAAACAGAGGCCGATCCTGGCCCACCATTGAAAGAAATAAGAATGGGACGTTTATTGGTGTTTTTGACATGGTCTCTTCTGTAGTAAGTGTAGAATAAACTGGCAATTGCAGTGCCCTCTTTATTCCAAACAGGCTGCATGCCTGTTTCTGCGGTATATCCCATTTCAATGCCTTTGATAGTTGTTTTGTGCTTGGTGGTAACACTGGTGTCTATAACCACTTTAAGATTTTGAGAGATACCAAAATTAAAACAGAACAGAAGGAAGATAAAAAAAGAATTTCGCATGATTTGTATTTAAACCTCTAAAATACAACAATGATTTTAATTAATAATAAGGGAAAATTAGAGTTTCATTTGTCCAAGAGTAACATTTATTATTTTAGTGGCATTTGGCACTTCACTCTCGTGAACAAATAATTGCTGAATTCCGATATTAGAAATACCAAATCCAGCCAGCCGTGCCGATTCACTTTCGTCTTTAATAAGTGGATTGATGCCTTGATTTTCTAGATTTCTTCGCATCATTTGAACTACAATAAAGCTACCTTGATATAATTTGGTGTATGCCATTTTTTAGCGTTTTAATATAACATGTCAAAAATTAAGCCAGTAACTTTAAAAAATTACTTTTTGGTTCCTGTGAAACCGCTTTAAAACAATAAATATATTGATTATATTCGCTACAATATAATATAAAATACATGCTATTTTCACCAAGAAAACTCAACCTTTTTCTCATTTTAAATCTCCCATCAGCCTTTTTGTGTGGGGTTCGTGTCAAGCGGGTCGATTCCGAAAAATGCCATGTGGGCGTACGACATAGATGGATCAATAAAAACCCATTCAAGTCCATGTTTTGGGCGGTTCAAGGCATGGCTGCAGAATTGAGTACAGGTGCGCTCATCATTCTTAAAATCAAATCATTGAATCAGAACATTTCGATGTTAGTCTTGCGAAATGAAGCCCAATTCACCAAAAAGGCAAAAGGACGCATTACATTTAAATGCACCCAAGGACTTGAAATCGACAATGCATTACAAAAAGCCATTGATACAGGTCTGGGACAAACCGTTTTATTGGAATCTGAGGGGCGTGATGCTAGCGGAGATTTGGTTTCAAAATTTTCTTTCGAATGGACACTTAAAATTAAATCTTAAATGTTAATTTTTTTGTTTAAAAACGGAATTATTTAATATTGAATTTCAAAAGGCCATGCAGTATTTAATTTCCTACAAAAAGAGGAACTTAAAGAATTCATCTTCACATTAATTAAAAACATCCGGAGCTGAGTTGTTGCTCGGTACATTTGGTTTAAGGCTTTTTGTTTGCTATAGGACTGATAATTTCAACATCTTGAAATTTTATAACGCCCCTTATAATTCCAGAAATTGTTCTGTGAATGGCCTCAATAATTTGAATTTTCAGTTCATTTTTATTATAAATCAAACTCACTTCTCTCGCCGGGGGTGGCTTCTTAAAAAAGCGTAAGTTTTTCTGTTCCGTTAATTTTAAATCCAATGTGTTCAAATAGGGGAGTAAGGTCATTCCCATCCCTTCATTTGAAAGTTTAACCAGCATTTCTATGCTGCCGCTTTCCAACTTAAAGGTTTCTTTCTGTTGTTCTTTCAAAGTTTTACACAAATTAAGTACACCCTCTCTAAAACAATGACCATCTTCCAATAAAAGCATGTCATTGATGTCCAAGTCCGATATTTCAATTGCTGTTTTCTCTTTCAATCGATGATTGGGTGAAATGTAGCCAACAAAGGGTTCGTAAAAAAGAACGCGCTCTTTAATGGTATTCATTCTAAGGGGAGTGGCTGCAATAGCAGCATCCAAATGCCCCTCATGGATTCGGTTTATAAGCTCGTCTGTGTTGAGTTCTTCAATTTTTAACTTCACCATGGGGAAATGCTTGATAAAAGTTTTGAGAAACATCGGCAATAGAGTAGGCATGACCGTTGGAATCATGCCCAATTTAAATTCACCCCCAATAAAGCCTTTTTCCTGATCTATAATGTCATTAATGCGTTCTGCTTCAGCTACAATATTTTTTGCCTGTGCCACAATTTTTGTTCCAACAGCGGTGAGTTCAATTGGCTTCTTTCTACGGTCAAAAATCTGGACATTCAACTCATCTTCTAGTTTTTGAACTTGCATGCTAAGCGTGGGTTGTGTTACATGACAATAACGGGCTGCTTTTGTAAAGTTTTGATGTTCGGCAACTGCCAGTACATAGTGTAATTGTATGATGGTCATAAAGTGAATTTACACAAAGTTATAAATTTTATCTATCCTTTCCCCGTTTTCAATAGGCTATTCGTTACAATTTACCGCTGATTGTAAAAATATTATAATTACACCTAATTAATGATATCAACGTTCTTGATGTATACATTTTTTTGTGGCCAATCGCCTCGGTCTGTAGGAACAGCAGCAATCTTATCAACGACCTCCATGCCAGCAATCACTTTTCCAAATACCGCATAGTCGCCATTTAGGTGGTGAGCGCCTCCACGCTGTTGTACTATAAAAAACTCAAAAGGAGAGGCCATTTTGTAAGGGTTGGCCACTGCACTACTAGGCATACTGACCATGCCACGATCGTGTTTATAACCTTTTTTGTGATCATTGGGTAATAAATAGCGTCCAATTTTCTTTCGCTTGTTTAGTGTTTTTTGGTCATCGCTATTTCCGCCTTGAATTATAAAATTGTCAATAACTCGGTAAAACTGTGTATTGTTAAAATAGTGCTTCTTTGTGAGGTAAATAAAATTGGATCGATGGAATTTTGTAGATTCAAACAATTCAATGTCGATTGCCCCAAAATCTGTGGTGATGCGAACTTTATTCTCTTTGTGTTCTTTATCATAGGCTAGAAAGAATTCCATAACATTCTGGTCATTCAACAAAAACGCAGTATCGGATTTTTTTTCTTTGTTTGGGATATTAGAAACTTTTGTAGCAGCATATGAATTTGGGGTTTCTTTTGTTTTTTTATATTTAGTATCTTGACAGTTCAAGAGAAAAACAAACAACAGGATAAGATACCGCATATTATATTGGTTTTATATCAAAGGCGAAATATATGAGATTTGACGCATTTTCTGAAATTATTGGTTCGATTAATTCCCATGAGTTGCCAGGAAAAGAAGCGCAATTACAAATGGCGCCACCATTCAGAGATGTTTTGTTAAAACAAACATCGCATTTAATTGATAATGCCAAACTAGCTGCAGTTCTGGCTTTGTTTTATCCTGGAAAAAACTACAATACATATTTGGCTTTTATTCTACGAAAGCCAAGTCCTGATGTTCACTCAGGTCAAATTGGATTTCCTGGTGGAAAACCCGAAGCTGAAGATCTTAATTTTCAACAAACCGCATTGCGTGAAACAATGGAGGAAATTGGCGTGCAATCAGAGGCAATTCAAATCATAACGGGCCTTTCAGAAGTTTACATTCCTCCAAGTAATTTCAATGTTTTTCCTTTTATTGGCCTAACCGCTGAAACCCCCGATTTTAAACCTCAAATTTCAGAAGTAGAGTCTGTTATTGAAGTTTCCCTTGAAGCTGTGATGAATGCTAAGCATCAAATAATAACAACGGTCAAAACTTCTTATGGATTGTCGGTTTCTGTCCCTGCGTTTAATTTTAATGGGCATATAGTTTGGGGCGCTACCGCCATGATTCTCATGGAAATTATATATTTATTCAATTTAATTTTAAAAAAATAGCTTAGGTTTGCATTTCTATTCTCATTAATACATGGGTCTCTTAAAAAAAAATATTTTTGGGCAATATTTATTTATTAAAAAATGGATCATCCGTATTTTAGGAACCATCAGCCACCAACGTTATCAAGGCTTTAATGAACTAAAAATTGAAGGCTCTAATATTTTACGTGAACTCCCACAAACCAACGTTCTTTTTATATCAAATCATCAGACCTATTTTGCGGATGTTGTCGCTATGTTTCATGTCTTTAATGCAGCATTAAGTGGTCGAGATGACACTCTTAAAAATGTGGGCTATTTGTGGAAACCTAAGCTGAATCTTTATTATGTCGCAGCAAAAGAAACCATGAAAGCAGGTCTATTACCAAAGATCTTTGCTTATGCAGGCTCCATAAGCATTGAACGGACTTGGCGCGCATCAGGAAGGGATGTTAACCGTCAAGTAAAAATGAGTGATATATCAAATATTAAAAAAGCATTAGACGATGGTTGGGTTATTACCTTTCCTCAGGGGACTACTACCCCTTTTAAACCCATTCGAAAGGGAACAGCACATATCATTAAACACTACCAGCCTATTGTAGTTCCTATTGTGATTGATGGTTTTAGAAGAGCTTTTGATAAGAAAGGTATCCGGATTAAAAAGAAAAATATTTTACAATCCATCGAAATTAAAGCACCGCTTGAAGTTGATTATGACAATGAGTCCATAGAACAAATTGTAGAAAAAATTGAATATGCTATTGAGCAGCACCCTTCATTTCTAAAGGTCATTCCACAAGAGGAATTAATGGAAAATGAACGCTTGAACAAACAACGAAATTGGTAAATACCAGAAGTTTACTCTAATTCAATTTTTTTCAATTCTTTGTAGTTGTTTTTTAATTTCTTTAATAATATACCATATATCAAATAATAAAACCCGAGAAGTATAGCTGTCAGTAAAGCCATCATCAGAAGTGTTGTAGCCAACATAATTCCGTAAAAGATGTAATAATCTCCAGAAACCGTGAATTCTGCGGTACGTAAGGCAACATCAGGGTTGTTATTGAGTTCTATAAATAGTCCAATAACAATAGAAATGTACAAGAAAAGTAGATTAAAAATCACATAATGTTTGACTGTTTTCCTGGTTTTAAGAATCTGCTCCATCAATCCTTTAGAACTAGCTGTTGTCGAGATCGATTTATAGTTCTTGTAGAACATAAAGAAAAAGTAAATGAGAAAAGCGTACCCAATTACCATAAGTGGTAATGTTATGTGGTCCATTTCATATTGATCAAACCGTTGTTGGGCTTCATTGTCTTTAATGACGAAACTTAGCAGTGTCCAAAATCCAAACTCAATCAAGCTAAACACAAAAATCCTTTTTACAATAGAAGAAGATTTTTTGTGCAGCAGTTTGTAAATTTCATCTTTGCTGAGTTTAGGAAACTTTAAGTTCTCTTTCCAGTCCTTTTTTAAGCGTTTTAATTCATCCATAATTAAGGATTTAACTGTTTTTTTAATTTATTTTTAATGCGGTTCATTTTTACACGCGCATTAACTTCTGTGATGCCAATGGTGTCACTAATTTCTTTATAGGATTTATCTTCGAGATATAGAAAAATCACAGCCTTGTCTATATCGTTCAGTGATTTTACTGCATTGTAAATTGACTTGAGCTGTTGATCTTCAGTATCATCATAAGACTCACTTTGGGGTACTTTATAGGCGATTTCCTCAAAACTAAAACTCTGAATTCTTCGTTTGGATTTTCTGTAAAGCGTTATGGCGGTATTAATGCCTACACGGTACATCCATGTACTGAACTTGGAGTCGCCTCTAAACTTTGGATAGGCTTTCCAAAGCTGGATGGTGATTTCTTGAAATAAGTCTTTGTGTTCTGCATCACTTTTGGTGTATAAACGACAGATTTTGTGAATCAAATTCTGATGTTTTTCTATGAGTGTTACAAATTCGTTTTGGTTAGCCAATTTCAAGAATTCTAAAATAAGTTTTTAATAAGACGCTCTTTGTTTTAAACTGTTACAGTTTGACATTTATTCACTCTTCTTCAATTCTATTTTCATCAAAAGCAGAGGGCAGAAGTTTAGGAATAAATTTAATAAAAATGGGCAATAAAATTGCACCACCAGGAAGCATAAAAATAGCCAGACTTGGTATGGATTTAATAATGTCCATCATTTGTTCTTGCATTTGTTCTTGTTCCTTTTCACTTAGGTCTCTTAGGGTAGATTCAGTTAATAATTTTACTAGATCTTTACTTTCTTTTAACTCTTGGTATAAATGTTTGCTGTTTCTTGTGATAAGTTTTTTCACAACGGTTGTGGAGTGGTCGTATAGCCGTTTGGCAAGATTTTGGGTACTCAATAAACTGATGTCATTTTTATAATTCCTATAAAACACATTTAAACTATTAATTGCCTTTTTAATTACAGACTGACTAAGTTTAAATTTCTTTGAAAATTCCCTAAAAAATTCTTGTTCACCACGGTCAATTTTAAAATCATTCCATGTGGCCATGCATGCTAAGTCTAGTAAGTAAAATCGCTCAGTCTCTGAAAACTGACTTAAATTTAATGCCTCATAGCTGTTGTTTTTAGATTTTGATAAGCGCAGTGATGCCTCTAATAATTTGATTAAGCTTTCGTCGTAATTGTTTTTTTCACTTTTGGAGTTGAGGGCTTTAGAAACAACAGTTCTTATTGAATTTTCTAATTCCAAAAGGTGTTTCTCGGCATGATCAGAGTTTTGTAAAAACGCACTAAAGGCCAAAACATCCATAAAGAGCAGGGCATTGGTGACAAATAGGCTAAAGTTTTTTGAAAAAATATTATTATCCGTTTGAATTCGCTTGTTAAGAATAGATTCCACATCATCCCCCAGAATCCCATTAATGAAGTTGGATTTGTGAAATCCAATGGTTTCGTAGAATTTTTTAAGTACAATTTCAAAATTAGTATTATCTTTTGAATGGCAGTTGTAAGCGGCTAAAAGTGCCCAGACAAAATTAATTTTACAACATTCTTCTTGGTTAAAATCTTTACTTTTAAAATCCTTAATGAGGACTGAAATATTACTGCCATATATAAATCCAACCGATTTTAGCGCAGGGTAAAGATTTGCTATAGTTTCAGCTTTCGCGTCATTTTTCTCTGCAAATTTTAATAATTTTTTCAACCAACCTCTTGCCGATGGGTTCATTTTTATGAAATTTATAAATTTTGTGTTTTATTCAATGCTACTGCAGTATTTTTTCAATTCTTTAACTTAAACATAATCTAGAAAACACTTTTAAGTATTGTGAAAAAAGTTTAATTTTTTATAAAGTTAAATAATTTATAAGATTGTACAATCAAGAGAATCAATTCTGAATTTTTCAGAGTTTTTTTAGATTTATATAGTAATCAGAATCGATTTCGATTTCCGATGTATTAGCCGCTGTAGTTTGCCAGGACTCTGTAGGGTAGAGCCATAAAATTTGTTTTTCTTTTATGACTTCTACCGGCATATCAAAACCACTGACTACATTATTCCATCTGTAGTTTAGCTTTCCTCCATCAATTCTATATTCTAGTATAGGAATTCGGACATCTCTTAAGTACTGATTAAAAAAGAATTTTAAATTCCATCCAATTTCTTTTGATAAAAAGGATTCAATTTGCAATGAGGTGACTGTTTGATGGTAAAATTCAGCATTCATTTTTCGAAGCATTTGTCGCCATTTTTCATCGTCTTTTGTCAATTGCCGCAGCATGTGAATCATATTGGCGCCTTTGTAATATATATCTGAAGAGCCTTCATTGTTTACATTGTAATCTCCAATTAAAGGGCGGTCATTTTGAATACGCTTTCGCGTACCAATGACATAGGCCGCTGCAGCTTCTTTTCCGTAATAATAATCCAAGAATAGATTTTCAGTATAAGCTGTAAAACCCTCGTGAATCCACATGTCGGCAATGTCTTTGTTTGTAATGTTATTGGCAAACCACTCGTGCCCCGATTCGTGTACAATAATAAAATCAAATTTTAAGCCCCAACCAGTTCCCGATAAATCACGCCCTAAATAGCCGTTTTTAAATTGATTCCCATAGGTAACAGAACTTTGATGTTCCATTCCTAAATAAGGAACTTCTACCAATTTATAACTGTCTTCATAGAAAGGGTAAGGGCCCAACCAATATTCAAAGGCTTTCATCATTTTTGGGGCTTCTAAAAACTGTTTTTTTGCTTTCTCCAAGTGGGGTTTTAATACATAATAATTCATATCTAAATTTCCTTTTTCACCTTCATATATCTCAGAAAAATTAACATAATCTCCAATGTTTATGTTAACGCCATAATTGTTTATTGGGTTTGAAACAACCCAAGTATAGGTTGCAGTACTGTCATGTTTTGAAATATTAATTAAGCGTCCGTTTGATACGGCCATCAAATGTTTCGGTACATTGACACGAATTTTCATACTGTCTACCTCGTCGTACATATGGTCTTTGTTTGGCCACCACACACTAGCGCCAATTCCTTGGCAAGCGGTGGCAATAAAATCGTTTCCATTTTGATCTTTTGTCCATGTGAAACCACCATCCCATGGCGGACGAACAGCTGCTTTGGGGCGGCCTTCAAAATGTACTGTAATGCTGTCAACACTGGATTTTACTTGTGGGGATTCAAGGTGGATGTAATGCGCATTGCCATCATGGTCAATTTTAAGGGATTTGCCCCGCTGGGTTGCTTTGATCAATTGCATTGGAATTTGCAAATCAATTTGCATTCTTCTATTTGCTTCTAAAACTTTATAGTGAATGGTATTTTTACCATGAATCGATTTAGTTTTTGGATCCACAGTTACTTCTAGCTTGTAATATTTTAAATCCCACCAACTTCTTTCTTGAGTAATAGATCCACGAACGGTATCTTGTCGTGTATATTCCTGTGCCAGTAGCTGCGATTGAACACAAAAAAAACAAATAAGAGTTAATATGTAGGTTTGTCTCACGGATGTACTATTTTATAACAGATTCATTCTCTCTTTCAAAGATAGATTTAATTTTCATTTTTGGATAAAAAAACACCCTTAAGGATGTGAGGGCGTTTCAATTAACCAACTAAGCAGCGTATACTTTTTAAAAGCAATACGCATTTTCTTTATTAACCTTGTCCGCAATGCTGCTTCTTAGGCCTGCAACATTAGGATAATGAGTGTATTTTGTAAAGCGTTTTAAGCCCATGAGCATCATGCGCTGCTCATCTCCTTCAACAAAGGATACAATCCCGTTTTTTGCACTTTTTGTTATGATGTCAACTGCGTTATAAAGATAGAGTTGACTCATTTCAATTTGATGTATTTGAGATTCTGCTCCAAAACGGTGCATGTTTTTTTCTGTTCTTAAAATGGCTGATTCTGCCATATAGATTTCAATTAGAATATCCGCTGCACTGATAAGAAGTTGCTGTTGTTGCTCAATTTTAGGACCAAATTTCTGAATGCCTGCACCTGCTACCATCAAAAAAACTTTTTTAAGATTCTTTAGGATGGCCTTTTCTTGAGATAGTGGTGCGCTGTGGTCAGGTGTTTCAAAAGAAGGAATTCCCAAAAGCTCTTCTTGTACTTTCATGGCTGGCCCCAAGAGATCTACATGGCCTTTCATTGCTTTTTTAATCAGCATTCCAATGCTGATCATTCGGTTGATTTCATTGGTCCCTTCATAAATTCTAGCGATTCTGGCATCTCTCCAAGCCGCTTCCATAGGGGTGTCTTTAGAAAAGCCCATGCCTCCAAAAATTTGAATACCTTCGTCTGCACAGTTCTGAACATCTTCTGAAACCGCAACTTTTAATATGGAACATTCAATAGCGTATTCCTCAACACCTTTCAGTTCTGCTTCCTGATGTGTATTTCCAATTTCAATGCGCATGGCGATGCGGTCTTCAATATTTTTGGCCGCTCTGTAACTCGCCGATTCGCAGACATAAGTGTTTGTGACCATTTCTGCCAATTTGTGTTTAATAGCGCCAAATTCTGCAATAGGGGTTTTAAATTGTTTTCGTGCATTGGCATACACAATCGCATCGGTTGTGATTCTGCGCTGCGAATCAATACAAGCAGCCGCTAATTTAATGCGGCCTATATTGAGCGCATTCATGGCAATTTTAAATCCATTTTGACGCTCTGAAAGCATGTTTTCAACAGGCACCCTAGTATCGTTAAAAAAGACTTGACGTGTCGATGAAGCGTTGATTCCAAGTTTGTTTTCTTCTTCTCCTAATACAATGCCGTTGGTAGAGTCATTTTCAACAATAAACCCGGTTATGTTTTGATCGTCCTCAATTCGTGCAAAAACTATAAAGACATTGCAAAATCCTGCATTAGAAATCCACATTTTTTGACCTGTTATGCTGTAAGATTTACCATCCTCACTAAGGGCGGCTGTGGTCTTACCTGAATTGGCATCGCTACCTGCACCGGGCTCAGTAAGGCAATAGGCCCCAAACCACTCTCCAGAGGCCAGTTTTGGTACGTATTTTTGTTTTTGTGCTTCCGTACCATACAATGTGATGGGCATGGTTCCAATCCCAGTATGTGCGCCAAAGGCCGTACTGAAGGACCCAGTTCCACTAGAGATATATTCACAAACAAGCATGGTGGAAACAAAGCCCATGTCTAAGCCGCCATAGGCCTCAGGAACAGAAACACCAAGAAAACCCATTTCACCAGCTTTGCGCATGACTGCTTCGGTAAGCGCATAGTCCTTGGCCTCAAATCGGTCGCGTTTTGCAATGACTTCTCTTTCGTTAAACTCTTTAACCGCCTCTTTCATCATCTGTTGTTCTTCAGAAAAATCTTCAGGTGTAAAAACGCTATAAAATTCACTTTCTTTGACTAAAAATTGTCCGCCTCTTAATATTTCTTTGACTTCCATAGTTATAAAATTTGAGTATTTTTTAATTTAAAAATTCGAAAATTCCACAAGCGCCTTGACCGGTTCCAATACACATGGTTACAGCGCCGAATTTTGATGCCATTTCTCGCTTTCGCATTTCATCAAATAACTGAACTGATAATTTTGCACCTGTACTGCCTAAGGGGTGACCAAGGGCAATCGCGCCTCCATTTACATTGATAAGTTCTGGATTTAAATCTAGTTCTCGAATCACGGCCAAGGATTGAGACGCAAAGGCTTCATTGAGTTCAATAAGTTCAAGCTCCGATTGCTGCAAGCCGGCCTGTTTAAGCGCCTTTGGAATGGCTTTAACGGGGCCGATACCCATAATTCTTGGTTCTACTCCCGCCACGGCATAGCTCACCAAACGGGCAATGGGCTCTAAATGGAGTTCTTTTACCATGCTTTCACTTACAACCATTACAAATGCAGCGCCATCGCTCATTTGAGATGAATTTCCGGCAGTTACACTTCCTCCTTGTGCAAAGACTGCGCGGAGTTTTGCCAAGGCCTCTAAATTTGTACCTTTTCTCGGTCCTTCGTCTTTATTGACTGTATAGTTTTTTGTGGCTTTTTTTCCAGACTCATTTACATAAGTTTGTTGTACTTCAATGGGTACTATTTGATCCTGAAATCGATCTTCAGCTTGTGCTTTCAGTGCTTTCATATGAGAATTATATGCAAATGCATCTTGATCTTCTCTTGAAATTTTAAACTCATTTGCTACGGCTTCGGCTGTATTGCCCATCCCCCAATAATAATCTTCATGACCTGCGTTGATAGTGTCGTAGTTGAGCTCTGGCTTAAAACCTGTCATGGGAACAGCACTCATGCTTTCAGCTCCGCCCGCAATGATACAATTGGCCATGCCGGCTTGAATTTTTGCCACGGCCAATCCAATAGTTTCCAGTCCAGATGAACAAAATCGGTTGACGGTGACACCGGGAACATCTACACTGTCAAGTCCAATGAGTGATATAAAACGGGCCATATTTAATCCTTGTGCCCCTTCTGGCATTGCATTTCCAACAATGACATCATCGATGCGGGATACTTCCAAATTGGGAAGTTCTTTCATCATATGTTGAATGGTTTCCGCCCCGAGTTCATCGGCTCTTTTAAATCGAAAGACCCCTTTTGGGGCTTTCCCAACGGCGGTTCTGTATGCTTTAACTATATAGGCTTGCTTCATTTTTTAATTTCTAAGTGGTTTCCCCGTTTTTAACATGTGTTGGATGCGTTCTAATGTTTTGCGTTCCGTGCATAAACTCAAAAACGCTTCTCGTTCAATATCTAATAAATATTGCTCTGTGACCAGGCTGGGCTCCGATAAATCCCCACCAGCCATAACATAGGCTAGTTTATTCGCAATTTTTTGATCGTGTTCGCTTATGTAATTACTGGCTTGCATGGAATCGGTTCCAACAAGGAACATCCCAAGTGCCTGTTTTCCTAAAACTTTGATGTCTTTTCGCTTTACCGGTTGGCTATAGCCTTGCGCTGCCATTAATTTTGCATGGGCTTTTGCGGTAGCAATTTGACGGTCTTTATTGACAATGACGCTGTCTTTTCCGTGTTTGAGAATTCCCAGGTCAAAAGCTTCGTATGCAGAGGTGGCTACTTTTGCCATTCCAATGGTCAAGAAATATTCTTGGAGAATATTAAGTTCAACATCATTTTTACGAAAGGAGTCTGAAGCCCGCATGGCCATTTCTTTAGAACCGCCTCCGCCGGGAATCAAGCCGACCCCAAATTCAACCAAACCGATATAAGTTTCTGCTGCGGCCACCACTTTGTCTGCGTGTAGTGATAATTCACAACCGCCTCCTAAAGTCATACCGTGTGGCGCCGCAATGGTAGGGATAGAGGAGTAGCGCATGCGCATCATGGTGTCCTGAAAATATTTAATAGCAGCATTGAGTTCATCGTATTCTTGTTCTACCGCCATCATAAAAATCATACCAATATTAGCGCCAACTGAAAAGTTAGCGCCTTGATTTCCAACAACCAATCCGTCAAAATTTTGCTCTGCCAAATCAACCGCTTTGTTGAGCCCTGATAAAACATCTCCTCCAATTGTATTCATTTTGGAGCGGAATTCACAATTGAGGATGCCATCTCCTAAATCTTCAATAACCACACCTGCATTTTTAAAGACTTCATTTGATTTACGAATGTTATCTAAAATAATAAAGGCATCTTGTCCTGGAATTTTAAGTTGTTTTTTTGTTGCAATATCGAACGCAAATGTGGTGCCATTTTCAATAGTGTAAAAGCTGTTATTTCCTGAAGCGACCAT
>CESO01095046.1_pt1 | contig 28736 bp, 25 predicted proteins | sample 356341 | NCBI WGS metagenome assembly CESO01 (sample SAMEA2621812, study PRJEB7988) | marine metagenome | biome: marine biome (ENVO:00000447); feature: deep chlorophyll maximum layer (ENVO:xxxxxxxx); material: "saline water (ENVO:00002010), including plankton (ENVO:xxxxxxxx)" | depth 35 m | reverse complement strand
TCTCTCTCTTCCAGTTGCATTCAAGGGGGAGCATGGGTTCATCAACTTGAGGGATGAGAACATCCGAACAAGATTCCTTCCCATTGAATGGACAATCAGCGGTTGTACGCGGGGTTGTCATCCGACATCCTTGCGGAAATGGGCTCTTGACACTGTGGCACAATTTTCCAGCCGAGTCAGCCATAAAACCGCATATGGAGTCCATTAGATGCCTGTTGAACCGTCCATGCACTAAATAGAACGCTTCTGAGCTCATTGTCCCGATGGGTGACCTCTGTCAGCCTCTTCTGGACGTGTCCATCGGCCGCACTGCCGGTCATGAAGACGATCGGGCATCCGGAGAATCCCAGTTCGTCTATTTGAACTCATAGAATCCGCTGATCCCATCAGGGGGTCATCGAGCGAGGATGGGCATGGTGCGAGATGCGTTCGCTGGGATTCATGTGTCGTCGATCAGTTCCTATCTGGTAATCTGGTCATCAATCGTTCGATCACCCACTAAGAGGATCCCTTGGCCAAATGAAGTCCGTTCAGGTTATTCTTGGTTCCTACATGAAGGCCCCTCATCAGGTGTTTCGCAACATCAGCTGGAGAAGGCCCAGGAAAACGAGCGATCATCGAATCGTCTTCGTCCTCGGCGCACCACGGAGTGGAACCACTCTCATGGAGCGGGTTCTGAACTCTCACAGCAAGCTCTTCAGCGTGCAGCAAGAGACGGGGCTGGTCTCCCTCAGAAACATCTTCTCCAGAGATCATTTTGGTTTGACGGCTCAGGAGAACAGGAAGCTGTTCTCTGAGTCCTCCGACATCGTCGACTTCTTCACTCGTGCAGCCTGTCTTCTGGAGTCCAGAAATGGTGGGGGTACCTTCATCGAGAAGACACCGCAGCATGTTCTGCATATCGACTTCCTGACCAGATTCTTTCCAAATGCCCGATTCGTGAATGTGGTTCGGGATGGCAGGGATGCCTACTGCTCGTCCCGGAATCATCCGAACGTCAGGTTGAATTCTCCAGCCATATACGCTCGATACTGGAAGCGTTGCATCAACGCCGGTCTGTCGGTCAAGGACAATCCGATCGTTCATACCGTGCGCTACGAGGATTTCACGAGTGATCCCCAGGAGCATCTTGGAAAATTGATGGCCTTCCTGGGTCTGGAGCTGGAGCGGGCTCAATTCGATTCAAGCCAGGTTCAGGCGGATGCGAGATCCTCGTTCGAGCGACATCAGAGACTCGCGCAGCCGATCACCAACGCGACAGTTGGTCGCTGGAGAGAAGAGCTGTCAGACAATCAGGTGAACGCCTTCCAGAAGGTCGCAGGCAGCGAACTCGAGGTCTATGGATACGACCTGGCCTGAGCATCCTCCAGCCGCTTTGAGGACGTGCAGTCAGGGCTCTCGAGGGATGTGTACAAGACGAGCTACTCGCAGCTGCTTCCGAAGTAGTCAAGCATCAGCAGGACGTCATTGACATTGATGAACCCGTTTCCATCAAGATCATATTGCTCGCTTAGCAGCCCGTAGTTCGAGACGAGGACCAGTAGGTCGTCGACATCGATGGCACCGTTTCCATTGAAATCGCCTTCGCAGGACTCGAGTTCATACTCGATGACGATTCGGATTCCCTCGTTACCCGTGTTCTGGAGCACACAGCCCTGCCCGTCATACCCGATCTGGTTCATCACGCTCAGATACCCTCCGTTCAAGGCATCATCGAGCACGCTTTCGTCAATGGACCATGTGACGGATGAGCCGTTGTAGCTCTGCTGGGAGAACTGTTGATCTGGGTTGTTGCGTATCTGATTGCAATAAACCGAGCTGAGAATCTGACTTCCCGCATCGATCCAGACATAGACATTCAACGCCTGGCATGCACTTGGATGGTTCCAATGGACATGAGCCGATGTCACGACGGCGTTTTCAGGAACGGCCTGATCGAGATTCCATCGCCAGGCAGCTCTTTCTCTCCATTGAAAGCAGCCGTAGTGGAAGTCGTTGAAGCACCCCGTCATTGCAAACGTCGGAGAGCTGCTGTTTGCATAGGCATACGGGCTGCAGCAGGAGCCATCGGCAATCAAACCGGATTGGACGGGATAGACCACGGTGGTCTCCGCTCGACTCATGCCCGGACAACCAAACAGCACGATCAGAAGAACGAGAATGAGAGGAATAGCGCGAATAGATGAAATCATTGACAATCTCCATACATAGTCAGAAGTACAAGGACGTCATTGACGTTGATCAGTGGATTCCCATCAAGGTCATATTGATTGTTCAAGGTGCCATAGGCATTGATCAAGGCCAGTAAATCATCGACATCGACAGCGCCGTTTTCGTTGAAGTCACCCGCGCAGGTCTCCAGATCGTATTCAATGACGATTCGAACACCCTCATCACCGAGGCTATGGAGAACACAGCCCTGTCCGTTCGACCCGATCTGATTAACCATACTCAGGTATCCACCGCTCAAGGCATCCTCGAGAACGCTCTCGTCGATTGCCCATGAAGCAGATGTATCGTTGTAGGTCTGCTCGGAGATCTGCTGATCAGGATTCATACGGATCTGATGGCAATAACTTGAACTGAGGATCTGGGTACCGGCATCAATCCAGAGATAGACACTCCATGCATTACATTGAGTCGGGTGATTCCAATGAACATGAGCCGAGGTCGCGACAGCAGTTTCAGGCAAGGCATTTTCAAGATTCCAACGCCAGGCACCACGCTCACGATCGTTCCAACAGCCGTAGTGGGGGTCACTAAAGCATCCTGTCAGCGAAAACGTCACAGAAGTGCTGTTGGAGTAGGCATATGGACTGCAGCAGGAGGCATCATTGACCAATCCTGACTGAACAGGATAGACCACGACACTGTCCGCATGAACCGTGCTCATGCCAACAAGCACTGTCGTCAGTGCTCCAGCGAGAAACATCGTGTATCGAATCGAAGGAATCATTCGCACTCTCCATAGAAGCCAACCAGCATCAGAATATCGTTTACATCTATGAAGGAATTGCCGTCGAGATCGTAGTTGCTGTTCAACGTGCCATACGCATCGATCAGAGTCAGCACATCATCCGCATCGACGGCATTGTTTCCATCGAAATCGCCTTCGCAGATTTCCAGGTCGTACTCCACGATCAGTGCGGCATTCGTATCGAGATAGGCCGTGGATGATGAATATTCCGCCGACATGCTCACGACCAGCCAATCGGTAGTGCCCTGGGCCTCGATGAGATGGGTCGTCTCGAGCTCGTATTCCATGGGCTCGGAGGGTGCCGGTTGAGCGAAGATTTCACCCTGATTGTAGAGGGCCTCTCCATCCTGAACGGTCAAGGCTCCCGTGCCGGTCTTCATGCCCACTTTGAAGAGATTGCCCTGCTGTCCCCATGTGGCAGATCCTTCGACCCGTATCTTCACCGAGGTTATGGAGGCCGCTTCAGGGATCGTGGACAGATTGAATCGCCACATGGAGATCTTCTTGCCACTGTAGGTGTAGGTACCGGTATTCAAGGTACAGAAGCCACCCTGCATCATCGGTGGATTGTTATGCCAGTAGTTGTTGGCGCACTGATATCCTCCGCTCCACCAGAGTTGCACGGCCTGCGCATCCTCGATCTCGGCGATCTGAATCTCTGCCTGACTCTGTGTTGCCGTCAATGCCAGACTGGCCCCAATGAACATCGATGTGAGTTTCATCAGCAATCCCCGAAGTACGTCAGCAACGCCAGAAGATCATTCACATCGACGTCATCATCTCCATCGATGTCCCCATTCATTGCATCGCCTGACATGCCCCAGTTCTGAAGGAGCATCAGTACATCATCGACATCGGATGCGCTGTCTCCATTCAGATCGCCGGGGCAATTGATGCAGCTGTTCTCCGGGCACTCCGTCTCCTGCCCGAGAAATTCAAATCCCGCATTCTCGCAAGTCGACTGGTTGATCACCACGCAGTTGCCAGAGGCCATGCAGCAGGCACCATAGACGGGAGGTGCACCGAGAATCACGTTCAGGCGAGCTGCGTCGGGGCCCGTGTTGTGGACATCCACACCGCCACTGTTCGACACATAGGCGTAGATGGTCAACATGCCGTCCTCGCGAGCTGATTCGACCACCGATGCCGGCAAGGTGAACGAGAATTCACCACCCCAGAAGTAGCCGCTGTACTGCCATTGGGGGGAGTTGATGACTGAAAAGGCGATGGTGTTCGTCAGAGGGCCACTCGATCCCTCTATTCCAAGCGTCGTATCGCCGCCCATGTCGCTGTATTCAGTCTTCCCCAGGAAGGTGCAGGACTGGACGACAGCATCCGCTGGAATGTTGGATACATCAAACTGCCAGAATGCGCCTCTGCGGGAACCCATGCATGAGCCTGCATACGACGAGCATTTCTTCGTGGTCGTGAACTCACCATTCCATCCTGTCAAGGAACTGTAGCTGCAGCAATCGCTCGCACTCATGGAGGCGGTCTGTGACCAGGGGATCTCGATCTGCTCCATCGAGGCCAGCGAATCATTCGATATGGAAATCGTCACAAGAATCAATGCGATAGAGGTAAGACGGATCATTGGCACTCTCCGAACGCATCGAGCAGATGCAGTAGATCGTTGACGCCGACCATGTCATCTCCATCGAGATCATGATCGCTGTTCGCTGTTCCATAGACGCCCAGAAGGGAGAGCAGATCGGTGACATCGACCGATCCATTCGAATCGAAGTCACTCGGACAACCCGGCTCGCTGTAGAAGACCAGTCTGGTCCCGCTGGAGCCGTTGTTGGAGAAGTTCATGGCATATTCACTGCTGATGGAAGCGGTGACCATGATGTATCCACCGTCATTTGCCATAAACATGGAGGGTGGGGTGGTGATGGAGAAGTTCGAGCTTCCCGACCAGTTGATCGACTGTGAGGCATCTGGTGAATACAGCGTGTCTGTGATCCCAGTCGTCGTGATCGTCGGTGTATTCATCCACCTCCAACTGACCACCCCTGAACCGGTGGAGCCGGATCGGGTGCCCACCAACGCCATCAGTGTGATGGTCTCGCTCGAGCTCATCTGGGGCATTTCGTACAGCCAGACTGCCCGGTGTGAATCTCCCATGCAGTATCCACCCTGGTAGGTGCATGAATTGACGGAGATGGTGGCACTTCCCGGTGCAAAGCTGCTGGTTCCACAGCAGGATCCCCAGTTGGAGCTGGGCGATGTTCTGGCGGAATCAATCGGATAGAGGATATGGGTCTCTGCGTGAGCGATGCTCAAGGCAAATGCTGCAAATCCTGCGGCAAAAACCAAGCTAAGTCGTGTCATTGTATTTCCCCCGAAATCAGAACACGGTCGTCATGAATTAGCACTGAGTGCATTCTTGCAGCTTGCATCAGCACTTACAAGAGTGGAATTGCTAGAAAATGACATTGAGACAGTTACCGAGCTACATACCGATTTAAAGCGATCTAAACGTGTTTTTACTATCTGATCCACCTCAGTACATGACCGGCTTGATTCAGGTAGTGGGTTTCCTGAATGAATCAATCAGTCAATGATGATCGTCCTCGATGCATGAGAGCCATCGATTCAGGCCCATCGGTACAGGACATTCCTGTCGTCAATGCTGTCAATTCATTGTTGATATCGTTTGAGCATGTTCAAAGAATCGATGGGCTTCAGTGGACCATGTCTAGCCTGTGTCTGTCTTCTGACTGTGGTTGGATGTCATACCGCTCCAAGGCCGGTTCCCATCGATGGTGGAGCGGCTGCTGATAATTCGTTTCTTGGCGAATATCAGTCCGCCAGCCGGCGAGCATTGGCTGAAACACCGCTGGCAATACTGAACGTGGATGATGAGCTGGTCGTGATTCGGCATGGAGTCGTCACATCGAGGCATTCGGTGTCCAGCGATCTCTATGACGCGTTGAAGGATGTTGCGCACGTCCTGATGGCAGCCTGGCTTTCAGCATGGCACAGCGGCTCAAGTCCCGACAATTACGAGATGGAAAGACTCGAATCGCAGATCAGAGAACTGGATACCGGTCTCGATGCAAGTGCCATCCCTGCTGACCAGAGAGCCTGCCAGCGACGACTTCTGGATAGGACGACCGCACTTCTCTCGATGATGTCTCGATCGCAGGGCATCGACGATGTCGAGCTCAATGAGTGGGCGAGATCGGTGAAGAAAGACATCATGACCAACGTGACGGGGGCTGCCAGGGCGCAACTGGATGCGATCAATCGCCAGATGACCAGTATCCTCTCGAGTCTGGATGAACAGGAGTCAAAGACCTTTCTCGTCGTGGTCTGTGGAGTGCATCAGGCCAGAAAAGGCAATGTCCAGATGCAGTACTTCACCGCATTGCTTGGGCCGGAAGCATCCTCGAACGATCGTCGATTGATCTTCGCCGAATCGGTCGAGGATTTCAGTGGAGCCATGCGGACACTGGCTGTGCATCAGCTTGACAAGGCCATATCGGAGTCCTTCTTCGGCTCTCCATCCAGGATGCAGCGAGATCTGCTTGAGGATGCTGCCTCGGATCTGATTCCGAAAATGGTGCTTCCTCGACACTAAGAGAAGCATCGTCTCCGATGGGAAAGTCCCACGACAGGGCGTACCAGAGCCTGCTGGTCACTCATTGTTCGATGTCACCGTTTGGAAAACTGGAATTCACTCAATCGCAGTGTCGTCGGGTCGACTTGATCCGGTCCAGCCACACGATGCGCAGTACGAGTCTTCAGAAGATGGGTTCCATCTTCCTGGGTGTAGATTTCGTTGATCAATGTGACCGATTGAATCGTCCCATTCTTCTCGAATTCAGTGATGACCAGTTGCTCGGGCAGGTATCTGCCATCCGCGAGTTTCATCCTTCCGGTCACATCGGTTCTTCGAACACCATTGGGCGAGTCCTCGATGATCGCCTCGATATATCGATCCTTGATGACGTAGATCAGACCAAATTCAGGTATGACTACTCTGGATCCGACGGACGGGGAACGCATGCTTTCGAAGTTCATTCGAGCATTCTCGATGACGTCGGTCGTCGGTATGCCACCTGTGAGCCGGATCATCTCCATGATCTGCGGCTGATTGTCATCTGGTTTGACAATGCCCACGACGCCGCTCTCATGCATGAGTCTTCCCTGATTGGACTCCGTCGGGGTCGTCATGCGAAAGTTCGCCTGCCAATCGCGGTTCATGTCCACGTTCGCGGCATTGCACCTGATGGCATCCTGAAGAACCGCCCAGGCGAGCCCATCGGAGTCCGAAGGCACGTCGTCTGACTGATGAACAGTCAAGGTCGTGTAATGCCTCACGAGATCGAAGGACTTGTCGTCATGAGTTCCACTTCGCTCCTCGGGCACCATGGCTCTGAAGGAGTAGATCGGAGTCTTGGGCATCGATATCTCGACCTGACCTCTTTCATCTGTTGTCATCTGCTCTGTCTTCATGCCTTCCAAGGGGACGACGATCTCGGCATTGGGGACCGGTGCACCCTTCGAAAGCACGGTCAGTATCAGTTTTTCATCGCCGGTCCGCTTCGCGATAATCTCGGCATCAAGGCCACCCTTCTCGCCGGCGAAATCGATTCCAGCGACTCCCTTCGCGTGATACTGGAGGAGGAATGTCTCACCTCTGGACATCAGGCCGTAGGTGAACTCCGAGCAGGCGAGCGTCTGATCCGGATGACCGAGGCAGACCATCGCGTGGGGATGGGACTCGAAATCAAGTGGCTGCCCATCCAGACTCCATGATCGTGCCGGTTCCATGAGACCGACCATTCGACCATTCGAGCTGAAATCCCAAGCACTTTCAGCGAAGTGGAGTTCGATTCTTGGTCTGGCTCCTCCGACCACATGAGCGAACAGGAAGTGGGCACAGGCGACTTCGGTCGAGAACTCGAAGGCCAGCAGCAGACAGGAAAGGAATCCGATGATGCGAAGCATATGAAAGCCCTTTGTCGAAAACAGTCACCAGATGTGAATGGAAAGGAGGAGGTGATGGAACGCGGTGGGGTGTTGGCACCTTCGATTTGGAACGGTGCCCGGACAGTCCCGTATTCTAGTCTCTATCGTCCCTGAAATGAATCCACTCATGTCCCTCCCCGCCTGCACTACCATGTGCACCGATACACCAATGCAGCCAGCAGAGTAGATGAACCCATGGGCACGATCCTTTCAGCAAGCGACATCACCAAGGCCTTTCCAGCGAACGTTCTCTTCGAAGGCGTGTCCCTGCACATGGAGGATGGGGATCGAGTGGGAATGATCGGGCCCAACGGGGCGGGCAAGTCATCGCTTCTGAAGATTCTGGCCGGACTGGATTCGCCTGATGAAGGTGAAGTCGTCCGTCGTCGCAATTCGAGAATGGTGTACATCCAGCAGGACGATCAGTTTCATGAGGGGGCCACGCCACTCTCTGCTGTGATCAGATCGCTTGAGCAGGATGCAGGAATGCATTCGGATCCAGACACCTCGGCTGCGATCACGCTCTCAAAGCTTGGATTCGACGACTTCGAGAAACCTGTGCATGAACTTTCCGGAGGTTGGCGAAAGAGACTGGCGATCGCCTGCGCCATTGCCAGGGAGCCTGATGTCCTGCTTCTGGACGAGCCGACGAACCATCTGGATCTGGATGGTGTGCTGTGGCTCGAATCCTTCGTCAGGCAATCCCGGCTAGCCATGATCTTCGTGACTCATGACCGTGTGTTTCTCGAGAACTCGGCCACGGCCATCATGGAATTGTCCAAGGCGTATCCGGGTGGGACCTTCAAGGCCAACGGCAACTACTCCGAGTTCCTTCGTCGCAAGGAGGCCTTCCTCGACTCCCAGGAGGCGGCTGAATCCGCACTGGCCAACAAGGTCAGACGCGACACCGCGTGGCTACGACAGGGTATTCAGGGACGACAGACTCGAAACAAGACCCAGGTCGAGGCGGCCGGTCAACGTCGAGACCAGCTGAAGCAGACTCGCAATCGGATTGCGGCGCCAGAACAGAGAACTGCCATCGACTTCCAGGCGACCGAAAGGAAGACCAACAAGCTTCTTGGTCTTCATGGGGTGACCAAGTCGATGGGTGACAAGATGCTCTTCGAATCCCTCGAGGTCATGCTCTCACCCGGACAACGCATCGGACTGCTGGGTGTGAACGGGTCCGGCAAGACGACTCTGCTCAGGCTCATGAACGAGGAGCTTGCTCCCGACGCTGGAACCATCAAGAAAGCCACTGATCTGCGGGTCGTGACCTTCAGCCAGCATCGTTCCACACTCGACCTCCATCAGACGCTTCAGGAAGCGCTTTGTCCTGTTGGCGACATGGTCGAGTACCGTGGAAAGATGGTTCATGTGACTGGATGGGCGAAGCGTTTCCTGTTCGAACCCGACCAGCTGGCGACCACGGTGGGCAATCTCTCCGGAGGGGAGCAGGCTCGCCTTCTGATCGCCAATCTGATGCTGACGCCCGCGGATGTGCTGCTGCTCGATGAGCCTACGAATGATCTTGATATTCCCTCCATGGAGGTTCTGGAGCTTGCGTTGCTGGAGTTTCCCGGTGCCATCGTTCTCGTGACCCATGATCGCTTCATGCTGGAGCGGATCGCGACGGAGTATCTGGGGATCGATGGTCATGGGGGGGCCAGGATCCATCAGACCTATGAACAGTGGACCAAGGCCAGAAGCATGCTTGATGATCGAACCCAAGCCGCCGTCAAGCCGGTACGAAGTGCATCCGATCGCGGGGGGGCTGCCAGGACTCGAAAGCTCAGCTACAAGGAGCGACGTGAGTACGAGTCCATGGAACAATCCATTCTCGAAGCGGAAGAGATAGTCGAACAGCTGGAGGCCAGTGCCGCGGATCCCGACATGGTCAACGATCATGTGAAAGCAGCTGAGGTCTACGGCCTTCTTTCGAAGGCTCAGGAAAAAGTGAGAGTCCTGTACTCGCGATGGACCGAACTGGACGCCATCGAATCGAACTCCTGACGAAGGCGTGGTCGGCTCACAGGCCCAAGGCTCGATGATCGTCTATTCGAGCAACGTGCCCATGGCGTCGGATAGCTGATCGAGATTGATCGGCTTTCTCAACAGGACATGGTCGTCGAATTCGTTCGATTCGATGTCGACTTGCTCGAAGCCTGTGATGAACAGGAACGGAATCTTCAATTCCATGAGTCTATTGGCGATAGGTATTGAATTCTCGTTGCCCAGATGGATATCCAGAAGCGCAGCCTTGATCGGCTCTCGGTCCAGAAGCTTGAATGCCCGGTCGACCGATGGAGCAGGTCCAGCCACCTGATGGCCGAGGGATTTGAGATCCATCTGAAGCTGCATGGCGATCAGAAACGTGTCCTCGACGACGAGAATCTTGTCATTCATTTCATTCATTAGCCTGTTCCAATGGATTCTCTTGATCCTGTTCATGCTTCAGAATGAAGCAATTCAATGGAATGGTCGCCTTGAACACCAGTCCATTCTCGTTGAAATCGATCGTGGAGCTACCTGAAATCTCATATGGGATGATGGCTTCGATCATCTGGATACCGAAGCCGTTTCGGGATTTATCCTCGGGAATCGTCCCCCGGGTCTCTTCCCAGATCCATTCGAGTTGCCCACTGTAGTCGGCGGCAGGATCATTGATCGCCCACGAGGTCCTGATGAGTCCATCCTCGATCGAAAGTGCTCCGTACTTTCTGGAGTTGTTCGAGAGTTCGTTGGTGACAAGCGCCAGGCACATCGCGGCATTGGGCTTTATGAAGACGATCGGTCCGTCCTTTTCGACCTGTTGCGGTGTCTGGACATACGGACTGATGCAGGAATCGATGAGTTCCCTGAAATGGAGCCCCTCCACACCCTTCTTGCCCAGCAGATCATGCACTCCGGTCAGACTGGCGACCTGGGAAAGCAGTTCCTCGAACAGTTCACGGTCGGTGTCGCATCGATCCGCTGCTTGTCGACACAGCGCCAGAATCTCCGCCAGCATGTTCTTGACCCGGTGATTCAGTTCTCTCTTCAGGAACTGTTCCCTGCTCTGCGACGCATGGAGACTCGATGTCATCTCGTTGATGGCGTCACCGAGATTCACGTATTCCTTGGCTGTTCCGAGCTCCACCGTGGTATCGAGTTTTCCTTCGCCCACGAGCTTGAGTTTCGAGATCAAGGTGCTCAGTGGATTCATGAGCCATCGTGCCATCGCACTGGCGATGATCACCACGAAGATCACCGCGGCGATACTGAGGAACATGCTCTGTCTGAAGTGGGCTTCGATGTTGCCGATGAACGCATTCGTCGGGATCACCGTCACGAGCTGCCAGTCCAGTCCCTGCTTCTGCCCGACAGGGGACATGTGTATGTAATAGCTCTGGTTCCTGATCATGATCGTATCGCTGAAGTTCTGGTTCGAATCCGAGTTCTCGACCAGAACACCCATGCGTGCGATCACCTCATCCTCCGCTCTCGAGAGGTGCTGGAGAGAACCATCCTTGACATTGAGCGGTATGTCATTCGAGGCGGCGAGCAGGAGTCCTTCATCAGTCGCCAGGATCACGATCCCATTCTTGCCGGCATCGATCGAATGAAGAAAATCATTCAGATCGCTCAGCTGGAAATCGGCGTCAATGACACCGATCAGTGTCGAATCCTCGTTGTAGAGAGGAAGCCCGAATGAAACACCGATGGTTTCTGTCTGCGATCCATTGCCTCCAGCCCAGGGGTACGGGTCGGTCCATGCCCCCTTTCCCTTGGCCGTTGGAATGCTGTACCAGGGACGTGATCGAAGCTCCAGTTCGAAGCTGTTGGTCGGTACGTCTGGAAGCGAGCCGTCCTTGTTGAGCTCCCACTCTCTCATCGTCTTCGAATCGCCGTCATCCTTGACAGCGAAGAACATGTTTCCATCGGCATATCTGCCAAGCCAGAGACCTCTTCCATCGGCAGATCCCCATGTGATGGAGCTGATCATCCTGAAGATTAGAAGTTCATCCAGAAGTCTGGGATGCCAGCTCATCAGATCGTCGGGATCCAGCTCGTCATCTCGAATGAACGCTTCGTTGAGCTTGCAGATCAACGGCGGTATCTGGGTCATGTCGTGAATCTTCAAGGCCGCCAGTTCGTGGATCTGTTCGATCTTATCGTGTGCCAATACCCCGACGGCGGCTCTCGACTCGTGATTCCACATCAGCGAGAGCCAGATACCCAGCGCCAATACGGGAATGCCGATGAGGACTGGAGCCATGAGGTTGATTGGGAATCGTGAGGTCATGTGTTCAGTTATCACTGATGAGTGGACTATTCAATTTATCTGAGAACCAACTATGGTGTGACCCTGGGTGAATGGAAAAAATGATCACAGCCCAGGTTCGCTCAACGGCGAAGGCTCGTCGAGCCGACTCGAATTTCATTCGCCGAAGTCACATGCTATTGGAGATCCGGTACCCCGTTCGTATCGGATTCTGGCTAAATTTGATCCTTCTGGAGGACAGTTGATGAGTCGCCATATCATGAATGCAGGCTTTTTGGCCTTCTGTACCCTTTTTTGCGTTGGTTGTGCCTCGAACCATTCCGGGACCGCTCAGGTGGCTTCTCAGGAGCTGAATCTGAAAGTCGGCAGTACCCATAGATTTTTTCTGGTCAGTAATCGCACAACGGGATTCCAATGGGATATCGATACCGATGCAAGTGCCGGAATGGAGCATGTCACCATCGCCAAATCGGGATATACCAAGACAGACGCCGCAGATGGGGTTGTTGGTGCTCCAGGGCGGCAATGGTGGGCTATCAGGGGGACTTCTCCTGGCAAGACAAGGCTGAAGTTGGACTATCAACGCCCCTGGGAGACCGATGTGCCGCCTGCCCGCCAGGCAAGTGTTCTCATCGAGGTGGTGAACTGAGGATCTGATGGGGGCTATACAGCCTTAACCCGCTATACTGAGGCTTCCAGGACCTATTTCGGGTGCTGTCATATATTTGAAGCTCATGACTATGGAACAGATCATCGTGACCCCTTCCTCAAAAGAAACCAAGTCGGCAAAGACTCCAGAGGACTCGAAGCAGCTGCCCCTTCCAGGGCCTGATGTCCTCATCAAATGGCTTCGAGACATGAAGCTGATCCGCGAGTTCGAGATTCGGGCCGTTCAGGCCTATCAGAACAAGCTCGCGGGTGGCTTTCTTCATGTCTACAACGGTCAGGAGGCGGTTGCCGTTGGATCAATCGCTGCTCTCCAACCAACTGATCCCGTCATCACGGCCTATCGTGATCACGGACATGCATTAGCCCGAGGCCTCGACCCAAAGGTCGGAATGGCTGAACTCTTCGGACGCATCGGTGGATGTGCCAAGGGCAAGGGTGGATCGATGCACTTCTTCGATGTGCCCAATCACATGTACGGAGGTCACGGCATCGTCGGTGCCCAGACACCTGTCGGAGCCGGTCTGGCTTTCGCCACCAAGTATGAGGATGAAGTGCTCAATGGTGGAACCAACACCAGGGTGACCCTGTGTTTCCTGGGCGACGGCGCACTGAATCAAGGTGCTTTCCATGAAGCGGCCAATCTGGCCAAGGTCATGGACATCCCCGTCATCTTCATCGTCGAGAACAACAAGTACGCCATGGGCACCTCCATCGAGCGATGCACCTCGGCGGCCGACAACCTTGTCGACAAGGGTGTCGCCTACCACATGGATTCCGTCTGCATCGACGGCATGGACATCACCAATACCTATCCCGCCATGAAGGCGCTCGTCGACGATATCAGGGCGAATCCCCGCCCCGCGTTCGTCGACATGAAGTGCTACCGCTTCAAGGGGCATTCGGTTTCCGACCCGAGGAAATATCGAACCCACGAGGAGGAACAGGAGAACGAGGCCAACGATCCGATCGAGGCACTTGCCAAGTTCCTCATCTCCAGCGGCGTCATGGAGGAGGCTGAAATCAAGGCCATGAACAAGGAGCTTCGCGTCGAGATTCGCGAAGCAGTCAAGTGGGCCGAGGCCTCTCCCGAGCCTGGTATCGAGGAGCTGTACAAGGACGTGTACATCGAGAAATGGGGGCCCTACACGGGTACATCCCTGCCGAACTTCATGAAAGACTCAACGCGGGGGGATGCCTGATGTCCAGGACCATCGAATTTAGAGATGCCCTTCGAGAGGCCATGTCCGACGAGATGAGAGACGACCCCAGGGTCTTCCTCATTGGCGAAGAGGTTGCCGAGTACGACGGGGCCTACAAGGTCAGTCGCGGCATGCTCGATGAATTCGGCCCCAAGAGGATCATCGATGCACCGATTTCCGAAACCGGTTTCGCCGGTCTGGGTATCGGCGCCGCCATGATGGGTCTTCGACCGATCGTCGAGTTCATGAGCTGGTCCTTCAGTCTCGTCGCCGCCGATCAGATTCTCAACAACGCTCCCAAGATGCTCTACATGAGCGGTGGCCAGCTTCAGGTTCCGATTGTCTTCCGAGGCAATGACGGCGCCGGAGGCCAGTTGGGCTCCACCCATTCATGGTGTGTCGAGTCGTTGTACGCCAATGTGCCTGGTCTGAAGATCGTGATTCCCTCGGATCCATACGACGCCAAGGGACTCCTGACGGCAGCCATCAGAGATCCCGACCCGGTCTTCTGTCTGGAGTCGGAGCGAATGCTGTCAATGACCGGGGAAGTACCTGAGTCCCCCTACGAGATCGCCATCGGCAAGGCCGTCACACGGCGCGAAGGTGCGGACTGTACTCTCGTCAGCTTCGGGCGACCCGTGCACTTCTGCATGGAAGCCGCGGAGCAGCTCGCGAAGGAGGGCATCGACTGCGAAGTCATCGATGGTCGCTCCATCAAGCCACTTGATATCGAATCGATCGTGACATCCGTCCGAAAGACCAACTGCTGCGTCGTCGTAGACCAGTCGTGGTCGTTCGCGTCGATTGGTTCCGAAGTTGCCGCCGAAGTCCACAAGCACTGTTTCGACGATCTGGACAATCATGTCCACCGAGTCCACAGTGACGATGTACCGGCTCCATATGCCCACAACCTTGAAGCGGAAATGCTGCCGAACCCTCGCAAGATCTGCGAGGCGGTTCGAAGCGCCACGTATAACGCCTGAGAAAGACGAACGTCCAATGACCATCGAGATCACGATGCCGCGACTCTCCGACACGATGGAGAAGGGGACCATCATCAAGTGGCACATCGCCGAGGGCGATGAGGTCTCCGCCGGAGACGTCCTTGCAGACGTCGAGACGGACAAGGCCACCATGGAGATGCAGTCATTCGATGACGGCACGGTCAACAGCCTTGCCGTTGGTGAGGGGCAGGCCGTTGATGTCGGTACGGTCGTGGCCGTGCTTCTGGAGGAGGACGAGTCGGCTGACGATGTGATGCCGGCATCCCCATCCCCGTCCCCATCGCAGGTCGCCGAGCCGGCTGAAGCGACACCGTCCGAACCGGTGGTCGCCGATCGCCAGCCGAAGGCAGCAGGTGGAGGCCCACTACGGATTTCACCAGTTGCCAGACGTCTGGCTGAAGACCATGGCGTGGAAGTGAGCACACTCGTCGGTTCTGGCCCTTCCGGTCGCATCGTCAAGCGGGATGTTCTGGCCGCGGCAGGTGCAGGAGAAGAGACTCGATCGGCCGTCGCGCCGGCCGCCAAGCCTGCACAAAGGTCGATGACTCCACCGCCCACCGCCGTGGCAGCGACACCGGTCACGACACCCGAACAGTCCCCTGATCTGATCGCGATACCAGGTGCGCTCCAGTCGCACCGCGAGCCCGTGACCACCATGCGGCAGACGATCGCCCAGAGACTGGTCGATTCCAAGCAGACGATTCCCCATTACCAAGTCAGCATGACATTCAATGTCGATCCGCTGATGGCTCTTCGGTCCTCTCTCAACACCCAGCTTGCTGGAACAGGTTCGAAGATCAGTGTGAACGATCTGCTCGTGCGTGCCTGTGCATTGGCGATGTACGAGAATCCGCTGATGAATGCATCGTGGGCAGACGATTCGATCGTCTATCACGGTGATGTGAACATCGGTGTGGCCATTGCACTCCCCCAGGAGCGTGGTGGAGGACTCGTCGTGGCGACGATCAGAAATGCCGATCGCAAGAGCATCCGCGTCATCTCGGCGGAAACAAAGGCCTTGTCCGAGAAGGCTCGCACTCGCGGTCTGACCGTTGAAGAGATGAGCGACTCCACGTTCACGATTTCGAATCTTGGCATGTTCGGTGTGGACGACTTCACGGCGATCATCAATCCTCCCAACAGTGCCATTCTCGCTGCGGGTGCCGCGATCCAGAAGCCGGTTGTCAGAGATGGTGAACTGGCTGTCGGATACGAGATGAACGCCACTCTGAGCAACGATCACCGGGTCGTCGATGGAGCTACGGCTGCTCAGTATCTGGTCTCACTTCGCGAATTCATCGAGAATCCAGCTCAGATTCTGGTCTGATCGATCACGGTCCTCGGCCATCACTGGGTTCCGGATAGCCGCCTGACCGTCATCATGAAGGTCCGCGTCATTGATTTGTGCATGGCCCATGCCAGACCGAGATAGATGCCACCACTGATCAGGCCGCCAATGATCATCATGAACTGGATGGTTCCACCCTCAGGATCGCTCTGCCAACTCTTGGCAAGCCATGACACGGGATCCTCCAGGGTGATGAGCATGTTGGCCGGATTGAGATTCGTCAGCAGCACGCCAAGCATGGGCAGATTGACTCCCGCTGGCATGACGCATAGACCCAGCATCAGAAAGAGTGAGGAGAGCAGAAGCACGGAGGCCACCACGGATCCGATGTTTCCTCGTGAACGAATCGACCAGTGAAGGCCGACCATGACGCAGAAGGCGATGAATGGGACAAAGACCAGCATGAAGGCGATGCCAAGCGACGGGATCACAAGTGGTTCCTGAACGAGCATACCGTTGGCCATGAGCCGTTCGAAGACGACCGGTGGACCCACGCCACCGGCATACATGAACAGTGAGATGAGGAGCATGCTCACGACGGGCAATGCAATCATCGGCATGAGATACTTCACCAGACCGAGGTTCTTGCCGGCCAGATAGGCACCCGGTTGTATGGGGGTGGTCAGTATCAGGTCGAGGAATCCATCCTCCCGTTCGCCGCTGACGGCCGTTGCGCTCAGATTCACGGCGGTGAGCACCACGATGATCACTTCGGCCATCAGAAGTCCCGTCAGCATCAGACGCGTGAATCGAATGCTGTCTTGCAGACCATCCGACATGGCGTAGTTGATCAGGACACCGACAAGAAGCAGCAGGCCGACGATGAGAAAGCCCCATCTTGAGCAGATGGATCCAAGGTTGCGTCTGAGATGGGACTCTCGCCAGGCGATGGGATTCTGTCCGACTGGCCTGGGCATCCTGGTGACGGCCCCGTCAGGTGAGAGTTTGAACACCTTCAGCAACCAGTCGATGTTGATATTCGGGAATATCAGCAGACGTACTCTCAGCGTCGCGTAGACGACAAGAATCACTGATATCAGGCAGCAAAGCCAATTGAAGGTCTGGACCGGATGCATCATCCATTGTGTGTGGAGCCAGCCACGCCCCCAGACTTCCACGGTCTGATAGGTGCTTGGCTGCAGAAGCGCCTCGATGGCCAGAAACGGGTTGAGTGGTGTGAGCCACGTGGTCGAGTTGGCCGCGATGCCGGCCGTGGTGTTTATTGGAGTCCGAAGAATCGAATCGAGCACGAAGGTGCCCACCAGATAGAGCACGATCGCGGCGTAGAAGACGAAGACGGCTTTCTTGCCGATGATTCGTGTGACACTCAGGGTGACCGCGATGGAGGCCACCAGCAGAGCCGAGCATATCGCGATCACGTAGCTGTCGATGATCGTATGTCCCGGGACGCCCCCGAACATCTGTAGAAAGATGAACAGAGGCAGGCTTGCCAGCAGCAGGGCCACTATGAAAAAGAGCCTGCCAAGGATGTTCCCGAGGACTATCTGCGCGGAGTTGAGTGGTGTCGAGAGCAGGATGTCCCAGGTTCGCGGGTTTGATTCCTGCACGATGGCACCCGCCATGAAGAGGGGTGTCAGCAGGCAGATCAGGATGATCTGCACATAGGCAGTGGCCTGGAAAATCGAGGCGCCGCTGGAGGCAAGTCCTCGCATCGAGAAGTATCCGGAGCCGAGGTTCCCCAGGAGCACACTCAGCGTCAATGCGATCATGAAGCTCAGATACAGGGCACGGATGACCATGTCACGCCATCGACGACCACCACCGGCGACGATCCGAATGCAGATCGGGTTGGTGGGTGCCAGTCTCAGCAGCCAATTGAGGATCTTGGGCATGAACAGGCGTCTCCCTTGGATTCGATTTTTTGAATCCTTGACATGGCCCCGACAATGGAAGGATAATGAATCCTTATGACTGGGTGTTCGTCCACGGGACGTACTCGTGGATCACAGCACTCTTTTTAACCGGTTCTTCCTCAGGGTAGAGCCGCTCGTACCGGCGATTGCCGGCGGTCAGCCTGATGAGGCCCGATAGATTCGATGGCCTCAGGTTACCGATAGATTCAGGTTCGTTCTTTGATTTCGTGGTGAGATGATTCACCGTCACAATTCATGGATAATGATTCGGAAAACTCGTTTTTCCGGATGTAGACCCGCAGGAGAAAATGAAACGGTTGCCACCGGCGACGACTCTTCGAGTAGCCGAAACAGACAGCTGAAGCTGTCTGGATAGTCTGTTTGAAGGCTCTTTCATTTTCTATCAACCCCTTTTCGGGTTGCTCAACTGTGTTCTCGCGAGCGGATTTATTGCTGGAGGAACCGCCATGTGCACCAGGCGTCTTTGCCGCCTGTGCTGATTGGAGGTCCCCGTGATTGCCACAGCCACTTCTCCGGAAATTCTGGGTACTCAGGGCATCATCATCATCGGTGTTATTTGTCTGATCGTTGGCATCGTCGCCGGTGCCGGTCTGATCAAGCTTCTGATCGGGGGCACGATCCGTACGGCCAAACGAGAGGCTGACGGTATTCGTCAGGCTGCCGGTGCCGAATCGGAGACCATCCGCAACAAGGCCGAACTCGAGGCGGAACGCCATGTGCGAGAAAGGCGAGAGAGCCTGGAGAAGGAGCTCGATGATCTTCGATCGGGACTGAAGAAGGATCAGGATCGTCTCGATCGTCGTGAAGACAGTCTCGACAAGAAGCTCCAGCAGGCGGACAAGAGGCAATCCAAGCAGGATCTTCGAACCAATGAACTCGACGGTCTCGAAAAATCTCTCCAGGAGAAAGACGCCACCCTGGATCGGCGTGAAGAGGACATCACCGCCAGACTGGCTGAAGTCTCCACTATGAGTGTTGAGGATGCCAAGGCGGTCCTTCTGGAGCGAGTCGAGGAACAGAGCAGACATGATGCGGCCGCCGTACGACGGGAAATCATGGAAAGCGCAGAGCAATCAGCCAGAAGCGACAGTCGAGAGATCACCTTGATGGCGATTCAGCGATTTGCCGCGGAGCATGTGGCGGATTCGACCGTGAAGGCCGTCAAGATTCCATCGGATGATCTCAAGGGACGTGTCATCGGTCGTGAAGGACGCAACATCAGGGCGCTCGAGCGAGCGACCGGTGTGGATGTCATGGTCGACGATACGCCGGGCGTCATCGCAGTCTCCTGCTTCGACCCCATACGTAGAGCCATCGCCGGTGAGGCGCTCCAGAAACTCGTGACGGACGGTCGCGTGCATCCATCGAGAATCGAGGAAGTCGTTTCAGCCGTTCGAAAGGACATGAATGAACGCATCGTCGCGATGGGCAACGAGTCGACACTGGAAGCCAACATCAGGAGTCTGCATCCCAAGATCGTCGAGGCGATGGGCAAGCTGCACTTCCGAACGAGCTTCGGGCAGAATGTCCTGAGGCACTCCATCGAAGTGGCGTATCTGAGCCAGATCATCGCCGATCAACTCGGTCTCGACGGTGAGCTTGCCCGACGATGTGGTTTCCTCCATGACATCGGCAAGGCGATGGACCACGAGATGGAAGGCGGCCACCCAGCCATCGGAATGGAATTCGCCAAACGCTATGGCGAGAAATCAGAAGCCGTGCTCAATGCCATTGGCGGCCACCATTCCGACATACCGTCGACGACACCCTATACACCGATCGTCATGGCGGCCGATGCCGTTTCAGGTGCGAGGCCCGGTGCCAGACGCGAATCCATGGAGATGTACGTCCAGAGACTGCAGCAGCTCGAGGGCATCGCCAAGGAGGACAACTCGGTTGCCGAGGCGTTCGCCATTCAGGCCGGTCGTGAGGTTCGCGTTATCGTGAACGCCGATCGGGCGGATGACGACGATGCCTTTAGAATCGCCGAGAAGATCGCCAAGCGTGTCGAGGAGGAGATGACCTTCCCTGGTGAGATCAAGGTCACCGTACTGCGAGAGACACGGGCTGAAGCGACCGCACGATAGGTTCTCGAATCGAGACCGTCTGAATACTTGTCAATACTTTCTGGAGATACACAGATGCCAATCAAGGCAACAGATTTGAAACGAGGTCAGGCTCTGATCTTCAACGGGCAGTTGAACACCGTGATCGGTACCGAGCATGTCAAGCCCGGCAAGGGGCCGGCATACGTCCAGGCGAAGATGAAGAACGTCGAGACGGGCACCATCAAGATCAATCGATTCAACTCCTCCGACAAGCTCGAGGATGTCAGCATCGACAAGCGTGTCATGCAGTATCTCTATGACAGTAGTGGTCAGGGCAATGGTCCCTACGTCTTCATGGACGGCGAGACCTATGATCAGATGGAGATCGATTCAGAGGCCATTCCGACCGAGCAGAGTCAGTGGCTCAAGGAAAATCTCGACGTGACCGTGATGTTGTACGACGGTCGATGCCTGGGTGTGGATCTGCCAGCTTCAGTCGAACTGGCCATCACGGATACCATCGCCCAGCCGAAGGGTGCCACCGCCACGAATCAGCTCAAGGAAGCCACGGTTGAAACCGGTGCCCGTGTACGAGTGCCTCCCTTCATCGAGATCGGCCAGGTCGTCAAGATCAACACCGAGAATGGCGACTATCTGGGCAAGGCCTGATCGCTCATTCGAACGCGACGGTCTGGAAGAGCATCATCAACTGTTGATCAGTCAGGACTTCAGCTCTCCAGATCGGATCGATTCCGTCTGGAAGCACGGTGGAGCGTCCAAAGATGCTTCCCAGCTGTTTTCTTCTCTTGGCGAAGAGCAGGGAGATGAAACGAGCGAATGCGTTGCCATCCAGATCAGGTCGTGATGATCTGGGGCGAATGGAGACCATGGAGCTGGTGACCTTGGGGGCTGGCCAGAAGCAGCTTCCCGGGATATCCCCGATGCGATCGACTTCGCCGAAGGTGGTCGCCAGAATACCCAGTGGCCCTCTCTGTCGATCTCCTGGTGAAGCATTCAGCCTTTCGGCGACTTCTCGCTGGATGGTGACGTACTGCCCCTGACAGTGGGGGTGATTGAGCAGTAGCTCGATCATCAGTGGACTGGCGGCCTGGTAGGGGAGGTTGGCCACGAGTCTCCATGACGAATCGCCTATCGCTTCCCGAATGGGATCCGACAGTCGTCGCCCCGTAGCCAGGCAGTCCCCACGGATGAGCTGGATTCGGTCTCCGAAGCGATCTCTCATGAGATCGGCCAGCCCCTCGTCGATTTCGGCGGCGATGACCCGAGCCTCCTTTTCGAGAAGTGCTTCGGTGAGGGTTCCGGTACCCGGCCCGACTTCGAGAACAAGATCCCCGGGAGACAGGTCAGCGGCATCGACGAGTTTCCGCAACTGATTGTGGTCGTGGAGGAAATTCTGGCCGAAACGCTTCAGTGGTTTCAGGCCTCGTTCTGCGAGAAGCATGCGTATTTCAGAGAGAGTCTGCATGTATCCGACGGCTTGCTCAGAAGTTCACTTCGCCAAGGGATGCACCGAATCTGGTTTCGCCCCGGATCTCGTCGTAGTCGATGAAGATGCTCAGATCGAAATCGGGGAAAGCTCTCGTGATATCCGCCCGCACGGATTGGAACTTCTCCGCACTGAAATCGTACTGCGGCAGAACGGCGATCACGTAGGTGTCGGATATCTCGTAGTTGGCCCCCAGCGAGAGGATCTTGCTCTCGCCCGCCTGGACGTAGCGATACTCGACGAAGGTGCTGAACTGCGGCGTGTGATTGATCTCCACGCCGACGGAGCCACGGGAAAATCCACCTAGATCGAAGTCGATCGTTCCAGTCGACAGCAACGCCAGCGAGTCGCTCACCTGCCATTCGGCGGAACCATTGAAGAAGTTGCCCAGTTGTGAATAGGCCGGCTGCCAATCGAACCACTGGGTGTATGGATACCGTTCCGTTCGATCACCGGTACTGAACACGACGTTCGTGTCGAGTGTCAGCCAGTTGACGGAATGCCATCGGCCGGCACCTCCGCGATTCGTCTGGAACGTATGGGTCATGCCGGCCCGGACGGCGCCTCCCTTGTTGAGGTTGTCGACTTCCGGGTCGTAGTTGGGGAAATCGGTGGGATCGTAGTTCGCCGCTCCATACCAGAGGACGGCATAGGGCTCGATGACATGACGCATTCGATGGAGTCCGAAGAAGTCGCTCTGGACATCATTCATGACTCGCTGGAACTGGGTGTCCACCTTGACGCCGCCACTGCCGTAGATTCTGAACTGATCGGTGTCCTCGGGGTTCGTCGTCTCGGTCTCGAAGTAGCCGATCCCCTGAGCCATGCCGAATGGTGTGAGATTGAATCCATCGAACTTCATCGGATAGGCCAGCTCCTGACGAGAGCTGACTCTGTTGACCCAGGACCGTCGCATGTACTGGAACTGGGCGGCGTCCTCGATGAGCGCCCCTGATGGAAGCGGTTGTCCGTTCTGACCGAGGTACGTTCCTGCTCGCAGTCCGTTCTCCTCCTCCGTACCGGACGGGATGGAGGCCCTCATGCGAGTCAGTCGGAAATCCCACGAGTGGGAGAGACGATCGCCGAAGTAGGAGTCGCCATATCGCTGGTAGATGATCTCCGGCAGCTTCTCGGTCTGGTACCCCAATGAAGCGGTCAGCCAGCTGTTCGAGAGGAACTCGTTCAGGTTGTACTTGCCCAGAGCCGAGAGGGAGTCGTTTTCACCCTGCCAGTTCATGTAGATGGATGATTCGTATTCACGTCTGTTGCGATAGTCGTCTGGTCTCCAGGCCGTCACGAAGGTCGAATCCGAGAACCAGGCGGCCTGCGTCTGGATGGTCCATGATGGATCCAGTAGAAGGGTGTTCTCCCAGAGTGTCGCGTAGCGAATCTCCTTGGGAACGTCCTGGACAATGCCCGTATCGGTGACCTGCTGACCACTGTCGTACATGCCGTACAGATCGAGCTGGGCCTTGTGACCAAGCTGATCGATGACCAGGTCGTAGCCGAGCCCTCCACCACGCTTGGAGTAGCCGTCGACATCGACCGTCATGTCGATGCCATCGGGGGGCTTGATGCCCAGCAGCGAGTAGACATCCCAGGTGGTCTCCACCATGACGCCTTCATAGTCCCCGAATCCGGTACTCACGCCACGCAGCGGGATGTTGTCCACGCCACCTCTGAATCGAGGCCAGTAGAAGAAGGGCATGTCGCCGGCCCGCAGCGTGTTGTCCTGGGCATCGACGAGAATGGAGGATTCGACGATGGCTCCCTCCTCGTTCAGGCCTCCCGGCACCCGATCGATCGTGACGGCACGCGATCCGATGGAGAGCGTCGGTTGGAAGAAGGCCGAGGCAGAGACATTGACATCCTTGCCGGTCCATCTGTTCGCGGAGATCTGGCGAAGCTCTGAAGCACGGGCGAATACCGGTGAATTGCTCTCGCGATCGTAGGTACGCATGACCGCATCGACCATGACGGCCTCGTCGGTCTTGAAGTCGTAGTACATGCGGGGGGCCCTGACCATGTAGTCGTCGCGGTCGGCCTCGGCGATGACATTGCCTTCAAGATAGACCCCTCGGATGGATTCGACGCTCATCTGTGAAGCGGCCGAGTCGCGAATCGAGCCCGGCTCCAGAAAGACCACGGCTCGTTCAGACGAGAGACGTAGGGCTCCTGTGGTATCCGCAACACCTGTTGGTCGATAGGACACGACCACCGAACCATCGGCGAGGAGAATGTTCTCATCACTCTCTGTCTCGAAATCGAGCTGATCGGCGGAGAACGCCACGATTCCCTGAGGACTCTTGAGCCATCCCGAATCCTCCTGATTGATCGCATCGGGCAGCTTGTTGATGGCGGCGGCGGCCTCTTTGACACTGCCACCAAGGGTCGGTGCCCATTGTTGGGCAGGTGTGGGATCGATCAGTTGTGGAATCATGTCCAGAACAGGTCGAGATTGCTGAAGGCGACCGACATAGGCGGAGAGTCTTTTCTGCGCGAGGTCCAGCAACGCATCCTGTCCGGTGGGTCTGTAGGGATTGAAGATGGCCGTGTTGAGGCCGACATCACCTCGGGAGCTTCCCGTGATCAGGAGATTGCGTCCCTGCGGTCCGGTACCGGCCTGACTGGTTCGGCTGGTGACCTCCGGTAGAAAGACGACGATCTGATTGATCAGCCCATCTTCACTTGGAATCCGATCAAGCCAGACAACCGCTGTTTCACCCTCGAAGGAGAAATCGGCGATGTGGATCTCGATGTCACCGGAGAGCATGAGACGCTTGGTCTCCTCAACGGTCCAGGTCCAGGCACGCATCGCATTGATTTGTATGGGGCCGTCGCGTGGCTCGACCGGCAGAACAAGTCCACCGAGCCGATCGCCCGACATGGCTGGAATTCGCTTGATGCTCTCGGCGCAGGCATGACCTGGCAGCATGACTGCTGCTACTCCGAGCGCGGCCACGATCAACCACGTGCATCCATTCACGTTACGCCGTCGGCTTCTACTCTGCACAGGGAGATGATACGCCATGAAGGTTGATTGACGCGAATCAGGCGGTCCGCGAGCTAGTCGCCGAACATGGCCTGGATGAAGACTTCCGGGTCGAAGGCCTCGATATCCTCCGGTCTTTCACCTAGTCCGACCAGTTTCACCGGGATATTGAGCCTCTCGTGAATCGCCAGAACGATTCCGCCTCTGGCCGTGCCATCCAGCTTGGCCAGTACGATCCCGGTCAATTCGACGATTTCTCCAAATGCCTCCGCCTGAGCCAGGGCGTTCTGGCCCTGAGTGGCATCCAGAACAAGCAGGACCTCATGCGGTGCATTGGGAATCTTCTTCTGTATGACCGACTGGATCTTGCCCAGTTGTCGCATCAGTCCCGCTTCCGTGTGCATTCGACCGGCGGTATCGACCAGAAGCACATCGACCCCTCTGGCGAGCGCTGCTTCTGCGGCATCGAATGCCACGGCGGCCGGATCGGCACCTGATTGACCTCGAACCAGATCGAATTTCAGCCGCTCGGACCAGACGCCCAGTTGTTCCATGGCGGCGGCGCGATAGGTATCGGCGGCGGCAACCAGGACGCTTCGGCCCTCCTGCATCAGTGCATAGGCGATCTTGGCGACACTGGTCGTCTTGCCCACGCCGTTGACACCTGCGACCAGAATGACCGTGGGTGATTCTGGGGCATTGGCCAGTGAACGATCCTCTGTTCCGATGCGATCTCGAAGCCGCTCCTGGAGGAAGTCGATGGCTTCCTCGCCTCGCTGGAGCTCACCATCATTAACGGCTTGTCGAAGATCACTGATGATGGATTCGGTGGTCTTGACACCGACATCGGAGCGAAGCAGGGAGGTTTCGATCTCATCAACCGTGGCATCATCGAGCTGACGACCGCGAAGCAGCGATCCCATCGGAGATGTGATGGCCTCTCGAGTTCGTCCGAGACCCTTCTTCAATGCCGATAGTGTGCTTTTGAATAGACCCATGACTTCAGGAGGGGGTATCGGTAGGCGTCGACTCTTCGGTAGGCGTCGACTCCTCGTTAGGCGTCGACTCTTCCTCAGGCGTCGATTCATTTGTTGGATTCGATGCCTCGATCATGTCGTGGTAAAGACGATCAAGAACACCGTTGATGAAACTCGGGGACTGCTCGGTGCTGAATTCGCGAGCCAGATCGACCGATTCGGAAATCACGACCTTGGGCGGGATGCCGGCCCGGTTCATCTCGTACCAGGCGAGTCTCAGAAGGTTTCTGTCCACCACAGGTTGACGATGAAGTGGCCACTCCGGTGTCAGTGGAGCCAGATCGGCATCAGCCGCCTCTCGATGTGACCAGGTCTCCCTCGCCAGGGTCAGTCCCTCTTCAAACACCTTCTCTGGAATCTCATCAGCTTCGATGAATTCGCGAATGGCCTCGTTCGAGACGAGTGAATCATCCTGAGGCCCACTGTTGTCCATCTGATACAAGGCCTGGATTGCCACACGTCGCTTGTTTCTGAGTGAACTCATGACTGTTGGGCTCCGCCGGAATCGAGTCCTCGAATGATATGGGCCGTCTGTATGGCTGCATGCATGGCTTCCCGACCCTTGTTGCCATGTTCCCCACCGGACCGGGACTCGGCCTGTTCCAAGGTCTGGCAGGTCAGTACACCAAAGGCGATTGGGACACCGGTCTGAAGTGTCAGATTCGTGAGACCTTCCGAAACACTCTGGCATATGTACCGGTCATGAGTCGTTTCCCCGGTGATGACGCATCCGAGGGCCACCACGGCATCGGGAGTCCGATGTCCCTTGTCGACCGTCAATCCACGACAGATGGCCGTGAGTTCGAAGGTGCCTGGGGCTTCTATGCACATCAGCCGATCAGGTTGACCGCCTGCTTCAAGAAAAGCGGACTCGGCAGCACGTTGGAGCGAACTGGTGATTCCAGCGTGATATCCGCTGGTGACAATCGCTATTCGAAGTGTGTCCGCTTCGAGTGTCGGGGTGTCGTTCGGCTGTGGTTGAACCATTGGTCGTCTCTTTTGGCCGGAATCATGGGGGCCGTGTTCGGGGGGGCAGCAGGGTATGGTACGGGTTCATCGGGCGACTGGAAACACCATGAAACCTTCGGGACAAGCACAGATGGCTGGAATGCTCAACAGAATCCTGACGGCTGTGAAGCTCACTCGCCTTGTGGCCGGATTCGGAGCTCTGTGCGATATCTGGTTCGTGGCCGTCCTGGTCCAGCTCGGGTGGCGAAACCAAGTCTCCGACTGGACGATCGAGGGGCTGCTGGTTCAGTTGGGGGGATCCCTGATGGTCGCCATCGGACTCTTTGGCTACGGTTCGATACTCAATGATCTCCTGGATGTCCGTCGTGATCGCGCCTTCAGTCCGGAGAGACCTCTGGCTGCCGGGGACATACGGATCACGGAGGCGGTGACGGGTCTGGTTGGGCTTCTGCTCATCGCCATTCTGGGTGCCATGCTTCTGGGTACGGACAGCGTGTTCCTCGCGATGATCGTGGCGGCGGCCTTGATGTTCTACAACGCGGCGGGCCGTTTCATCCCACCTGTGGGAATCGTCACGGTCGGACTCGTCTACGCCGTGCACATGCTCATACCCGCGTACCAAATGCCGTTGCTTCTGGCGATCTGGTTGATCATGAGCCATGTCATGATTCTGGCGGTTCTGGTTCATCTGCTGGAAGACAAACGCCCTCGAATCTCACCAAGAGGTTTCATCGGGATACTGGCTGGCTGGTGTTGCTGGTCAGCTGTGGTCCTGCTGATGCGTCCACTCAGAGGCCTGCCGCTGTGGCCAGAAAGCGACAGTTCATTTGATCTCATGTGGCCCCTCGGGGCGACGATCATCATGGCCATCCTCGGATGGTGGAAGATCAGAACAGCTGGAACAGGTCAGCGAGCCAGCGAGCGAGTCAAGCGATACGGGGCTACCTGGCATGCCGCCTATGCATCGAGCTGGTTCGCAGCACTTGGCATGTGGGTGCCGGCAGTGGGTTTTCTGATCTTCGGGTTGGCAGGATTCGTCATCATGACCCTTGCCAACGAGGTATCGGGGCTGGGGCCCGGCAGAGTCCGGTTCCGCTGATACGTCGTGGAAAAAAAACAGCCGCTGAAAAGCCTTCTCCTCCAGAAGCTCCCCAGCGGCATGGCCTTAGGCTAACCCGTGGCTGGAGCCCATTCAAGAATTGAATCCACGATTTGCAACTATTGAGTCGTGGTTCTTATTCAACCACGTAGTGGCATATGTAAGGTCCTGTAATGACAGCAGTTCCGTTTGTGAGGGCAGATCGGAAGAAATTGTTGTCCTGACGCAACATTGAGTTGATCGGGTTCGTAGAAGTGTCGATTCCGCACCTCATGGGCCATCCCGGTGACCAGAGGGGAGTCACCTGGAGTGTCCCTTGGGAGTTCTTGCTGATGAATAACGCAGATAAATCGCTATTGACACTGGTCTTGGATTCCGATCCGGCAGTTGCCAAGTCAACCTGTGCCCGTTTGCAGGCAGAGGGCTATCAGGCAGTGCCAGGTGATTCGATGAATCCAATCAGTGAAATCCAGACACTCAAATCCAGTGGGCTGACTCCTGCGGTCGTTCTTCTTGGTGGCATCGCCGAATACGGGCAGCAAGTTCAGGACATCGCCCAACGATGCAATGGTGTCGTGCCGATCGTCCTGGCATCCTTCGGGACGGTCGAGGATGCCGTCAGTGTGATGAGACGAGGCGCCTCGGATTATCTGGTTCGACCGGTGACGACATCACATCTGTGCGAGGCGATCGATCAAGCCCTGATACGAAGCCAGCTGCTTGCGAGACCGGAGACGGACAACGATGG